>OFMU01001575.1_pt1 | contig 13464 bp, 11 predicted proteins | sample 1541861 | NCBI WGS metagenome assembly OFMU01 (sample SAMN04209238, study PRJEB22552) | human gut metagenome | biome: gut; material: feces | host: Homo sapiens | place: USA: Oklahoma
GCCCCCATTCTCCTTTCCTCTAAAATTAGGAATCGCTTTTCTCACCTTTGAAAATATTTACATCGTTTTTGTTCCAAATCACAAAAATTTCTCTCTATTCCAGTTTTTTGATTTCATTATACACGATTTCATATCGCTCCCCCGCACAGGTCACGTGATAATGACCTGCATACCATCGGAGTAAATGTTCTCCAAATATATCTGCAATTTTCTGAAGCCACACTTCCGTTCTTTTAGCCTGTTTATCTGTCTCATAATCATTCTCATCAGGTGACCATTTTATCGGAAGCATATGTGATAAGACATAAGTGTCTTCCGTCATTTTCGCAGTCTTTTCGGCTATCTTCTGAAATTCTTCATCTGAAAGCTGCTCGTCATACCAGTAACCATATCCACGTAATACTCTTTCAAAGAAATCTTTCGAGTATCCGCCGCCAATCACCAGAAATCTTTTTCCTTCAATCGTATAACGCTCACCGTCTTTTAAAAAGATCAGATTCGGATACTTTTCTTCCACATATGCCGATCCATCGTAAAACAATTTTTCTTTGTATGTATACAACTTGGACGGGCGTGCCTCATGATTCCCCCGGACAAAAAGCATCTGGACAAATATTTTCTCTTCTTTTAATTCATTTATTTTTCGTTGTAATCTCTCCTTTTGCTTCATGTCTCTTTCGTCCAGATAATAGTTAAGTCCAGCATCACCAAGCAGGATTAATACTGCATTGCTTACATTCTGTTGACGGATCTGATCCAGCCACTTCAGAATTCTTCTGATATCCCCATGTATATCCCCTGTATAATAAATGATATTGCATCCCTCCTATTCCACGTCGCACAACAGCTCTTCTGTAAAGTCATCTGGCAAAGTAAGCAGCCGGGATTTTAAGAAGTTCTTCTCTAACACAGCCGGGTGTGCACCGTTATTTAAAATGGTCTCAATCACCTCTATGTCTTCTCTTAACTCAGCCACGGAATGATAACCTGCAGTCTCGTTCTTCTCTTTCATGTCATCCAGCACTTCTTCTACAGACTCTCTCTGTTCCCGGTCAAGTGTTGCCTTTTCAAATAATTCACATGCAATTTCGACAATACTGTACAAGTCATCTGCAACAGAGAGATTGTTCACAGATTCAATAAAAGCCCGAGCTCTTTCCGGACAATGATCTGTTGTTCGGAACATCTGCTTATGATTTCTAACAGTTAAAATCCCAAGAGATCCGTAGCTGTCTGTTGTACTTCCCAAGCTTTCATTTTCTTTCATGCGATCCGCAACTTCCATAATTTCCTTCTTCGTTAAGTTTGTTATATCAACCTTATAATCATCCAGCTTAATGACTGTTCCGAAATCCAGAAGAAGCATGCTCTGATTTTCCCCGTCTCCCCGAACAAACAGATTCTGAGGTTTAATGTCACCGTGAAGATAATTTTTACTGTTTAAATGCTCCACAATAATCAGAAGCTGATAAAGATAGCGCAGACATTCCTCACCAGTAAGCCTCTGTCTCATAATTTCACAGAGTGTTCTGCCGTCGTTCGTATCCATAACTATGTAGCTTGCGTCTCCAAAACGGGTGAACAGTTCAGAATGATAAACATACGGACTGTTACTCACATCTGAGTTTTCATCAAAATATACGGCCTGGTTTGCTGACAATTCTCTTTCAATGTTTTCTTTTTGTATCTGTAATTCCTTTTCTCTGTCTTCTGTTATTGAAATAGGATCCCCTATCTTCTTTCTTACATAAATATTTTCCTCTTCTGCTTCTTCCGGAAAATACTCTTTCACAATGCAGACAGATTTGCTTCCATTTTTATTTCGTATTGCTTTATATGCAATAGCAGATCCACCATTACCAACAATCTGGATTAATCTGACCTGTTCCGTGCCATTGCTGTCACACAATACAAATGCTTCATCCGAAGATAATACAATATCTTCTTTTATTAATCCTAATCGGCTCATTCTGAACAAACCTCTTTTCCTTGAACGATGTTGTGAAAAACAGAGCAATAATGGGTATAAAGCATCTCTCTCTCAAACTTTTTCGAAAGCTCTCCTAATTGATCAATACGATTGAATGCCTCTTGATAATACTGCATAAACGGATTATTATTCGGAAGCTCTAAGTTAGTGTCAAATCTACAATTTTTAAGCATATTATCCACGTATTTACGATCTATTTCTTTACAGCCACAACGCTTGCATACAAGTACTGTTAATAGTAACATCTCTTTTGAAACCTGATTCTTTCCTGACATGACTGCATTGAAAGGCTTCCCTGATCTTCTGGAAGCTACTTCATTGTCATCATCTTTAAGAAAGTCCCATGCTTTTTTTTCGTTTCCAAAAATAGTTTTTTCAATCCGTAGAATTTGATTTCTTTGAGTTTTATATTCCTTGTTCTTCTCATACTGGTCAAAAATACAATTCCATTCTTCTTTCTTACAGTAATCGAATGCAAGATGTTTTCTTTGGATAAAATAAGTAACATCTGCTTTTTTGCCACCCATAGTTTCCATATATTTTTGACCAATTTTTTCTATTGAAACACGGGCATTCCAATTTATATATTCACGCAGTGATTCTTTTTGAATCTCCCATTGTTCTGCAAATAATTTTTCGCTTAGTTCTCCTTCTTCTATATCTGGTTCTTCAATATGATTCCTAAAAAATTTTTTCACTTTCTTACTGTCAATCTTCACCCATAAATTGCTGCTTAGTTTTTCAAAATCATATGGCTTGAATTCAACCTCTCCTCCAAAGTAAACACGTCTGTATTCCTCTCGTATATTCTCCAACGTTTCTTCAACATTTTTTTCAATCAACTTTGAAATCATGCGACTTAAGTACCATGTTCTTCGCCAAAGAGCATGGTCGATTTTTATCATAAAATCTTTTGGAAAAATATCAGAATAGGATAATGAGGCATCAGGCATTTTCTTATTTTTTTCTTTATACTCCTCGATTTTCCGAGTCAATGTTTTATCAAACTCTAAATAAGTCTTCTGCGTTTTTTTTTCGTCTTCTGCCAGCCCCTCTTTTACAAAATCTCTGAACTCTTCATATGAAATCCCCTTTTTTCCACCTTCTCCGCCTTCTCCACGAAAATCCTGATGAAGATTGTGATAATCAAAGGGTTCTGTTTTATCTTCTTCTTTTTTCTTGCTTTCTTCCTCTCGTTTTAACTGTACCATAAGGCTAATAAACTGCTTCCAGGTACAATCGGAAGAAAGGGCAAAATGGGTTATTACATTTTCTCGACTGTTATCAACGAGTTTGTTAAATCCTGCTGCCTCTAATAAGTAATTCAGTAGATTTAAGTAATCCGTTTCATTATCTTCCAGTGGTATCTTACATTCTTTCAGCCAGAAAGTTAGAAACACGCACCAGTCCACACTTGGCTCCTTCATGATTTCGTCTGAGACCCTTTCTTTTATTTTCTCCAAAGTTCTTGGCTGCTTCGTAATATCCAGTGCTTTAATCATCATGTTATAATAATATTTATGGTAACGTTTTAACTCTTTCTTGTCTTCTGCGATCATATCCTCTGCAATTTCTTTACTGGATTTCACCTTATCGGCAGTCGTTTTTTTTGATTTATCTGTCTTTTTCTTATATTCTTTAATAAGCTTATCTACATCTGCCTCATCAGCAATTTTTTCTGCAAATGTCTTTACAAATTTATAATCCATCGCGTATTCCTCTCTTTCATTACAACAGGCTCTTACATTTCTTTTGGTACTCTTCCACGACTCCAAAAACCTTCTTCTGTTTCTGAATCCATTCACAGTCTTCAAAAATCTTCAGCTTTTGATACAAACTATGAATCAACTTCATATTAATGCGGGCATGTCCGGTCGCTGCATTAAACACGTATTCTACCTGCGCAGAAATTTGCTCTGTAATTTCTTCTTTCAGCTCCTCTGAGAAATCTTGTACAAGTAGCTGCTGTTCATTTCCCAATACTCTTTCTACGAATTCCTCCGGGAATTTATAGTCTTCAAATAACAGACAATCTTCCACTGTACGGTCCGGATACATCTCACACCATGCGGACTTAAAATATTCGTACCCTTTCAATGGATCACCCTGCCAATAAGCATCCTGCATTAACGTCTCGTATGAACGAACCACTGCTGAAACTGTGCAGTACTGCTTTTTATACTCCATCGCCTGTAAGTGCCAGCACTCAGCCTCGGCAAATGTTTTGTATGATTCCTGTTTTCGGTTCCTTTTTCGTTCTTCGGAACCGATTTTGTAATAATAGGCGCCTATGTTACTGAGTACTCTACCATAGAGATCATTTATCTTCGCGTCACGGTATTCTAGCGGAATCCCTTCTAATTTTTCCTTCGCCAGCATAATATAATCCAGGCACCGCTTATTGGTGTCATCGTCCTCCAGCGTCACAGCCCACTTCACCGAGTAAAACAAAAAATTTCTTTTCTCTGCCCGTTCATAAATGCTATGATACGTCTCCGGAATCGTCTCTGGAATCTGCTCCAGATAATCAATGGCAATCCATCCAATTTCTGCTGCTTCTTTTCCTTGTGAAAGATCATCGTAGACACCAGATAATTCCTGATAAAAACTTTGCGCGAGCTCCATTCTCTTTTCTTCCGGTCTGATGCCGTATCTTAAAAATGTCTGGGCTAACCGTTTTTTTTCACTGGAAAATATAAACTCTGCCACATCCAGGAAGCGGGTACGGCGGTGTAAATCCTTTTCTTTCATCGTCTTGCGATACTCAAGCCATTTAACCAGATTCTGCATAAATGCTTCCACCGGCTCATGTCCGCCGGCTTCTCCAATCATTTTCAGTCCCTTTACAGCAAAATAGTCTCTTAGTATTTCGTGTGTGAATTGCAGTTTTTCACTTACCAGTCCTGTATTTAATACCATTTTATATACTGCTTCCAAGCTGATTTCTTCTGCAGGTGGATATTGTTCAAAAGCTTCCCCTGTCAACGTCTGCAAATCTTTCTCTTCTTCATACTGCTTTTTCAAAAGACCAAGCTCTACATAAAAGGCAATGTATGGAACCACAGAATCTAACACATACTTTCTGACAGCCAGTGCATGATCTTCCTGCTTATCTTTGTGTAAGGTAATTTCTTCTTTATAGTAGAGTTCCAAAAGTTCGTATTTATTTGTAATATGAATCGCCAGCTCCGGTCGTCTTGAGTATAATCTTCCAAACATTTTCAAGAACATTGGATTCACGAGAAGATTTCTCAAGTGCCCTGGCAACATATCCGTTTCTTTCAAATGAAGATACGCCCGAATGCGTTCATTTGTAATCTGCTGAAATCTTAACACTTTGAACTTCTCTCGCAGGTCTTCCGGGATACTCTCATTTCTTCTTGTCGATAGTACGATGTGAACGTTTTTGCAGGACAGCAGACATTGGACATCCTCGCAGATGAAATCCATAATTGTCTGCCCGCCGATTTCATAATTATTTACTTCATTCATTCCATCTAAGACAAAGAGATACTCTGTGCTATCCTGCGTACTGCGGATCATTTCTTCAATAGCTTCTTTTGTGACCTGATGAGAAAAGAAGCGCTTCAGATATTCAAATACGATTCCAGGCGTTCCGGCCATATAATTCAACTCATTCATCGGAATATAGACTGCCAAATGTTTCTTGCCGTCAAAGTCTCTGCTGCCTGATTCTGCCCTTATTCCTGTGCACAAGTGCTTTAGCTGGGTGCTCTTTCCGAAGCCTCCGGCAGATTCAATAATATAATTGTCTGGATCTGATAAATATTTCTGCAGTAAATTCATATCAGATATTCCTTTCTTTTTTCGTTTTCTCTTACTTCTCAGTATAAATCACCAGTGCACAGATGCATAGTAAATGTTCACTTATCCATCCGTATTTTTTCAGTAATACTCTGAAGCAGTTTGCTGATCAGACTTTCTTTTCCAAGCCGCTCTGCCCGGAGTGGATACTCCATGTAAAACAGTAATAGCACCATCAGCTTCTCTTTATTTTCGTAGAGTTCTTTATCGCGGACATAGATTTTTGAACACAGGATTCCAAGAAGCAGCTCTGCCTGTCCACTTAGTCCTCCTCGTTTCTTCGACAGGCAGACGTATACAATCGGGATAGCTCCTGGATATTGCGGAGATTCCACTATAATTTTTGAGTTTTTCTCAAGAATATTTTTATATGGAAAAGACTCTTTCTCCTTCAGTTTCAGCTCAATTCGGCGAAGTCGGAGTATCAGTTCTGTCCCCTCAGGCAATACATCAGGACTGAACTTTTTTGCTTCATGTTCCACCTCCTCCAAGAGCATTTCCTCCGGAATTTTCTGAAATTCTTCTACCAGTTCTTCCCATGTTACTTCTACTTCATACATCTTTCGCTCTCCTCTTTCACATTTGTCTTCTGAAAATATGGAGGCTCTCCATAGAGCATTCCTTTGTGAACAATGATTTTGTTGTATCCATGCACTTTCATATCAAAGAAATAACTGGCATCCACCAACTGATTTAAAATATTTTTGACACTTCTTGCACCTGCCGGGTCATGCTCTGCCATGTCCAGAACTGCTTCTATGACCTCATCTTCTACTTCCAGTATAAAACCAGATTTCTTATATAACTGCTGCATCCTTTTTAATTCTCCGGTTTCCGGGCGCAACAGAATCTCTCTTAACTCTGATCTTGTAAGCGAATTCATTTGTTCAATGTTCTGTATTCTCCCAACAAACTCATGTTCCCCGCCAATTGCGAGGAGTTTTTCACGAAGCCCCTTCTTTAAATCTGTTATCTGTGATGCATCTGTAAATCCCACTGGTTTCCTTTCATATTTTTCCAAATCTTGAATTCTTGGGAATGCACCGCCGAAAATAAACAGGATATTTTTTGTATCAATTCCAGAGAATGTCTCCGTCCCAGCCACTGCCGAAAGCAGCTGTTGTTGGACTACTGCATTCACATTGTCATCATGGGAATCGTAATTTGTGTTGATAATTTTATCTACTTCATCCAGATAAATAATTCCCCTTTCCATAGCAGGATGCTGGTTGCCATACTCTGTTTTGAATCTTCTAAATAGGTCTTCAACACTATCTCCTGAAAATCCTGACGCTGTAAGCTGTGAAGCGTCAAACGTAGTCAATGTCATATCAAGTCCAGGAAAGCTTTTAATTGTCTCTATGATATGATTTTTTCCAGATCCACTTGGACCTACCATCAGCAAATTACTTCTTACCTGCTGATATTTCCAGTTATATAGGAGCACACACAACTTTTTCTTTAATCTTTCCTGGCCCACCACATACTTGTCCATGTGCTCTTTGAGATTATTCATAAAACTGGCTTCATCCAGCTTCATCTTCAGATTCATGTTCTGATTTTTCTTCTGCTTTTCTCCAGTATCTCCCTTACGTCTGTCATCTCTTTTATCCGTACGATACTTTGGCATTCGTAAGAAATTTCGGAAAACACATTGCGTGGCATACTGATCAGTCGATGAATCTGATCTTTTTTCACGGGCCTGGTAATAGTAATAAAGTAAATTTGCTGTGTAACTCATTTTTTCATAGCCCTCGATTGAAAGAATATCGTCAAATACTTGATTCACATGATTTATTTTTCCTATCGACTCATACCAGGCATACTCACCGGTCACTAGTGTTTTATATAAGTTCACCATCAGTTCACATACCGTCTGTTTTTCTTCTTTATATGTATAATTCATATAATTGAAAACAGGACGGATGTAATCATATGCATAGCCAGACAGCTCTTCCATTTCCTGCTCATCATAGCTGGTGTGCTTGTAGTATTGCTCCCGCATCTCCGGCTCCAGCTCTCGCAGCGCTTCCATTGCCTGATCGACATCTTTTGTAAATAAATGATCCATCTTAAAACACCTCCGGCATTTTGCACTGACTTTTATCACAGCGATTCTTTGCGCTTATCTCTCTTGCCTTTTTTGTATTTACATACATAGCCGGACGAATTCCCACTTCCTCGTCTTCTCGTTCTAGGAGCTGTTTTTCTCCTACTTCATCAATGGCAGAAATCCAACCAAGGTCCCACGCATAGCTATTATCTTCTTTTTCATTGTGAAGCCAATACGCAGAATTCGTGTAACGAATCTTTATTACATCGTCTTCACAGTCGCTGAAAGCTATATCTGCTCTTCTTAATTCTTCTGTCGTCAGATATCTTTCTGCCTCTTCCTCAGATAGCAGAAACCAGTTGCCTGCCGGCTGCTCTATAACTGCCTGCTTCTCTTCTTCAGAAAGGCAATTTCCATACAATTTATCTATGACGTTATTCTCAAGATATGAGGGGAAATCTGTGGTACCATAAAACTCCCAGGCCAGGCACTGTTTTGCCAAAAGTAATGTCTGGTCACCCTTTGTAGTCAATGGAATCCACTCAATGGGTGCTTCTACTTTAGTCTGAACAGGATGCATACCATCGGAAATCAAATAACGCCCCAGATAATAACTTTTCAATCCTGGTTCCGGCTCTGAATTTGCTTCTGCCTTTTCCTCTTCTACCTCTTTCTCTTCTTCGTCTTCTGTCTCTTTATCTACTGTCTCTTTATCTACTGTCCCTTCATCTCCTGTCTTTTCGTCCATGTCCTCCTCTTCCACAAAGTTTAAAAACATTTCATCCTGTTCTGGCCACACCATTCTGCCAATTGCAAGTACGATCATCTCTTCCGCAACTTCCATGACTACAAAAATAATCATCAGAAGGGGCAGAAAAATAGCATCCCATTCATCCACAAAGCATCCAATATAGTCCAGATGATCATAAAGCAAATGAATGTTCACTGGCACAGCGCAGATACCCCAACCGACAAAGATCCATAAAATTTCTTTTCCTTTACAACAGGGCAGAACGGAAACCACCATAAATAATCCGATTGCCAAAATTACCAGCCACCACATAACTTTTCTTCCTCCTTTAAACCCAGATTTTACACACGATCCACCCTAAAATCTTAGCTGCGAGAATCATTATTTCAAGCAACAACGGACTCATAAAAATACCAATCATATATGCTGCAATGACTTCCATATAACCATGGATTCCTTTTGCTAACAGTTGTTTTCGTTTGTCTTTTTCATTCAAAACCATTACCATCCATGTAAATAACTCAAAAGAATCTTTCTCTGCCAGAAGTTCCGACAGCAGGCACATTCCAAAGGCGTCTAAATAAGGAATGATCTGAAGCGCAGCAGCCATGAGAAATAACATTGCTGAGACACTCCCCATTTCCAGAGTAACATATCCTTTCTTCGCCGCCATAACTGATAAAGCTGAAAGAACCAGGGTCATTTCGATGTTAGAAGCATAAATCTGTGCACGTTTCCAAAGTTCTGCCGGCATATCACTGCCTGTCTCTCCTCCATAGATATGTCTTGCGCACTCCTCCGAAAGATAACATAGGAAAATCAGTACAATTACTGCAACTGCATAAAAGATCAGACAGCCGGTTCTGGACATGCTCTGAAAATACCAGGCATCGTATACACCTTCTTTCGCACACATTAAGATAAAATAAATTGCTGGCACTGTGGATAACATCAGAAAATAATTCCACAGTGCACAGACTGTATGTAACACTCTTGATTCTTCTTCCATAAGTCTTTTCCTCTTTTATTCTACTCTTCATAATTAACTATCCAGATGATTAACATCCCGACTCAGTTTTGTGCGGATATTTTTCCAAGTGTTTGTATACTTGTGCGCCTCTCTGTAAACCACGTCTTTGTATGCCTGATACATCATGTCTGCCAACAGTTCTGCAGGGACAGCTCCGGTGCAGCCTCCAAAGGCTGGCACAACCAGAGTTTTTGTGTTATATTCGATTGCTGTAATCAGTGTGGAACGCATACAATGATAAATCACGGTTGGATCTAAGATGATCTGTGGCTCGCGCATACTTGGTGAATGGAGCAATACAATATCAGTGTCCGGAATATCCACTTTCATACAGGTTCCAACCGGCTGCTCTCCAAGATACTCTTTCTGCAGTTTCTCCTGCACAGCTTTGTACAACTCTTTTCTTCCAAAATATGTGGAAATAGCCTTGTCGAAACCTCCATCCATAAGACCGAAACTGTTTGCAGGACTCACAACTCCATCCACATCACAATGTGTATCCATAAAATGTGTAAACTCGTCTTTTACAATTTCCACCTTGTTTTCTTTTGCAAAGAAAATTTCCCATGCCTTGATAATGCGTGAATTTCTGTCTAATAAGTAAATATATGGAATCATTTTTACCCCTTTCTTTCGTCTGAGCTTCCTGCCCTCCGTTTTCAGTCTGGAAGGCAGGCGTTCTTGATTTTATATTATCTTAACCGTAACAATTTTCTCTTAATTTAACTTGCTTTTTCATCTAAGATATCGTCCACAATCTGTTTCTTCTTCTCAATCTCTTCTTCGCTCATAGCGGAGGTTACTTTTACAGTAGTTTCAACGGATGTGTGTCCTGTCTCTTCCTGAGCCTCTACATGAAGATTGTAGTTTTCATCTAAGTGCATTGTCACTTTAATCGGACTGTTCTTTGGCAAATCCTTCTGAACATTAAGTGTTGCCTGCGCAATCATAGTTCCTTTTGATAGCTCAAGATTACCGTCCTTCTCTAACTCATCGTGAACATTAGACTCATACACATTAATTGCTACTGCCTTCTGGTTGTCTACACGGGTGTAGTACTCTCTTTCAAAGACTGCCGGGAGGGTACTATTTCTCTCTAACATCGTTGAAATCATCAGTTTTTCCATATTCTTTCCGTTCTCGTCTTTACAAAGAGTGTAAGCCTCAATACCATAAGAACGGTTGCAGACCGGAATAAATGTCTTGGATACACCGATATGCTGTTCATCCTCTCCTTTTTTATCAGCTCCAAGAATCTCAGCTGCCATCATTGCTGCTCCTTCGCAGATACTGAATTCTGGATTTTTGAGTCTAATATCTGATTCAGGAAACGCATCTTCCACAGCCTTTTTCAACATCGGAATATGAAAGCTGCCACCGGTCAGCACTAAGCTTGTGACCTGTAAATTCTTCTCTTCCAGTGCTTTTTTCAGTTCGCTCAAAAATGTTCTGAAGTGTGGCATTAACACGTTCTCACATTCTTCTTCATACTGCTTCTGTTCAATCTGAACGTTAACTGTTCCTTCCGGGCCTTTTGCAAAACAGAAGGAGAAGGATGTTTTCTGTTTCTTACTGAGGTCTTCTTTCGCTTTTTCAGACTTTAACATTAAATCCTGCTGGGAAAATTTATCTAAAGAATTCACTGCCTTCATAAGTTCTTTTTTCTTTTGTTCATCTACTTGTGACTCTTCAATTTTCTTTGTAATAATTTTCTTCACCAGACCTGCCATACAGATGTCAAACTCCTTACCGGCAAAGTTTAAGTCTCCTTTTGTGAACAGGGCTCGAATCTCATCATTCGTTACTCCACACACTGTGCAGTCTAAAGTGTTTCCACCACAATCTAAACAGGCAATTGTTCCGCTGAAATCGTTACGGGCATCTGCAGATCTGACGGCTGCATCACTTTCCAGTCTGATATGCACCTTGTCCTTCTCAAAACCGGCGATGACTGCCGCATCTACAAGGGCTTTCTTCTGAGTTTCACTATACTCTACCGGCATTGTGATCAGGATTTCAGACAGTTCACATCCACAATATTCTTCTGCTTCTTTTTTCATTTGTTTTAACATAATCGCTGTCAGTGTCACCGGTGTGTAATCCTTTCCGGCAATGGAGCGGATTACCTTTTCACTGCCCATTTCGCGCTTCCAGGAACAAAAATATTTCTCAGGAGTAATTACAGACTGGTCTTTCGCATTTCTTCCGATAAAGATATACTCTTTTCCGTCTTCTTTTCCAATGAGAATACTGGCCGGTGTTGTCATTTCGCCTAATTCATTTTCAACAGCCTCCATTCTTCCATCTTCAAACACAACTCTTTTTGTGTAATTGGTACTTCCTGCGTCTACAACTAACATTTTTCTCATAAATAAAATCCTCCTTTTTCTTACTGGACTTATAATTTTTTATAAGTCCAGTATAAAGTTCTTGTCATGATTGGTCCGTGCAGTTTTCTTCTATTTTTGCGATATTGTTATTTTTTTAACATCTTCATTGTTTCGTTATAAAGAAATTTCTCATCCATTTCTGTCAGACATGCAGCAAACTGGAACTTCAACATCGCTGCTGTCATCTTTTTCAGCTGGTGCTTGTTCGTAGCTTTTTTTCTGATAAAATGAAGCATTCCCGGATAATCATAGACCAGCTTTATCTCCATTCCCGTCACCTTTTTTGCGTCAGAACATGGGCAGTAAAAGCACATATACAAAAGCTCCATAAAGCTTTCCTGACACATCGTCTCTGCTTCGAACTGATACAATGCACTGCGTAGTTTTCTCAAAAAGCTTTCATACACTCCACTTCCATAAGTCTCATGAAGGTCCTGGATTCTGCCCTGCAGCTCATAGGATGAGACTCCGGCATCCAGCACGTAAGCACGGCACAAATCTACCAGAGCCTTTATCTTCTGCTCACGTTTTTCTTCTTTTTCACATTTTTTAAGACCAGTATTTTTTCCCAGGCTGTTTCCCCAGCTTGCAAGACCTTCCAGTGTCATTCTGTGATATTTTCTGGCATCCAAGTATTCCAGTTTTTCAACCAGTACGATATCCGGATCCTGCAAGGTACATTCGCCGTCTGCTAAAAGAAAAAGTCTTACGCGGCTCTGTAATGCAATACGATTCAGTACTGCCATGATTAGAGCCCGCATACCTTCCGGTATGAGAAGCTGTACTTTATATCCACTCTTCTCTATTTCTTTCAAAGCTCTTATGATTCCAATCATCTTGTCGTACTCCATATGGTTCAGATAATGAGAAAGTACTTCGTTATCGTGTAATTCCTGATTCCAGTGCTCAGGCACTACCCAGTCATCCGGGAAATCTGGATCCGGTTCTTCGGGAAAGAAGAGTTTCTCTAACTGATTCGAAGCGAGATACTGACTGATGTCAGCCAGTTCATCCTGGCTGACCACCATGCCTCGAATAATCTCATGCTTGCGGAATTCATTTCTGGAAGCCCCGACTCTGTACGCATAGGCAACTGCGTATCTTCCGTCTCTGAGAGGACACACGCAGTAACATGTGCCCTTTTCTGCCTTTGCAATCAGTTCGCTGTATCGTTCTTTTATTTCCATCTTCACAGGCTGATCAAGTCCAATCGATGCCACTATGACCTGACCCCCGCGAGTAGGGTCACAGTCTATTACAAATCTTCCTGCTGCCATGTTTCATTCTCTCCTTTATACACTTTAAATCTTGACTTCTTCTTACCTGCTTCGTCCTGTTCCTTCTGTTTCTTCTTTGTGTCCTGAGACTTGTGAGATTGATACTCTTCCTCCTCTTCCCATTCTTCCTCCCATACGTCGTCATCTG
>OFMU01001579.1_pt1 | contig 13448 bp, 10 predicted proteins | sample 1541861 | NCBI WGS metagenome assembly OFMU01 (sample SAMN04209238, study PRJEB22552) | human gut metagenome | biome: gut; material: feces | host: Homo sapiens | place: USA: Oklahoma
CGCCTCGGTGGCGCCGATAGCGTACTTGTGCGGGGTGTACTCCCAATCCGTGGTGAGGATGGGGCCCGACGGACAGTTCTCGAGCATGGTCTCGATCATGTCGATCGAATCGTAGACCTCCTGGATGCGAACGGCGGTACGGCCGAAGGCATCGCAGGTGTCGGCCGTGGCAGCATGCATCTTCTGAACATCCGGATCGGCGTAGCCGTCAAAGGGATGGTCAAAGCGCACGTCGCGGGCATAGCCCGAGCCACGCATGAGCGGGCCGACCGGCGAGAAGTCGCGTGCGATCTTGCGGTCCAAGATGCCGATGCCACTCGTACGCTCGATAAAGTTGGGCGTCGAGAGCAAGACGTCGACGAGTTCCTGAACCTCGGAGCGCAGCTGGTGAATGGTCGTGAGCGTGGAGAGCTTCTGCTCGGCCAAAATGTCGCGACGCACGCCGCCGATCACGTTGAGGCCGTAGGTCTTGCGGTGACCGGAGAGCTTCTCGGCCAGGTCCATGGACTTCTCGCGGACGCGGAAGAACTGCTGGAAGCCGGAGTCGAAGCCCGTGTAGTGCGATGCGAGGCCAATATTGAGCAGGTGCGAGTGCAGGCGCTCGACCTCGAGCATGATGGCGCGGATGTACTGGGCGCGCGGCGGGACATGGATGCCCTGGGCGCGCTCGACGGCCTCGGCATAGGCCACCGAGTGGGCGCAGCCGCAGATGCCGCAGATGCGGTCGGCGAGGAACGTCACGGCGTCATAGTTCAGGCGCGTCTCGGCGACCTTCTCCATGCCGCGGTGCACGTAGAACAGACGGTAGTCGGCGTCGACGATCGTCTCGCCCTCAACGAACAGGCGGAAGTGGCCGGGCTCGTCGGAGGTAATGTGCAGCGGGCCCATGGGGACGAGCGTGGTCTCCTTGCCCTTGGTGTCGGCCAAGAACTCGTAGTTTTCCATGTCGCTCGCGGGGGCGGGGCGGAAACGGTAATCCATCGAATCCTTGCGCAACGGGTACAGCCCGCTGGGCCAATCGTCGGGAAGCACCAGGCGACGGCGGTCGGGCAGACCCTCGGGAATCAGGCCAAACATATCGCGCAGCTCGCGCTCGCCCCACACGCAGGCGGGGACGAACGGCGTCACGGACGGGAACGTCATCTTGGCGGGGTCGACCTCGGCACGCACGGTAACCCAGCCGGGGTCCTCCCCCTCCATGGAGATGACGTAGTACACGGCGTAACGGCCGCACAGGCTGCGCTCGTCGTTGCCGACAATCACAGGAATCCAGCCGTAGCGCTCGTAATACAGGTAGTGGACGGCCTCGGGCAGACGGTCCAGCTTGACGGTGATCGTCAGCTGGTCCTCGCACTGCCATTCGACCTTCTCGATAGCGCCCGGCACTGCAGCACGCAGGGCCTCGACGTGGCTTTCGCAGCGACGAGCGTAGTCCTTCTTTTCAGGTTCTGCCATGGTGCTAATTCACCTCACTTGTCTTGGTCTGGGAACTGAACACCATGCGGTAGAGAGGGGCCTCGTGGAGCTCTTCGACGCTCTGGTTCAAAACGACGGACGTTGCATCCTCGACGCCGCTCGTGATGGCGACCGGGGTGGCGATACCGAACCACATGACCACGATCGCGAGGGCGATCTCGGGGATGATCATGAGGGCGGGCACCTCGTGGCGCTTCATGCCCTCGGGCGCCTTGCCGAAGATGGACTTGAGCGCGATGCCGGTAAGGGCGAAGTACACGCCGGTGAGGCCGATGGCCACGAGCACGACCACCCAGATGGGACCGGACTGAACGCCGGCCACGAAGGTGAGGAACTCGGAGATGAACAGGGCGAACGGCGGGAAGGCGGCGAGCGCGAGCAGGGCGATGATGGTGAGCGCTGCCGTGACGGGAGCGATCTCGACGACGCCCTTGATCTTGTTCAGGTCGCGGGTGTGGTAGATGTGCTGGATGTTGCCGGCCATGCAGAAGGCGAGCGCCTTCGTGAAGCCGTGGAAGATGCAGTGCAGCAGGCAGGCGGCGATACCGAGCGGGCCACCGATACCCAGGCACAGCGCGACCACGCCGACGTTGTCGACGGAGGAGTACGCGAAGCGGCGCTTGATATCGTCCTGCTTGAAGATGCACAGGGCAGCCACCAGGATGGACAGCGTGCCCAGGATGAGCAGGAGCGTTCGCGGATAGGTGTCGCCCACCGTGATGATGGACAGGGAGTAGAAGCGGATGATCACCAGCATGGCGCACTTGAGCAGCACGCCCGAGAGCAGCGCGGAGACCGGGCTCGGAGCCTGGGAGTGCGCGTCGGGCAGCCAGGTGTGCATGGGGAACAGGCCCGCCTTGGTGCCGAAGCCGATGACGATGAACGCGAACGCGAGGCGCACGAGCATAGGGTCGAACTGGTCGGCGTAGGGCATGATGGAGGTGAGGAAGGCTGCCTCATGCGCGTTGGGCATGATGTCGGCGGCGTTCGCGTAGATGAGCAGCGTGCCGAACAGGCCGAAGGCCACGCCGGCGGTGCAGACCATCGCGTACTTCCAAGACGCCTCGAGCGCCTGCTTGTTCTTGTAGATGCCCACGAGGAACACGGTCGACAACGTGGTGGCCTCGACCGCCGCCCAGGTGAGGATGATGTTGTTGGACAGGCAGGCGAGCAGCATCGTGAAAACGAACAGGCTAAACAGCGCGTAGTACTGCTTGGTGCGCTCGGCCGGCATGGTCTTCTCCTCGATATCGATCTTGATATAGGAGATGGAGTACACGCCGGTGATGAACCCGATGATGCCTACCAGAAGGACGAAGATCGACGAGAGCGAATCGAGATGGAGCCACAGGCCCAAAGCGTCGATATTCTGCCCGCTCGAGAGCATGGTTCCCGCGGTGACGACCGAAAGGACAAGGGTCGCCGCGACGGAGATGGTGTTGAGCCCCGCAAAGACGTTGTAGGACGTCGTCTTGGGGAGCGCAGCCATAATCAGGGAGAACACGAGAGGACAAGCGAGCAGGGCGACCGTCAGCATTGAAACATCCATGGCCTACCCCTTCAATTCGGTCAGGTCGTGGGAGTCGAGCGACTTGGTGTCGTTCCAAATCCTCACGACGACAGCGGACATGATGATGACGGCGAAGATGGCGTCGGTGGCGATGCCGATCTCGATGATCTCGGGGGCCGTGGGCGCGAGCAGAGCGAGCGTCACGTGGCTACCGTTCTCCATAAGGCAGTACCCGAAGATCTGCTTGAGGATGTTGCGCTGGGAGATGATGCACGTGAGGCCGACGAAGAAGTGCGCGAAGCTGATGGCGAGGGCCGGAGTGGCCACCTCGGCGGTGGGCAGGCTCAGGCGCGTGACCACCGCGAAGCAGACGGCCACCTCCAGACCGGTGAGGATGATGGTCCAGGCCGGCTTGATGGAGGAGGTCAGCGTGCTATCGGCAGGCGAACCCATCTTCTTGTAGGCACGGTTGAGAATGAACGGAACGAGGATCACCTTGGTGACGAAGGCCGACGCGGCCCACATGAGAAGCTCGGTGGCACCGGTGGTGAGGCCCAGGGTGAGCAGCACGCCCACCAGGACAACCGACTGGATCGCGTACCACTTGATGGCGGACGGGATGGTCTTCGAGACGACCACCATGGTGGAGGTCACGATCAGAAGACCGCCCAGGATATTGACTAACGAATAACCCATGTCCTACCTCCTAACCCATCCAACTAGAGGACAGAGGACCGGCGACGACGACCATGATCATGAGGACGACGAACACGAACGCCATGGCGCGCGGAAGGGGCTGGCCGGCGGCCACGGTCTCGCTCGGCTCACCGGGCAGGACCTTACCCATCCAACGCAGGAACCATGCGAAGGTGGCGACGGTCTCGACGACCATGACGCACACGAGGACAAAGATGACCGTGTTGGTAGCACCAACCGCGAAGCCACCGGAAATGATCTGGAACTTGGAAAAGAACGTGCTCATGGGGGGCACGCCGGCGATAGCGGTCGCGGCGACCGCAAAGCCCACGCCCGTGACCGGGTACTTCTTCATGAGGCCCTGGATCTTGGGCAGCATACGGGTTCCCAGCGTGAAGCTGAGAGAGCCAGCGATGAGGAAGAACAGGGTCTTGGTGAACGCGTGGTTGAAGATGTGCTCGACGGCGCCGTTAAACGCCATCTGGCTTCCGAACACGGAGAGGCCCAGGCCAAAGAACACGTAGGCGAGCTGCGCGATCGTCGAGAAGGCGAGCAGGCGCTTCATATCCTTCTGGGGCAGGTACATGAGGAAGCCGAAGAGCATGGTCACGACGGCGTCGATGATGGCGACCCAACCGACGATCTCGGGGATATCGCCGGCGCTCGCAAGAGCGCGGGCGAACACGCACACGCCGACCTTAACCATGGACGCGCCATGAAGGTAGGCGGAAACGGGCGTGGGGGCCTCCATTGCGGAGGGCAGCCACATGTAGAGCGGGAACTGGGCGGACTTGGCCCAAGCAGCGAACAGGATGAGCAGCAGCACGACGGTCTTCATACCGGAATCGAGCTGGGAGATCGCGCTCAGCGCGAACGTGCCGGTTCCGGCGAACAGGAAGGCCGCGCCGATGTAGAGTCCCAGAGCGCCGATATGGGTGATGATGAGCGCCTTCATACCGGCCTTCTTGGCCGTGGGCGTCATGTAGTAGCTGATGAGGCCCCAGGAGCACACACCGGTGATCTCGAAGAAAACGAGCTGGCCGACGATGGTGGAGCTGTAGGCGAGACCGGCCATGGCGCCGATGAACGTGGAGAAGTACACGTAGAAGCGACGACGGGGCGCGTCGGGATGCTCCTTATTCTTATCGCTCATGTACGGGAACGAATAGATGACGACGAGCAGGCCGATAGCGACGAACGCGGGTGCGAGCAGCGTGCTCATCCGGTCGAATATGAAGCCCATGACCAAGGTCTGGCCCATACTCGCCCAGGTTACATCGACCGCGTTCATGCCGTTTCCGGCAAACGTCGCGGCCAAGCCAACGGAAGCGACCGTGGCGATGCCGCCGGCAAAGGCGCAGATCCATTTAGCGTAGGGACGCGGCAGCATGACGATGAGCAGGGAGCCCAGCATGGGGACGGCGATCGCCACCATGGCAAAGAGGGACAAGCTCGATTCGATTGACATAGTTTCTCCCTTCTCCCTACACGCCTACGACGACGAAGACGAACGCGAGGACCGCGATGCCGACGACGGCCCAGGTCTGGTTACCGAGCACCTTGAAGCGCGAACGGGAAACGGAGTTCTCGAGCACGCCGCAGACGACGAAATCGACCAGGCACTTGACGAGGAAGACGACGGCGCCCACGAGAGCGGTGACGCCGATGGTCGCGGGCTCTCCCCAGGGGATGAAGATGGAGGTGAACCAAGCGACGACCACGACCTGCTTCATGCCCATGGCGAGCTTCATCATGGCCAGGGACGGGCCGGAGAGCTCGGCGAGCGGGCCCTCCTGGAGCTCCTGCTCGGCTTCGGCCTGATCGAACGGAAGCTTGCCGAGCTCCATGTAACAGGCGGCCGCGAAGGCGACGCCGGCGAGGATAACGGCGACGACGCTCGAGACGTTGCCCGTAACGATGTGCTGACCCATGGTCGCAATGTCCGTGGAGCCGCACACGATGGCGACGGTGAACAGCGCGATGAGCATGGACGGCTCGATGAGCACGCTCATGAGGAGCTCGCGGATACCGCCGAAGCCCGCGTAGGCGTTGGAGGAATCCACGCCGGACAGCGCGAAGAAGAAGCGGGACAGCGCGAGCGCGTACATGATGGTGATGGCGTCACCAAAGACGGGCATGGGGCTCTGGAGCGTGAACATGGGCAGGCCCATGGCGAGCATAAACGACACCGCGAGGAACAGCGGCGGCATGATGCGCAGCACGAAGCTCGAGTCGGAACTCACGGACTCGGGACGCGCCATGAGCTTCGCGAGGTCCCGGTAATCCTGAAGGATGGACGGACCGCGGCGATTGTGCATCTTCGCGCGAATCACACGGGCGAGGCCGGAGAAGAAGGGCGCGACCAGCATGACCACGAGGCCCTGCGCCATCGCAAGAACGATGTTCATAATATCCTCTCCCCTCTCTAGACCATGACCACGGCGAGCACGAGGAAGACCACGAGCGCCGCGACGATGTAGCAGATGTATACGGAGTAGTTGCCGCCCTCGATCTTGGAGGCGAGGCCGGCCAGCTTGTCGGCACCCTCGCTCGGTGCATCGACCAGGAAACGGTCGGGCAGGGGCTCGACGCCCTGGGCGACACCGGTGAGCTTCTGGAACACGTGCGCGATGGACCAGCAGATCTTGGTGCATACCTCGCGCAGGGTGTAGAGCGGGCCCATGAAGAGTTCGACGTCGGACGCGAAGCTCGTGGCGACGACGGGCATGTGCTCGTTGGGCTCGTAGCCGCACGCCCAAGGGTCGGTCTTCTTAGCGGGGGCCTTGGCGCCGAGGCAGGACCTCAACGCGAACGCGAGGCCGGTGAGGACCACGAGCGCGATGGCGATCGCGGGGGTGGAGGTGGCGGCACCGGAAATCTCGTTCACGAGAGACACGCCCGAGGTGGCTGTGACGGCGGAGCCGGCAAGCACGCTCTGGGCGACGTCGCCCAGAACCGGGGCGATGACCGGGGAGCCGATTCCCAGTACCACGCAGATGGCCGCGAGGAGCATCTGCGAGAACAACATCGGAGCCGGGGACTCCTTGGCGTTCGCGGCCTCCTGGGAACGAGGGCTGCTCGCGAACGAGACGCCGTAGGCCTTCACGAAGCACGTGACGGCCAGGGCACCGGTGATGGCGAGGGCGGCCGCGGAGGCGACGGCGAACACCATGACGACCGGGTCGGAGAGCGTCGAGATGTTGAACAGGGACTGGTAGGTGAACCACTCGGAAACGAAGCCGTTGAGCGGCGGGATGGCCGAGATGGCAAGGGCACCGATGAGGAAGCAGACGGCCGTGACCGGCATGCGGCGGAACAGACCGCCCATCTTCTCCATGTTGCGCGTACCCGTGGCATAGAGCAGGGAGCCCGCGCCGAGGAACAGCTCGCCCTTGAACATGGCGTGGTTGAGCGTGTGGTAGAGGGCGGCCATGAGCGCGATCGTCGCGATGACGTCGTTGCCCAGGGCGTGCGCCGTCATGGACGCGCCGACACCGAGCAAGATGATGCCGATGTTCTCGACGGAGTGATAGGCAAGCAGGCGCTTGATGTCGTGCTCGTGGAGGGCGTAGACGACACCCAGGACCGACGAGATGGATCCGAAGACCAGGACCATGAGGCCCCACCAGAGCTGGACGCCCGAACCCGCGAGCAGGTCGAGACCGACCTTGAGGATTCCCAGGATGCCGATCTTGATCATGCCGCCGGACATGAGGGCGGACACGTTGGACGGCGCCTCGGGGTGCGCCTGGGGCAGCCAGGAGTGCAGCGGAATGATACCGGCCTTCGCGCCAAATCCGAAGAACGCGAGGACGAAGCACGCGGAGGAGACGGCGGGTCCAAAGTCATGCGTACGGAAATCACTGAAGCTGAAGGAACCGCCCACGCCGTTGGTCATGAGCAGGAAGCTCGCCATGATGAGAACGAAGCCCACGTGCGCGATGACGAAGTAGAGCCAACCGCCCCTAATGGAGTTCTTGTTCTCCTCGATAACGACAAGGAAGTAGCTCGTAAGGGACATGAGCTCAAAGGCGACCAGGAACCAGAACACGTTGTCGGCGGTGATGACGAGCATCATCGAGGCGACGAAGGTGTTCATAAAGAAGCCGGCGCGCCCGACCTTGCCCGGGTACTCGTCGAAGTAGGACAGACCGTAGATGAAGCCCGCAAAGGCGAGAATCGAGATGAGGACCACGATCAGGCCCGCAAGGCCGTTGAGCAAGAGCTCGAGACGGGCGAACGGGAAGAAGAAGACCGTGTTGAGGGACGAAACGTCGCCAAGCACGGCCTCGAGGCCCGCGATGAACGACAGCACGGCCGCGACGGCGCCGATCAGGCAGCCGGCGGTCTTGGCGGCGTTATCGGCCTTGATCAGCAGAACCGAGGCGAGCGCACCGATGCACGAGACGGCAAGCGATGCGATAAACAGCGTCATGCTATCCATTGTTTACGCTCCCTTCTGCTTTCTCGGACAGACCCTGGGCCACAGCGGTAACGTCGACGGACGGACCGTTTTCGATCGAGCGCAGGCGCTTGGCCTCGTCGAGCTCGCGATCGGCCGCGCCACCCATGACGGTCAGCGCCTTGGTGGGGCAGGCCGCCACACAATGCGGGCCGTCCGGATCGAAGGCACACAGGTCGCACTTGACGGCGCAGGTGTACTGGCCAGGAGCCCACGTAAGCAGGCTGCTCAGGGACTTAGGATACGAAGGCGTCGGGTCGCACATGCCTGCGACACCGGCGATAGACGTGCCATCGGGATGGATGGCTCCGAAGGGGCACGCGATGGCGCACAGCCTGCACCCGATGCACTCCTGCTCCTTGACGTGGATGCGATCGCCATCGTGCTCGATGGCATTCACCGGGCAAACCTCGGCGCAGGGGGCACCCTCGCAATGGTGGCAGGCAAGGGCGGCCGAAATACCACCGGTCTTCACGAGCGCCAGGCGCGGCGTATCCTGAAGACCCTGCATCCGGTGGGCGTCGGCACAGGCGGACTGGCATGTTCCGCAGCCGATGCACCTCTCCGGGTTGATATCGATGAAGCGGTTCATCCCCACTTCCTTTCAAAATAACGGGCCGGGCTCCCGAACGTACGGGACGCCCGGCCCAAAAAGCCAACGAGAACGGGACTACACGATTTGGTTCACGTGCGTCTCGTCGTCGAACTTGGCGGCGCCGGGCTCAACGTCCTGGGGAGCGGCGGCGTCCACCAGAGCCTGCTTGAGCTCGGTGTACTGACGCTCGACCTCGCCCTCGGCCCAGACCTGGTCGGCGATAGCGTCGACCTGGCAGGCGGAGAACTTGTCCTCGGGCGTATGCGAGACCGGGTCGACCTTGTGCATGGTCAGCTCGTTGCACTTGCCGATCCACCACTGATAGGTCATATAGACCGTGCCCTTGTTGATGCGATCGCTCACGTCGGCACGGCTGTATACCTGGCCACGGCGGCTGTGAATCGAGACGATGTCGCCATTCTTGATGCCGCGCGCCTGGGCGTCCGCGGGATTCATGCGGACAAAGCCGGGCTCGTCGGCAAGCAGTGCCAGCGTCTTGCAGTTGCCGGTCATCGAGCGGCAGCTGTAGTGGCCGACCTCGCGGACGGTGCACAGGATGAGCGGGTACTCATCGTCGGGAAGCTCAGAGGGCGCCTCCCAGTCGTGCGCCATCAGGTTGGCGCGGCCGTCCTTCGTGGTGAACTTGCCACCAGCGAACATGTCGGGTGTACCGTGGTCGTTCACATCGGTGCTCTTGACCGGCCACTGGGCGTAACCGCCCTCGGGAGCCATCTTCTCGTAGGTCGCGCCCACAAAGTTGGGGCACAGGCTAATGCACTCGTTCCAGATCTGCTCGGTGTTGTCGTAGTGCATGGGGTAACCCATGCGCGTAGACAGATCCGCGAAGATCTCCCAGTCGTGACGGCACTCGCCCTTGGGCGGAACGGCCGCGTCAAAGTGCTGGAAGCTACGGTCGGATGCGGTAAAGACACCCTCGTGCTCGCCCCAGGAGGTGGCAGGCAGGATGACGTCGGCGAGCATGGTCGTCTGCGTCATAAAGATGTCCTGGCAAATGAACAGATCCAGCTCGGAGAGCGTCTTGCGCATACCGGCCGAATCGGGCTCGGTCTGCACCGGGTCCTCGCCGTAGTTGTAGAAGCAGTGCACCTTGCCCTCGTCGACCAGGTGGCCCAGGTCGGTAAGCTTGTAGCCCTCCTCGAGCGGGAGCTTTTCCTCGGGCACGCCCCAAGCCTTGGCAAACTTGGCACGCACTGCCGGGTCGGTGACCTTCTGGTAGCCAGGGTACAGGTTGGGCAGCATGCCCATATCGCAGGAGCCCTGGACGTTATTCTGGCCACGCACGGGCGCGAGGCCGGAATTGGGTTTGCCGATCTGGCCGGCAACGCAGGCGATGGAGGCGATGGTGTGCACCGTCTTCAGGTTCTGCTTCTGCTGGCATACGCCCATGCCCCAGCCAATGATGGCAGAGGGCTTCGCCGTGGCGTACATCTCGGCAGCTTGGTGGATCAGCGCGGGCTCGACACCCGTGATGTCCTGTACGGATTCGGGAGTGTAGTTCTTGATGGTCTCCCACCACTCGTCAAAGCCGTTCGTATGCTCGGCGACGAATTCCTTGTCGTAGAGGCCATCGTTGACCAAGCAGTTGGCAAAGGCGTTGAGGAACGCGACGTTGCAACCGTTCTTGATCGGAAGGTAGATATCGGCGATACGCGCGGTTTCGATATGGCGCGGGTCGGCGACAATGATCTTGCAACCCTTTTCTTTGGCTCGCACGATACGCCTTGCGACGATGGGGTGCGAATCGGCAGGGTTATAGCCGAAGAGGAAAATGCAGCCCGCATCCTCCATACCGGGGATGGAGCATGACATGCAACCTGAACCAACCGTGTCCATCAGACCGAGGACAGTAGGGCCGTGTCAAGTACGGGCGCAGTTGTCCACGCTGTGGGTGCCGATGCACGCACGCGTAAACTTCTGCATGACGTAGTTCGCCTCATTGCCGCCGCCTCGCGAAGAGCCAGTGGTCATGACAGCGTTAGGACCATATTCGTCAATTATGGCCTGCATCTTAGATGCGGTGAAATCCAGTGCCTCGTCCCAGCTTACGCGCTCAAGATCCGCGCCCTTGGTGCGACGGATCATCGGGTGCAGTACGCGAGGAGTCAAGATCTTGGTGTCGTTGATGAAGTCGTAGCCGCTCATGCCCTTAAGGCACAGCTCGCTCTGGTTGGTGATGCCGTTGAGCGGTTCGGTACCCACAACCTGGCCGTTTTGGACCAAGAGGTTAAACTGGCAACCGGCGCCGCAGTACGGGCAGATCACTTTATGCTTCTCCATGACACCCTCCTTCCTTTCTCTGCTACCGAATACTCGGTACTTATTTGACAATCATTGGGCCTGTCGCCCGACGCTTACGCCTCGTTTTCGATGGTGGCGCGGGCACGCTCGGCAGTCAGTTCTGCCAGACGCTCATCGTCTACCAGGGTGAGGCCCTTGGTCGGACACGCCTCGGCACACGCCGGACCGCCGGGACGGTCCACGCACAGGTCGCACTTGAGCACGAAGCTCTTAGTCTGCGAACCCACGCGCACGTCGCCCATCAAGACGGGGACCTGCGTGGTCGCTACGCTCACGGCGCCAAAGGGGCAGGCCATGACGCAGCTCTTGCAGCCGATGCAGTTGTCCTCGTTGACGCCGATGCGATGGTTCTTTGGATCAAAGAACAAGGCGCCCGTAGGACAAGCCTTGGCGCACGGGGCATCCTCGCAGTGATGGCAAGCCACCGGTGCGGAGATCTCGTACGTACGCGTCACGCGCAGGCGCGGCGCGGCGATGTTGCCGGGGATGTCGTGTGCCTCGATACACGCCGCCATGCAGGTTTGACACCCAATGCAGCGCGAGGAATCGGCTACGACTCGTTTATTGCCCATGTTGTTCACTCCCTCCTGAATCCCATGCCGGAGAGACCCTGTCGACGTTGCCCCAAGCCGCCCGTGGCCTGGCATCGGCGTATCGAATGCATGCGGCGAAACAGGCACTCGGTAGAATTTCTCCAACGGTATACAGGTTGAATATACGCAGTTGCAGGGGGTAATCTTGAGCGTAACCCCTGCAATACGTGTGTATTGCAGGGGTTTTGGCAGGTTGGAATTATTCTCTAGAAGCTATAAAGGTGAGTGTATTACATGCGTACGCCCAAGAAAGATTTCACGCTCATTTCTAAAGGATGTAGTACGTTTGTAATATCCTTTACACTCAATTACTCTAGTGCAATAAAGTAGTGGTTGTAAGATTGGCTATTATTAGCCGATGTTGTATTTGTTATTCAAATTGCACGCTCATTAAGGGAGGCCAGTGATGTCATCGACTCAAAAACGAGCCATCCTGCAGGTGCGCATTCGCGAGGAAGACAAGCAGCATGCCGAGCGTCTCTACGACGCTATGGGCACATCGCTCGCCGAGGCTGTCCGTCTATTTGTCGCGCAGAGTATTTTGATGCGCAAGCTCCCCTTTCAGCCGGTCGCCGTGCGCTCCAAGGACGGCACGGCCGCCTATGGATTGCTCAAAGCATATGGGGACCCCAATCGCCGCTCCGAGGAGCGCAATGCCTGGATTGAATACCTAGCCACAGAAAGCGACGAGTCGGTTTTGGGTCCCGAGGAAGTAGATATCCATGAGTAGCACCATCATCGACGAGACCGTCATCCTGCGCTACCTGCTGGACTACGACGAAGTTCTGTCACCGCGTGCCGCCAAGGTCATCGCCACGCGCACCGCTCGTGTCTACCCCGAAATCATCACGCGCGTCGTGGTCACGCTGCGCGACGTCTATAAGGTTCCCCGCGTTGAGATTGCCACGGCCATGAAAAGGCTGCTCGATGACGTCATGGTCGACGAGCCCACCGTTGTCGCCCTTGCCGTCAAACTCTTTGGCAAGACCCATATGGACTTTACCGACTGCCTCCTCGCAGCCCGAACCGCCATCTACAACGATGATGTCGTGAGCTTTGGCAAGCCCATCATCCAAGGCATGATCGATTACCGCCGCAAGCGCCAAACCGCAGCCGAAGCCCGCAACCGCGCCGCCGAAGCCCGCAGCCGAAGCACCGACTCCACCATCGACAAGCTCCGCCACCACGGTCGCCACTAACCGACAAGCAACGGCATCACCCGCCCCTCAGCCCCATCCCCTCCTAAGTTGCGGTGAAATAGTTCCTGTTTTCAAGCTTCCACGGGCCTTTTAGGAACTATTCCACCGCAACTTCCAGGTTGGCCATCCGAAACCGACAGCCTTGGACCGCGAATCCTACTGTTCGCCACGAAATGGGCCTATCTACTACGTTTAACCGATTACCCTCGACCATACCGAAATCCGAAATATCAAAACCGCTGGTAGACGGCTTGCCGATTTTCCGAAAATGCTGCTGTGGTCGACCCCTGCGGGCCAAACGTAGTAGATGGGCCGTTTTCGTGGCTCAACCCCGGACCAGTCATTTTGGGACAGGGCTTTTTGACCTCATTTGCCAGCCGATTGCTAGAGTAGTCAAAAAAGCCCCGTCCCAAATTAGCTACCCCGACCTTCAGTGGGTTCGCAAAAGCCAAACGACAGTCCGTATTTAACCGCAACTTAGGTGGGGCGTGGGGCGGCATCGATTCCCGCACCTCGTACACTTACGAAAATGGCTCTGGTCCCAAAAGGAACCAGAGCCATTCATCTATCTTATGGAGCGGGCGACGGGAAGTCCAAG
>OFMU01001589.1_pt1 | contig 13414 bp, 10 predicted proteins | sample 1541861 | NCBI WGS metagenome assembly OFMU01 (sample SAMN04209238, study PRJEB22552) | human gut metagenome | biome: gut; material: feces | host: Homo sapiens | place: USA: Oklahoma
GCTTTTACCGCACTGTTTGGAGTAATAGCCGCAAACCCAGTTATTGCTGTCATAGCCGCGATTGTGGCAGCTCTGGTATTGCTGTACACAAAATGCGAATGGTTCCGGGATGCGGTAAATGCAGTCGTCCAAAAAATTGTATCGTTTTTTACAGATACAATACCGCAGGCGTGGAGCACACTGATGGATTTTCTCTCAGGAGTTCCGGAATGGTGGTCTGGAATCTGGCAGCAGGTATCAGACTTTTTCATGCAGATATGGAATGGAATTGTAAACTTTTTTACCGTAACAATACCGCAGGCATGGAACAGCGTTGTTACATTTTTTGCAGGAGTTCCGGCGTGGTGGTCCGGTATCTGGCAGCAGGTATCAGATTTCTTTGCAAATATCTGGACGACAATGATGCAGAATCCGGTTATATCCGGAATTGTGACAACGATCACAACGCTATGGCAGAATGCAGTTAATACACTGCAGAACATCTGGCAGGGACTTGTGACGATTGCACAGGGCGCATGGGAGTTGTTGAAAAATACAATTCTTGCACCGGTGATCTTACTGATCGACCTGGTAACAGGTAACTTTGATAAACTCAAAACAGACGCATCAAATATCTGGACAAATATCAAAGACGCAGCGCAAACAATATGGACCGGAATTAAGCAGGTTGTATCCACTTTGGCAAAAGGACTTGTTACCGCAGCCACAACACTATTTACAGGGTTCCGGGACACAGTGTCAAAAATATGGGATTCTGCGTCTCAGGCAGCGTCAAAAGCATGGACAGCGATCAAAGGATTCGTTGTTAATAATGCGAAAAAACTGAAAGAAAGTGCAACAGAAGCAATCCAGAACTTGAAGGACAGAGCCTCAGAATACTGGGATAACATCAGAGAGAGAACGTCCGAAACGTGGCAGAACGTAAAGGAAACAGTTATACAATACGCCGGAAACATGAAAGACAGAGCCGTTGATACATTTAACAGCGTTGTGTCTGGAATATCTGGAGCACTGTCAGGCGTATACTCTGCTGTTGTAAATGGATTTTCCAGCGCAATCAGTTATATTACGGGATTACCAGGGCAGGCGGTTCGCTGGGGACAGGATTTCGTGAACGGTATTGCAAACGGAATCAGGAGCTGCATAGGTAACGTAACGAATGCAGTATCGAACGTAGCAAACACAATAAGATCATGGTTGCATTTCTCAAGACCGGATGAGGGTCCGTTACATTACTATGAGGAATGGATGCCGGACTTTATGAAAGGCCTTGCGACAGGAATTGAAAAGAGCCAGGGACTTGTTGCTGATGCAATGAAAGATGTTCAGATGGATATGCAGTTAGACACAAGCTCAATGAAACCAGCTAATAATCTGAACAAAACAGATATTACAGGAATAACCGGAATGCTGGCACAGCTGATCCAAGTAATGAGCGCAGGACAGGAAATCTATTTTGACAACAAAGAATGGGCTGGAAAACTTGCACCCGCAATAAATACAGAGCTTGGAAGAATAGCAAAGGAGGCGGCGTATAGATGAATAATGTATTAACAATAAAAGCAACAATTACAGTTGAAAATACAGGGAAAGTCATTGATACGCTGGACGACTGGGGATGTGCGATTGGAAATAACAATTACATCAAAGAGCCGGACGTAGAAACATATTACATTGATATTCCAGGCGCAGACGGATTTCTGGATGGATCGGAAGCGATAACAGGAAGAACAATCTATAAATCAAGAGAAATTGATATTTTGCTTGGGGGAAAGAAACCAAGGGAAGATTGGGACAGCTTTATCTCAAACATTCGAGGACAGCTGCATGGAAAGAACGTGAGAGTAACGTTTTCGAATGATCCGGAGTATTTCTGGACCGGCAGAGCATATATTACAGACTTTGACCGTTCCAGAGAGGTGGGACAATTTCATTTGAGCATTCCAAAGGCAAACCCGTACAAATATTCACTTGCAGATTCAACAGAGGACTGGCTCTGGGATCCATTTGATTTTGAAACAGGTGTAATAGATCAGGGAGCCGGAATTACAATTTCCGGCTCCGGATCATACACAGTATACGCCGGAGATATTGCAATTGTGCCAGTGTTGAATGTAAAAAGCATAGGCGCAGCAGGTTTAAAAGTTACAGGATGCGGAGAGACATACACATTGACACTTGGGAGAAACAGATTCCCAGATATCGTTGTATTTGGAACAGATGAAACTCTGGAATTTTCCGGATCCGGAACACTGGATATTGTTTACAGGAGGGGATCATTGTGATTTATAAAATTAAATTAGATGGGAAAGTCCTGTATTATCCAGGTGACCGGCAGGCAGCAGTTATCAATCCGGAACTGGATTTACAGACTGGATATGCGGGGGAACTTACTTTAAAGGTTCCGCCGCTAAATCCGCTATACGGGGAAATCCACAACAGAAAAAGTATGGTTTCTGTATACAGAGGAAATACAGAAATTTTTTACGGAGAAGTCCGCACACGCGAGAAAGACCGATTTAAGAACCAACCGGTGAAAGCAACCGGAGCATTGTCTTTCCTTGCTGACAGCATCCTGCCACAGCAGGAATGGCACGATATATCCCCACGAGATCTGTTAGACGCATGGTTACAACTTCACAATAATCAGGTGGAAGACAGAAAAAAGATATATACAGGAGTCGTAACGATCCACGACAGTAATGATTCTTTGTACAGAATTACAGACAGAGAGAACACACTGGAAGCAATCCGGGATAAATTAGTTGACCGCCTGGGAGGATACCTGCGGCTCAGGCACGAGAACGATAAACTGTATCTTGACTGGCTGACTATTCAGGAATACGGAAAATATTGTGAACAGCCTATACAATTCGGGGAAAACCTGATGGATTATTCAGAGACAATGACAGCAGATGATGTTATCACAGCTCTGATTCCGCTGGGGGCAGCAATCGAACAGGAAACAGACGAAAACGCATCCGAATTTGAACGACTTGAAAAAAATGTTGATATTACATCAGTAAATGATGGAAAAGACTACATATACAGTAAAGAAGCAGTTGAAAATTTCGGATGGGTATGGAGAACAGAAAAATGGGACGACGTATCAGTTCCGGCAAACCTGTTAAAGAAAGCAACTGAATTTCTGACAAGTAACCAGTATGAAAGTCTTGTTATTTCGCTGACTGCCGTAGACCTGTCTTTATTCGGACAGGATTACGATTCGTTTGACATAGGGGACAGAGTGCTTTGCAATGCGATTCCATACGGAATGAAGAAAGTTCTTCCAGTTATGGAAATGAAAATACCATTGCAACAGCCAGATCAGGCGCAGCTGACACTTGGAGAAAACCTGCAGCAGTCTTTTACAGATCAGACATCCGGAACATTCACACAGATCAGACAAGAGACAACAGACGCAGGCAGAGTTCAGACAGAATGGATGAAGTCTGCAATTGATAACCTTACGAAGCAAATGACGGGAGCGAAAGGTGGATATAAGCTCACCGAATTTGATGAAAACGGTCTCTGGCTCAGAGATCTGTACATGGACGCACCGGATAAAAACCAGGCAACAAATATACTGCAGATAAATAAAAACGGAATCGGAGGTTCACACAATGGCTATGCCGGTCCATATACCGCCGGCATGACTTTAGACGGAACCATTCTGGGAGAGAGAATCCTTGCCGGTTCAATTAAAACAGAAGCCCTGTCAACAGAATGTAAAAATTACATTGAAACAAAAATATCTGACGGGGACTCAGAAAATAAAAAAGCAATATTAAAAGAGGTCACAACGTCCATAGAAGCCATGGATGGGAAAATAACTCTTTCTGTATCAAGTCTGGAGCAGCAGTTAGAAAGAAAATCCGGAAACTGGTATGGAAATTATGAGCCTACTTCCGGAAACAATCCGGCCTCAGCCTGGACAACTGATGAATTGAGACAGGAGCATGAAAGAGATCTCTTTTTCAATACCACAACTGGCTATGCTTATCAGTATCAGAAAAATGATAGTAATGAGTATGGATGGGTAAGGGTAAAAGATAAGGACATTGAAGCAGCTCAGAGTACAGCAGAATCTGCACTTTCAAAAATTGAAGTACAGGAAGGACTCATAGCTGCAGAAGTATCCAGGGCAAAGGGAGAGGAAGAAAAACTCAGATCAGCAATAACGCTGACCGAGACAAATATCCTCTCAACAGTGTCGAAGACATATACGACACAGGAAATGGCAAATAAACTCTATGCAAACGCAGTGCAGGAAGGCCAGGACGCGGCAGATCAGGCAGAAAAGAATGCAAAAGACGATACAGATACAAAGCTGAAAAACTATTCTACGACAGTAGAAATGAACAGCGCAATCAATCAGGCGGCGGATAGCATTTCCCTGGAAGTATCAAAAAAATATGCTACAACCGGACAACTTGAAGAAAAATATACAGATGCAGTAAAAGCCGGGCAGACTGCGGCAGATCAGGCGGAAAAGAATGCGAAAGCAGATACAGACACAAAGTTACTGAATTACTCGACGACACTGGAAATGAACAGCGCAATTAAACAAGCTGCAGATAGCATTTCTTTAGAGGTGTCAAAAACCTATACGACAACAGTACAGGTGGAAGAAAAATATAAAGATGCAGTAAAAGCTGGACAGACAGCAGCAGCCGACGCAGAAACAAATGCCACGAAAGCCGGACAGACAGCGGCAGATCAGGCGGAAAAGAATGCGAAAGCAGATACAGATACAAAGCTGAAAAGTTATTCTACAACAGAACAAATGAATACGGCTATAAAGCTGGCAGTAGATAACATCACTCTTGAAGTAAAAACCGTACGCCAGGCAGTATCTGAGAAAAACGGAAATTTCTACGGAAGTAAAATCCCGACAACATCAAATGAACCAGCCTCAGCCTGGACAACTGATGACTTAAAATCTTTGCATGTCGGAGATATTTACTATGATATTACAACCGGATATGCGTATAGATACACGTATAAAACTCCGGGATTAAAGATCACATTTTCATCCGATTCGAGGACAGAGAGTGTAAATTACGATTATGTAAAGATTTATTACAACGACAACGGAACCATGAAACTTGCAGGAAAATTCGGAGGGACTGATATAGCAGGAGCTTCCGTCTTTGTTCCAGCATCAGAATTTTATGTATATTGGCGCACAGATAGCTCAAGCTGCAACTTCTACGGATTCAGCATAGCATCAGTGACAAGTACATCAGGAGAAGGAACCGGAACTGCGGAATCATTGCCAAACTATACAGTGACAGAATTGTCAAAAGGAACATATCCGGAGAGTCCGAACCATGGAAATTACGGAAACAACATCAATTTGCTTTGGAAGTGCTCAGGGACGACATCCGGAAGTAAAACAGCATCATGGGAAAGAATCCAGGATCAGGATATTAGTGTTGCAAAAGCCCAGGCAGATGCAGCACAGACAACAGCAAACACTGCAAAGAATACAGCTGACACCGCAAAAAGTACGGCCGAAACTGCAATATCCAGGATCACAGTTGCAGAAAACTCGATCACGTCAGAGGTTTCCCGCGCGAAAGGTGCGGAAAGTACTCTCAGCTCCCGAATCACGCAGACAGAGACGGAAATAGAGTCGAAAGTATCTGCTGGAGAAATTGCATCATCAATTAACCAGACAGCGCAGAGCGTTAAGATTAACGCATCAAAAATCAACTTCAACGGTTTGGTTACTGCGAATACTTATTTTAAAATTAACACAGACGGTTCATTTGCAGCGAATAAAGGAACTATCGGAAATTTTACGGTTACAAGCGGAAAAATAACCACCGGATACGCAACGTTAAGTATGCGATCACATGCTTTCATTTTTAATGGAGGGTTAGAGATAAATACGGGTACTTCAACGTTTTCGGATGGTTCTGACGCATTTAAAGTATTTAATCTTTCCCATGTGACATCTGGAGGCCATATGGTATTTGCGAGCGACGGAGCAACAGTAGCTTATTTGTCGTCTTCGTCAAAACGGTACAAAGATCATATTGCAGATATGACGCTGAATGAAGCAAAAAAAATACTGGATGTGCCGGTAATATGGTTTAAGTACAAAGAAAACTATTTAAGCCCGACAGACTGGCTAAACGGAAAGAAATTGCCAGGTTTCTACGCGGAAGATGTATACAGTATCTTTCCGGAAGCCGCACAGCTGAATGAGGAAGGAAAGCCGGAAGACTGGAACTTCCGAATACTTATTCCGTTAATGCTTAAACTGATTCAAAATCTCTATGAGGAAAAGGAGAAAACAGCATAATGAATGAAGTAAAAGAAAAGGACAATAAAGAAACTATTAAGGAAGAAACAAAGGTGTCCGAGTCGGACACAGAAGAAAGCACCGCACAGGAGCAGAAAGAGGATAATAATACAGTAGAGAAAGCAGTAGAAGCTCCTCCGTTAGGGGCAATCCTGGACAAAAGAACAGAAGAAATTCGAAACGTGGTATTTGGAGCAATGGCACAGCATGGAATCCCTGCGTCGTTAATGGATTACATGCTTACCTCTGTTCTGTCAGAAGTAAGAGATTTAAAGTCAAAAGAATATTCAGACTGCCTTGTAAATAAGGGGGAATAAAAGTGGCAAACGTAAAAAAATACACAGATCAGATTGCAAAAGCACAAAAAGGGCGAGATGTCAGAGATGCGATTGTTAATGCGATAAATGCAGTCTCGGATGAAAACAACGAATACAATCAGGTTAAAACTGACATTCTCGAAGCGCAGACAGATATAACCGAAAAAGTAGCGAAAAACGAACATACAGAACAGACATTTGCAGCAGATGTAAAGAAAGCAGAAGCCTTGAAACAGGGTCTTGATTCGAATATCGAGCAGGGAACTGCTTTAAAAGGTCAGCTAGATACTGCAGTTTCAACAGCAAATACAGCAAAAAAGAATTTGGACAGTACAAATACAACGGCTGCACAAAGAAAAACTGATCTGGATGGATCCATAAGCACCGCACAGACGTTAAAAGGAAATCTGGAATCAGATATTTCTAAAGGAACGACATTAAAACAGGGACTTGACTCTGATATTACACAGGGAACTGCTTTAAAAAGCCAGCTGGATACCACAGTCTCAACAGCAAATACAGCAAAAAAGAATCTGGATGATTCAAACACAGCGGCCGGAAAAACCAAAACCGACCTGGATTCATCAAATGCAACTGCGACACAGACAAAATCAGGATTGGATTCAACAAATAAAACCGCCTCTAATCTGAACACATCCCTGGGAGAAAAAATCACAGAAGGAACACAGCTGCAGGCAGATCTCCAGACGACCGGAGAAACTGCGGTGAACAATTTACAGACAGAAGCAAATAAACAGATTCAGAATATTACTGCAGCAGGTGGAGGAATTGAAAACGCACTTTCAAATTTCTTTGCCCTCCGCAGGACTGGAAAAGTATATACAACGAGAATCTACAAGTATGACACTTCTACCAGTCCAACAGGCGTGAAACTGAACGACAATGAAGGACTGGTGAGAAAACCGTCCACAAATACAGCAATCGGACAGGATGATTACAGGGAGATTGGCGTATTCATGCACTTTCCATGTAATTTTACCGTAGATAATAAAGGCTTTAACCATGTGACTGCACTGCAGGGACAACCGGATTTCAAAAAGACCGGAAAAGTAGATGTGGGAGAGGTCACAATGTCCGCATGGGTTGGAATCACAGACAATCCTGAGTATGTAGATTATCATTATTCAGACAGTCCGAACGAAGCCCTTGGCCTTAGACCAATGGGAGAGTCAATTAATCCAGACGGAACAATTTCACCTTTTATGATCCACGGAAAATACGGAGCCGGAGACATTGATGGAGTGCCGTACAGCTCCGCTGGATTGATTCTGGCAAACGGAAGCCAGAAAGGAGGAAAACCAGTATCATACACAGGGCTGATCGCATACATGAGAAAGAAAGGCTCAATGTACGTGGGAACAACAAACTGGGATCTCTTTTACAAACAGCTCATGATGATTATTTTATATGCAACAACGAACAGCCGAAGCGTTATGGCTGGATGTAATTCTTATTCAATGCAGGAAATGGTAGCAGTTGTAGAAACCGGAGTAACAAGAGTGATTCTCCCAAAAGCAAAAGCCAACAATTATATTGTCGGGTCTTATGTATCTGTCGGGGATATTGGTTCAAATACAAATAAAGACAGATATTACGCATACATGCACAATCTTGCATATGACGTTAAGATCTTGAAGATCGAACCGGTAGACGATACAAATTCTGCAATATATTTGGATACAGAACCATTCAACACGACATTAACAACCTGCATCTCAACAATGCCGTGGCGGACCGGCTCAACTGACAGCGTGCTTGGATCAGATGGATCACCGTTCTCAAATACAGATAACAAGAATCCATTCAAGATCCAGGGAATCGAAACCGGATACGGTGCTTATGAAGTCCTCAGTAATGTATTTATGGATATTGTTACAGATGAAGACGGAACACCAAAGAGAGACGTATACATCTGTATGGATGCGTCACTGCTTACAACGGATATGAATGCAGCAAAGACACGATACAAGAAAGTAGCGGCTCAGGTAACATACACAGCAGCATCATGGAAATATATCTCAAAATGCTTTGTTGATCCAGCCCTGGGAATCATGGTACCGACGGAAACAAAAGCCGGAAGTACAACAGGATTCTGCAATGGACTGTATACAGATTCAGGCACGAGCGGCCAAAGAGAATGGCTGTCCCTGGGCGATCTGAACCATGGCACGCTTTACGGCCTCTGGATTCTGCATGCGTACCCTGGCGTTGGCCGTGCGTCCTGGGGTATCGTTTCCGGCGTTTCACCGAACGGCACACGGGGTGAATGGCAGGCGGCAGCCTGACAGAGGGGCTGTCCCCTCTATGTAACTGATAACTAATCAACTTCGAAAAAGCAGAATAGCAATAAATTACGGACTTGTAACACGAGGTAGCGGTTCCTGTTCCCTGGCTGTCCCTGGGCAATCTGAACAATGGCACGATTTACGGCCTCTGGATTCTGAATGCGAACAATGGCGTTGGCAATGCGAACTGGAATATCGTTTCCGGATTTTCTTGAAAATGATTTGATATTTGTGTTACATTTCGCTCCGCAGGACGGAGCCTGCAACAGCAGCGTGGGGCATCACCGAAATTTGATTGAAGCCGAACCTTGTGATCGGGAGCATAGGAGCCTGGGACAAGGACCATGAATGCAGTTGATTCATGCGTGGGGTGAGTAGAAAAACCGAAAACCCCTTATATCAAGAAACGAATGAAACGGTATTGTAAAAATATAACATTAGATCAGAACTTTATAACCGCATGTATCTATGAATGTCTGAGCGATAAATGGAACCGTATGGATACAGCCCGATTTCTGGCAAACTATACGAATATTATTACAGCCAGGCAGATACACAGGATTATAAAAGAAAACTTTAAAGACTGGTTACATAATTTAGTCTGTACAGCAGCGGCAGGAATGGAAGAAGAAATAAAACTCAGAAAAGTATCTTTTGATCCTATAAAGACAAGCGCAAGGCTGGATGGAAATTCAGGGAAAGTAAGAGATATAGGTGTTGAGTGCATAAAACAGCAGATATACGATTATGTAGCCACAAACGGCTTAAAAGAATTATTTGTAAGAAAAGTAGGAACTTATCAATGTGCGAGCATTCCAGGGAGAGGACAGGTTTATGGAAAGACAGCAATTGAGAACTGGATCCGCAAGAATCCGGGCAAGACCAGAGTAGCAGCAAAGGGAGATGTCCGGAAATGCTATCCATCCATCAACAGGAGAAAAATGAAAAGAATGTTAGAGAAGCAGGTCAGAAATGAGGACCTGCTTTATTTGACTTTCGTTTTAATTGACTCATTCGATCAAGGACTGTCAATCGGATCATACTTGAGCCAATGGCTCTGTAATTATTATCTGAGTGCAGCTTATCATTATGCTGCTGAAAAGCTGTTCAAGAGGAAGAAACACCGAGACGGAACAACAGAAGAAATCAGGCTGATTAATCATGTATTGTTCTACATGGACGATTTCATACTGATCGGAAGTAGAAAGGCAGACGTAAGAAAAGCAATGAAGCTCCTGGTTAAATACATGAATGAGTATTTAGATCTGACGGTAAAACCAGACTGGAAGCTGTTCCAGATCGACTGGATAGACAAAGAGGGAAAACATCATGGAGAACCTATTGATATGATGGGATTCAAAATATATCGGGACCACACAGAGGTAAGACGGAGCATTTTCCTGAGAGGACGCAGGGCATTTGTAAAAGCCGGGAAGTATGCGGAGAAAGGAAAAGTGATACCATTAGATCTTGCGTACCGGTGTATAGCATATTACGGATGGTTCAAACATTCCGACTCTGAATATTTCAGAGAAAAGTATAACGTAGATAAGATATTTGAGAAAGCGAAAAGGAGGGTAAGTCGTGAAAGCAAGATTTACAGAAAAACAGGATCCTGTAACTTGGAATGCGCTGCCTGATGGAAACGTGGATGTAATGATATGTCTGAATGAAAAGACTGTTACAGAAACTTATCCGGATACGGATCCGGAGACAGAACAGACAGTATTCGAATATGATTTTAACCAGTTCCGGGAAAAACAGGAGAAGATCTCAGAGGAAACTGTAAGAGCATCACCGGAAAAATATCTGAAATATATTCCGGAGAAAGAAAAAAGCACTGAACAGAAATTTGCAGAACAGGCAGAACAGATCGAAATGTTGAAAGACTGCCTACTGGAAATGAGCGAACAGGTTTATGCGTAGAAATCTAATTATTTTATTGTTAAGCAAAGGAGACAAAGATATGATGGCGAAATTATGGGCGAGTGAAATTTTAAGCAAAGAAACTATTGAGGAAGCAAAAGAGGAATACAACAGAGTTCCGCGTCTGTTAAAAGAAAAGGTGAAAAAACTCCTTATTGATGCAGGTATGGAGGAAATTACTGAGTAATCGCGAAGCATGACTAAATTACAAATTATTAGCAGGCAATGGTCCTCTATTTATGATTTACTGCTGTATATTCAGGATAAAGAGAAAGCAAAGTCTCTGGAGGATATACAGCAAGATTTAGATATAATTGAGTATTCATGCCGGAAATATGTAGACGTAGACGATGAGGAAACAAATATGGACAATGAACCAATTTCAAGGGCGGAGCATGAGGAGTTTCGCAAAAGAATTGAAGCAGAAGATAATCGCCAGAACAGGCGAATTGAAATTCTGGAAAACAGTGTTCAGCAGCTCCAGGAATTAGTTGCATCTGTACAGACACTTGCGAACAACATGGAGAACATGGTGAAAGAGCAGGGACAGCAGAGCGCAAGACTGGAAGCTCTTGAGTCAAGAGACGGGGAAAAGTGGCGGACAGTAACAAGTTACTTATTAACAGCTATATTAGGTATTGCAGTTGGAATTATTGCAAAACAGTTTGGATTATAAGGAGGAGCAAAATGTTTAAAAATTGCGTATTTAAGCCAAGCGTAGACACAGTGAAATGGTGGAAGAAAGCAGGAATCAGAGCAGTAAAGACAATGGCACAGACTGCAGTGGGCGTGATCGGAGCCGGAAGCGTGATCTCTGCAGTGGACTGGAAGATGGTTGTATCGTCTGCAGTAGTGGCCGGAGTTGTAAGTCTGCTCACAAGCGTCGCAGGAATCCCGGAAGTAGAGGCGGACGAAAACCTGAACAACTTGTTTTCTGATGGAACAAAATAATTTTGCACAGCCTGGTATAATGCCGGGCTTTTTATGGAGACAAACATGAAAATCAAAGGAATTGACGTTTCGTCGTGGAATGGCGTGATCGACTGGCAGAAAGTAGCAAATTATGGGATGGGTTTTGCTATCCTTAGAATTACAGAAAAAGGTAACAAAACGGACAGCTCTTTTGAAAGAAATTATGCAGGCTGTATAACTCATAACATTCCTGTGGGTGTATATAAATACAGTTACGCTACAAATATTTCTGAAATCAAATATGAAGCGGAAACAGTGATAAATGTATTGAAACAGAGAAAACTGGATTATCCAATATTTTTAGATATTGAAGATAAATGCCAGGAAAATTTATCGCAGAATCTGATGATGCAGATGATTAACACTTTCCATGATATTGTTATCAGAGCTGGGTACAAGTTTGGAATTTATTGTGGATATTACTGGTACAAAACGAAATTGCCGGAAGATGCAAAGAAATATGACTGTTGGCTGGCAGCATATCCATCACAGGATGATGGAACCATGCAGGAAAGATTAAAACCATCTGCCGGGACTGGTTGGCAATATTCAAGCAAAGCAAAGATTCCAGGAATTACCGGAAGTGTAGACAGGAATATTTTTTATAAAGACTATACCGCTGATATAAAAAATGAAAGTGAGGTGGAAGGTGCAGTGAAGAAAACAAAAGCACAGATCATTCAGAATATCATCAATGATGCAATTGAATTTGCGGTAAATATTGCCAATGATAATGCTCATGGTTACAGCCAGAGGATTAGAAGTCTGTATGAGATTAATGATCCTAAATCGTTTGACTGTTCGAGTTTGGCGTGTACAGCATATTACTATGCATTCCTGAAAAACGGACTGACCGCGCAGGCAAGATACCTGAAAGAACATTGTAGTTATACGGGTAATATGTTGAATATGTGCAACTGCGGTTTCGAGATTGTAGCAAGAAACCAGACTGCACACAGTCAGATGCAGAAAGGCGATCTTGAACTGAATACGACTTATCATGTTGCTGTGGCTATTGATAAGGACAACATTGTACATGCCAGATCATCTGAGGGGACAACCGACACAAAAGACAACAGTGGTAATGAGATCAGAACTCAGCCGTGGTATCTGTATAGCCACGGATGGACTCACCGTTTGAGATTTACGGGGAATGGTATTGACTTTACTACATTAACTACTGATATCGACAAATCAACAACCAAAACGACACCGACAGGGGGAAAATATATGTTCACACCAGAAACAGTACAGTTAGGAAGCAAAGGAACATCTGTATTACTCTTGCAGGAGATTCTTATTGCAAGAGGATACAAAGGGAGAAACAACAAACCACTGTCTTTAGACAGAGAAGCCGGAGACAATACAATTTATGCACTCAAGGCATATCAGAAAGACAGAAACGGAGTCCTTGAGGTTGACGGAGTATGTGGACCGGCAACATGGAAAGATCTGATTGCAATTTAACAAAAAGCTCCTGAAACAATCAGGAACCATAATTGGTAGTAGTAACTAAGAATAACCAACAGGAAATCTTGATAGTAGAACTAGTCAGGATGTATTAGAATTAATTCAAAACA
>OFMU01001591.1_pt1 | contig 13395 bp, 10 predicted proteins | sample 1541861 | NCBI WGS metagenome assembly OFMU01 (sample SAMN04209238, study PRJEB22552) | human gut metagenome | biome: gut; material: feces | host: Homo sapiens | place: USA: Oklahoma
TCTTGCTTCGCAAGCCGTTCCCTCACTTCTCTAAAAAAAGCTTATCAAACACTGCGGCGCGGCTATTGAAAATCTGATGATAAAAATCAATTGAGTCACTTGCTTTTACTTTGCTACAGCTCAAGTGATAGACAAATCTCAATTTGTCAATCCGTTTTATGTATGTTCGGCGTTATATCAATGTTTTTTATCATGATATCATCCTCCGAAAAAATTTTTTTGCCGTGCAGTAAAATCTCAAATTCGCGCGTTTTATATTTTGCACGTTTTGTGTAAACAGCTAAAAATAAAGAAACAATAAAATTGTGGGATTGGTATAGCTTTTTGACACGAAAAGTGATACAATATGCCGTATACTGTTGAAAGTGAGCTGCTTTATGGAAAAGAAAGAAAAAAGAACATTTAAACAGTTTTTTATGGACAACAACAAGCGCAATCTTAAAATCACGATTACCGTTGTCTGTGTGGTGCTTGCCCTTGCTATAATCGGCGGCGGCATCTATATCGGCAATAAGCTCGGACTTATTACCATCGATCACGGCGGAAACGGCAATCCGGATGGCACCTTTGCGCCCGAGGAGCAGTTTGAGGCTATGTATGATGTCAGCGACGCTTCGAGCATCGACAGCCTTATAACCGCGTGGGCGAAGAACGGCGGCGCGAAGTATTCGAGCAAAAATATAATCAATGTTCTGCTCCTCGGCGTCGACAGCGAGACCGGCAAGGCAGAGGGCGGACGCTCGGATGCCATCATCCTGCTCTCGCTCAACAAAAAGACCAAGACGATAACGCTCGTGTCTTTCCTCAGAGACTGCTACACCTATATGAACATCAACGGCTCCGAGCGCTGCTGCAAGACGAACCACGCCTATTTCTGGGGCGGTCCCGCAACGCTTATCGAGACGCTTGAAAACAACTACAAGATTGAGATCGATCATTATATCAGCGTCGATTTCAAGAGCTTCCCGAAGCTTATTGACTCTCTCGGCGGCGTGTCCGTCCCGATTGAGCCCTATGAGGCGGATTATATCAACCGCACCACAACGAAGATAAAGAAAATAAGCGCCGGCGATTCCGTCAAGCTCAGCGGCAGTCAGGCTCTGGTCTACAGCCGTATCCGCCATGTCGACAACGAAGGCGATGTCGGCAGAACCGCGAGACAGCGTACCGTTATCATGGCTCTCATCAAGAGCGCGCAGAACGCCTCTGCGGGTCAGCTCAACAACGCGCTCGATATCGTCCTTCCCAATGTCGTGACGAACTACAAGCGCAGTGAGATTCTCTCTCTCATGACCCAGGCGCTCTCTCAGGGCTGGATGGACTACGAGATAAAGCAGATAGTCATGCCGACCGAGGGCAACTACACTTCCGCTCAGCTCTATACCTACTACGGCAAGATAATCAACCAGCGCCTTTCGGTCTGGGTCGTCGATTATCCCGTCGTTGCGCGTGAGCTTCAGCTCGCTCTCTACGGCGACACGAATATAAAGATTGGCGATAACCATGTCTCCGCTGTCGATCTGCTGAAAAAGGGCGCAGTCCCTAGCAGCAACAACAGCGGCTCCGGCTCATATTCTGCGTCGACCCGTCCGCACACCGATGTCGGTACTGTGGCGGAGAGCGAAGAACCAGTAACTCACGAGCATACTTCCGAGCCGGTGAGCGAGGTCACCGAGGCGGAGAGCACGACCCGCCGCTTCCCGTTCACTCTTCCCGATTTCGGCTCAACTTCGCCGGCGGAAGACGAAGATGCAGCATAAAATTACCGCTCCGGATATATTCCGGGGCGGCTTTTCGTATATGATTGAAAAATTATGATTGATGATATATAATTGTCAAAGAAACAAACGGACGGTGATATTATGAGCAAAGTTTGTCATATAGTCGGCGGCGGCGACTTCTTCGGAATCCGCCCGACAGGGGAGGGTGATTTCATCATTGCTGCCGATAAAGGTCTGCTGTATCTTCATAATCTCGGTATAACGCCGAATTTAGTTATAGGCGATTTCGATTCCCTCGGGCACACTCCGAACGGGCGGAATATTATCGTCCTGCCCTGCGAAAAGAACGATACCGATATGGGCGCGGCGGTCGCAGAGGGCGTGATGCGCGGATATAAAAATTTCATTCTCTACGGCGCATCGGGCGGCAGAGCCGACCATACTCTTGCGAATATCCAGCTCATCTCGTCGCTGTCGAGGCGCGGAATGACTGCGATTATCGACGCGCGCGAAACTTCGTTCACTTCGATAACAAACGGCAGAATTATTTTTGACGAGAACGCAAAGGGCATGATCTCCGTGTTTTCCCATTCGGATATCTCATCGGGTGTCACTATAAGCGGACTCAAATATGAGCTCAAAAACGGCACCTTGAAGAACACATACGCCCTCGGCGTCAGCAATGAATTTGTCGGCAAAAGAAGCGAAATATCAGTGGCTCAGGGAACGCTGACGGTTGTTTATCCGAGCAGCGCAGAGCCCTCTTTTTTCAGATTTTGAGCCGCGCGAAAAGATGTTTTTGAACCAAATAATATCCTGCGCCGAGATGCTGCCCGTGAGCATCAGCAGAAGAATATACACCGCCGCGTTGACAGTTATTATGATTGTCAGCGCGGCTTTTCCGCTGCTCTGCGCCGAGGAGAGCAGCAGCCCCGCGAGAAACGAAGCCGTCACGCAGACGGCGGGCTTTATTATCGAATCCATGATATTTATTTCGAGCGTGCAAACTTTTGAAAGCCTGTGTATGCTCAGCGAAAAGTTTACTATCTCGCTGATAAAAAGTATCGCAACATAGCCCTTTACGGAATATTTCGGGATGAGTATCAGCACGAGCACGACGCACATCGCGGAGTCGATTATATTATATCTCATTGAATATACCTGCTGGTCGAGCCCTTTGAGTATTCCGTCAACCGTCGTGTCGGTGTACATTATCGGCAGAAGCGGCGCGAGCACGCGCAGATATTCCGCGCATTGCCCGTCCCCGTAGATGCACTGCGATAGCCCCTCGGAAAAAATGAACATTATTCCCGCCGTGCCCATCGAAAACAGCACGGTTATTTTTATTGCCCGCGCCGCCATGCTGTCTATCCTGTTTCTGTTGCTGCGCGCCGCACATTCGGCAAATTCAGGCACGAGCATGCTCGCGAGAGCCGTCATTATGGCGGCGGGGTAGAGGATAACCGGCAGAGCCATGCCGTGAATGACTCCGTAGAGCGTCATCGCGCCGCCCGCGCTCTGCCCCGATTTGCGAAAGCCCACGGGAATCAGCAGGTGTTCTATCGTCAGCAGCACCGAGCGCGCGCACGATCCGGCGGCGTCCGGGAGCGCAATGCGCAGCAGAGCCCGAAGCCCGCCGGGCGTTTTTTCTTTCGGCTTTTGGTGCTTCGTTGACTTGTAGAGCAAAAAGGCGCATATCAGCGAGCTTATCTGCGATATCGTTATGCCGAGCGTCACTGCGTCGCAGGCGTACTCCGCGCCCTTTGCCGCCCAGAATCTGAGCATCAGAACAGAGACCGTTATTTTTACTGCCTGCTCGAATATCTGCACCGCCGCGTATTTGAGCACCGTGCGCCGCGCCGTAAAATATCCGCTGAACGCACAGCCGACCGACGCCGCGGGGAGGCTCAGCGCGAGTATGCGAAGCGACGACGCCGTGCGTATGTCGCCGAGCCACAGCTTTGCTATCAGCTCCGCACCGAACCATACGGCGGCGAGCATCATGCACCCGACCGTCAGCCCGTAGAGCGCGCACCGCCGCATTATCCATGCGCCCTGACCGGCATTTTTTCCGGAATCTTCGACCGTGAGCCGCGTCGATGCGAGCGGCAGACCCGCAAACGAAAATGTAAGCGCCATCGCGTATACATCCGTGACGAGTGAAAAAAGTCCTATTCCCGCCGCGCCCAGCCGACCGGTCAGATATACATTGAACGCAACGCCGACCGTGCGCATGAGAAACGATGTCGCGGCGAGCGTCAGCGTGTTTATGAGAAGCCGTTTCGTGTTCTTCATTTTTGCCTCCGGAGAAGTCAAAAAGCGTTAAATCTCTTGACAAAAACGCTTCTGAATGTGATAATATAGAGTAATTCATCGGAAAAGAGGATATCACCCCAAAAAGCGTATGCCGGTGTCCGAATACCGCATCGCTGCCGATTTCTGAAATGTAAAATCAACGCTGCTCCTCCGGCGCGGAGCAATCAGCGTTCATGTAAAATCTATTCGCCGGAGAAATGGATTATGTTATGGCAAAGGAACTCGCAAAACAGTATGATCCGAAGGAAGTGGAGGACAGAACCTATAAATTCTGGCTCGACGGCAATTTCTTCCACGCCGTACCCGACCCGGAGAAGAAACCCTATACTATAGTTATTCCCCCTCCGAACATCACGGGTCAGCTCCATATGGGTCATGCTCTTGACAATACTCTTCAGGATATACTTATCCGCTACCACCGCATGCAGGGCTATGATACCCTCTGGCTGCCCGGCACCGACCACGCTTCTATCGCCACCGAGGCGAAGATAGTCGAGGCTATGGCAAAGGAAGGTCTTACAAAGGACGATGTCGGCCGTGAAGGCTTCCTCGAGCGCGCATGGGCGTGGAAAGAGAAGTTCGGCGGCAGAATAATCGAACAGCTCAAGAAGATGGGCTCGTCCTGCGACTGGGAGCGCGAACGCTTCACCCTCGACGAGGGCTGCAACGAGGCTGTCAACGAGGTTTTCTGCAACCTCTATGAAAAGGGACTCATTTACAGGGGCGAGAGAATAATCAACTGGTGCCCCCATTGCCTGACTTCGATCTCCGACGCCGAGGTCGAATATGAGGATCAGGCGGGTCACTTCTGGCATCTTCGCTATCCTTTCAAGGACGGAAGCGGCTATCTTGAGCTTGCAACGACCCGACCCGAGACCCTGCTCGGCGATACCGCTGTTGCCGTCAACCCCAATGATGAAAGATATAAGGATATCGTCGGCAAGACGCTCATCTTGCCCATAGTCCACCGCGAGATACCCGTTGTCGCCGATGATTATGTCGAGATAGACTTCGGTACCGGTGTCGTTAAGATAACCCCCGCGCATGACCCGAACGACTTCGAGGTCGGTCTGCGCCATAACCTGCCCGTTATCAATGTCCTGACCGATGACGCAAAGATAGTCGACGACTATCCGAAATACGCCGGTATGGACAGATACGAGGCGAGAAAAGCTATCGTCAAGGATCTTGAGGCTGAGGGCGCTCTCGTCAAGGTCGAGGATTATAACCACAATGTCGGCACCTGCTACCGCTGCTCGACTACCGTTGAGCCCCGCGTTTCAAAGCAGTGGTTCGTCAGCATGAAGCCCCTCGCGGGTCCCGCTATCGACGCTGTCAAGAACGGCGAGACAAAGTTCGTCCCAAAGCGTTTTGAAAAAGTCTATTTCCATTGGCTTGAGAATATCCGCGACTGGTGCATCTCCCGCCAGCTCTGGTGGGGTCACCGCATCCCCGCGTGGTATTGCGACGACTGCGGCGAGATAACCGTTGCAAGAACCGCTCCCGACAAGTGTTCGAAGTGCGGCAGCACCCATATTCATCAGGATCCCGATACGCTTGATACATGGTTCTCCTCGGCTCTCTGGCCGTTCTCGACCCTCGGCTGGCCGAATACCGACAGCGAGGATTTCAAGCGCTATTATCCCACCAACACCCTTGTCACAGGTTACGATATAATCCCGTTCTGGGTCATGAGAATGATGTTCTCCGGCATAGAGCAGACGGGACAGGTTCCGTTTGATACCGTGCTTATTCACGGCCTTGTCCGCGATGAGCTGGGCAGAAAAATGTCGAAGTCGCTCGGCAACGGCATCGATCCGCTCGAGGTCATTGACAAGTACGGCGCAGACGCCCTGCGCTTCACTCTTGCCAACGGCAACAGCCCCGGAAACGATATGAGATATTCCGACAAAAAGGTCGAAGCGAGCCGCAACTTTGCAAACAAGCTCTGGAACGCCGCGCGCTTTATCCTCATGAACCTCGACGGCTCCGAAGAAGCGGGTCTGCCCGATGAGCTTGCGCTTGAGGATAAGTGGGTGCTCAGCCTCTATAACGACCTCGTCAGAGAGGTTACCGATAATCTTGAGAGATTCGAGCTCGGCATCGCCGTTCAGAAGCTCTATGATTTCATCTGGGATGTTTTCTGCGATTGGTATATCGAGCTTGCGAAGATTCGCCTGCAAAAGGGCGGCGAGCCCACACAGTGCGCAAAGCGCGTGCTCATATATGTCATGTCCAACGTTTTGAAGCTTCTCCATCCGTTCATGCCGTTCGTGACCGAGGAGATCTGGCAGTCCCTGCCGCATGAGGGCGCGAGCATAATGGTCTCCGATTGGCCGCAGTATTCCGACGCTCTGAACTTCAGCGCAGAGGAAGAGCAGATGAACATGATCATGGACGCGGTCAGGGCGATAAGAAACCGCCGCGCCGAGATGAATGTTCCTCATTCAAAGAGAGCGAAAATATATATCAGCACCTCCTATGTCGATACCTTCAGACTTTCCGGCGAGTTCATGCAGAAGCTCGCGGGCGCGTCCGAGGTCGAGGTTGAGGACGGCATCGAGATAGACGGCGCAGTCTGCATCGTCACCGACGCCGCAAAGATATATATCCCCATGGGCGACCTCGTTGACTTTGAAGCCGAGCGCGCAAGGCTCAACAAAGAGCTCGCCTCCGCTCAGAAGCAGCTCGACGGCATCAACACCAAGCTCTCCAACGAGAACTTCGTCTCCAAGGCTCCCGCGCCGGTCGTTGAGGCTCAGCGCGAAGCGGCGAGAAAGCTGAACGAGAAGATAGCAATGCTCAACGACAGCCTCTCCAAAATCGCCAATGCGTAATTTCGTGTGATACTGCGTTGTGAGAACCATGCGAACTCAGTCACGCACCCGCGTGCGCTCCCTCGTTCGCAGAACCCCACGCCTTGTCTCACCCAAAATTCCGCTATTGGCTGCCTTGTGCAAGAATTTTTTCGTCGCCAATGCGTAATTTCGCGTGATACTGCGTTGTGGGAACCATGCGAACTCAGTCACGCACCCGCGTGCGCTCCCTCGCGTGCAGAACTCCACGCCTTGTTTCGCACAAAATTCCGCTATTGGCTGCCTTTTCGTGTGAACCGCGGAGAAATTGCACATAGCTGCGTTGTGAGAACCGTGCGAACTCAGTCACGCACCCGCGTGCGCTCCATCGTTCGCAGAACCCCACGCCTTGCTCTGCACAATTTCTCGCAGTTCGGGAAGACGGCTCATAATTTCGCGTGATACCGCGTTGTGAGAACCGTGCGAATTCGGCGTTTATTGCGCTTGTGCATATTCTCTCATAAAAACTAACCTGCAAAGGACGGGCATGTCCCGTCCTTTGATGCTTTACGGAGGAAAACTGATGACACCAACCGAAGCAATCGAATATATCCATTCGCGCCTGACATTTGGCATACACCCCGGTATGGAGCGCATTGAGGCGCTCTGCGCCGCGCTCGGCAACCCGCAGGATGAGCTTCGCTTCATCCATGTCGCCGGGACGAACGGCAAAGGCTCGACGAGCACCATGATATCCTGCATACTCTCCGCCGCAGGGTACAGAACCGGGCTGTTCACTTCGCCCTATGTCATCGATTTCCGTGAGCGCATGCAAATTGACGGCGAGATGATTCCGCCGGAGGAGCTCGCCTCGGCTGTTGAGCGCGTCAAATTAGCGTGCGACGAACTCGATAAGCGCGGAATTGTCGCGACCGAGTTCGAGACCCTGACCGCCGCCGCGTTTCTCTGGTATAAAGAGCGAAAATGCGATGTTGTCGTGCTCGAAGTCGGGCTCGGCGGGCTGCTCGATTCAACGAATATTATAAAAACATCGCTCGTCTCCGTAATAACCTCGATTTCCATGGATCACACCGCGATACTCGGCAATACAATAGCTGAAATAGCCGCGCAGAAATGCGGAATAATCAAGCCGCGCGGCGTAACGGTCATGTATCCTGAGCAGTCTGCTGATGCACGCCGTGTTATAGAAGAAACCGCTCAGCGCGAAAAAAATAAGCTCGCAGTGCCGGATATGACCGCCTGCCGTGTTGTTGATGAGACGATACGCGGCACGGATATAGTCTACGGCTCGCTGAATCTCCGCATACCGTTCGCGGGCGACCATATGATAAAAAATGCGCTGACGGCCGTCACCGCCGTTCGCGAATGCGGCTTGAATGTCAGCGGCGAAGCGATAGAGCAGGGAATGAAAAACGCCGTGATGCCCGCGCGAATGGAGCTTATCGGCGAAAATATTATTCTTGACGGCGGTCACAACGAGGGCTGTGCCTCGGCGCTTAAAGCGTTTCTGGAGCGCTTCACAAGCGGCAGACGCGTTGCCGTGTGTGCGCTCATGGGCGATAAGGACTGCGACACATATCTGCGCCTGACCGCGCCGCTGTTTGAAAAAATGTATCTGACAGCTCCGGACAATCCGCGCAGCATGAATCCCGAAGCCCTGAGCAAGCTTGCCAATAAATATTGCGCCGACTGCACGCCTGTGTCCGACCCGACAGAAGCCTGCCGCATGGCAATAAATGACATAAAGCAAAACGGCGGAACGCTCGTTACTTGCGGTTCGTTCTATCTCGCGGGCGAGGTTCGCGGTTATCTTTTGGAAAATAAAAATATTTAACCCGCCGCATTTCGGCAGGATTTTCAAACGGGATGGATTATTATCTTTGATGATAATAGTCCGTCCTGTTTTTTTATTTTGTACAAGCCATGTCCGATTTTTGATCATATCAAAATGGCCCTCCGCACAGAGTCGACCAACGGCGGCACAGATTTTTCATAAGATTTGCTGCAATTAAAAATTGTGCACGGTTCGTAGGGACAGCCCTTGCGGCTGTCCGATATCGGCGGCAGCCGATACAAAATTTTAAATGTACTGATATCGTCAACAAAAAATTCAAACAAATCCGAGAATAATCCTACTCATCCCGGACAAACTGTTAATTGATAATCACCCCAAAGGAGGAAAAAACATGGGTGTTGAAATAATCTCAAATCCGCTCAGCGTCAGCGTGCTGCTCTCAGGCGAGATAGACCACCATACCGCCGCCGCAATGCGCGCGGATATCGATGCCGCCGCCGCGGCTCAGCAGCCGAAGATACTGCGCCTCGACTTCGCCGATGTCACTTTTATGGACAGTTCCGCCGTCGGTCTTGTCATGGGTCGCTATAGGCTTCTGCAGGGCTGGCAGGGGAAGCTCGAGGTCACGAATCTCAGCGAGCGCAATTATAAAATGATGCGCCTTGCGGGTATGCAGGCGCTGTGTACGCTGTCGCAGAAAAGGAACAAGGAGGATAAACATGAATAGAAAAAAGCCTGTCGATCAGATGAGCCTGAAAATAGAGAGCCGCTCCGTCAACGAGAGCTTCGCACGCGTCGCAGTCTCGGCGTTTGCGGCTCAGCAGGATCCGACGGTCGAAGAAATATCGGATATTAAAACCGCCGTCAGCGAGGCGGTCACAAACTGTATCGTCCACGCCTATCCCGCGAGCGTGGGGGAGATATACATATGGGTCGGGCTGTTTGACGACGGACTCGTCCGCATCAGAATAAGGGATCGCGGGTGCGGCATAATCGATGTGCGCCAGGCGATGGAACCGCTGTTTACGACCCTCGGCGGCGAGCGTGCGGGCTTGGGATTCGCCGTCATGGAGAGCTTTATGGACAAAGTGCGCGTGCGCTCCGTTCCGGGCAAGGGGACGAGCGTCACCATGGATAAATTTATAAAAGGACGCGGCGATGGACAGGGCTGAACGCAATGAACTTGTTGAAAAGAATATCGGTCTTGTCCATGCCTGCGCCAACAAATTCCGCGGCAAGGGTGCGGAGTATGACGACCTGTTTCAGGCGGGGTGCGTCGGGATTATAAAAGCCGCCGAGAACTTCGACCCGAAGCGCGGATTCTCGTTTTCGACTTATGCCGTGCCGGTCATTCTCGGCGAGATAAAGCGCATTTTCCGCGACGGTGGCAGCGTAAAGGTCGGGCGTGCGCTCAAGGAAAAGGCGCGCGCCGCGATGCGCGAAAAGGAGGCGCTGACTGCCGAGCTCGGCTGCGAGCCTACAGTAGGCCAGCTGGCGCAGCGCCTCGGCAGCGACGTTGCTCAGACGGCGCAGCTGCTAAATGCCGCAATGCCCGCCGTGTCGCTGACCGCCTGCACGGACGACGGCGAGGGGCAGATAGACCTGCCCGTCGAGTCGCCTGAGAACGCCGCCTCGGAGCTTATCGCCCTGCGCGAGGTCATCGCTCTGCTTGATGACCGCGACCGCGAGATGATAAGCCTGCGCTATTATCGCGGGATGACTCAGAGCCGAACCGCCGAACTGCTCGGAATGTCTCAGGTGCAGGTGTCACGGCGCGAAAAAGCCGTGCTTGCGCTCCTGCGGCGCAACCTGTCCGCCTGATTTTCTTGACAATTTTCTCCGATGTGATAAACTTAGTTAGACTGATTTTCGGAGGAATAAAAATGAAAAAGATGATTCCCAACGGCGTCTATCCGACCATGATAACGCCGTTCACAAAGGACAATAAGATAGATTATGCGGCTGTCGAAGCGCTTATAAACTGGTACGCCGAGAAGAAGGTCGACGGAATTTTCGCCATCTGCCAGTCGAGTGAGATATTCTTTCTCTCGTTTGAAGAGAGACTTGAGCTCCTGTATTTTGTTATGCAGCATACGCCGAAAAATATCTCAATTGTCGCGTCCGGTCATGTCGCGGATGACCTCGACACTCAGATAGAAGAGGCAAAGGCCTTTATAGACGAGGGGATAGACGCCTATGTGTTCATTTCGAACAGATTTGCATCAGCCGATGAGGACGACAGCGTGTTCCTCAAAAATATCGACAGGGCTGTCGAGTCCGTCGGCGATGTCAACTTCGGCATCTATGAGTGTCCCTATCCCTATAAGCGCATTATGACTCCCGAGGTGCTCAAAAAGCTCGCCGAGTCCGGCAGATTCACTTTTCTCAAAGACACCTGCTGCGACCCCGGCATGATAAACGAAAAGCTCAGAGCCGTTGACGGCATGGGACTCAAGATATTCAACGCCAACTCCGCGAGCCTGCTCGAAACGCTGAAAATGGGCTGCGCCGGATTCTCGGGCGTTATGGCGAATTTCCACCCGGAGATATATTCGTGGCTGTGCAAAAACTTTGAAAAAGAGCCGGAAAAGGCGAAGAAAGTCCAGGCTTTCCTCGGCTTTGCCTCTCTCGCCGAGTGCCAGGTTTATCCCGTCAACGCAAAATATTATCTCTCCCTCGAGGGCGTGCCCATGGGTTATGATTGCCGCTCGAAGGACGCTTCGGCGTTCACGCTCAGCCGCCGTATGGAGATAGATCAGATGCGCGAGCTGACCGAACAGTTCAAGGCAGATATGGGTATAGAATAATGCCCGAACTCGGATTTCAGTATGAATTAACGCGCTCCGACCGCAGGACGCTGAGCATAAAAATATCGTGCGATGCAAAGGTTCTGGTCTATGCGCCGCGCCGAATGAGCCTCAAATATATCGAAGATTTCCTTTTTGAAAAGCGCGCGTGGGTGCTCAAAAATCTCGCAAAAGTGCAGGAGCGAAAAGACATTTCAGATTCGTTCGTCCCGGGAGGGGAGTCGGGACTTCTCCTGCTCGGGCGCGAGTATCCGCTGATAAAAAAATCCGGGAAACGCGCAGGTTTTGACGGCAGCAACTTTTTCGTCCCCGACGGGCTCTCGGCGGAGGATACGGCGGCAGCGCTCAAGGAAGTCTACCGCTCGCTCGCCAAAAACTATCTCGTCCGCAGGACATATGAGCTCGCAGATCAGTTCGGCGAAACGGTCGCTTCGGTCAAGATAAATTCCGCGAGAACGCGCTGGGGTTCATGCACCTCAAAGGGGAATATAAACCTCTCGCTGTTTCTCGTCATGGCGCCCGAGGACGCGGTCGATTACTGCATTATCCATGAGTTTTCGCATCTTAAACACATGGATCATTCGGCGGCGTTCTGGCGGCTTGTCGGTTCGCGGTGCCCGGATTATGAAAAACGCAAAGAGGAGCTGAGAGTTTTGAACCTCCGCCTCATGCGCGAAAAATGGTGAAAAAACGGCTGTGATCGAGCAATATATTTGCTCCGACCGCAGCCTTTTTTATTTTTGAAAACCGATTGACAACGGGAACAAATTCCATATATAATTGTCTTGTAAACGGCGCGTTCGGAGAATAACCGCCGACAAAAACAATGAAAAAGGGATGGTCATGTGGCAAAAATAATTTCATTTATCGTATCTGTAATTATGTTCTGCTTCCCTGCACTCAACATTCCGCACGTCAAGGTTGACGATACGAAGTTCAACACCGAGTATGCCAACGTTTTCGTTCACGGTCTTGCGGGCTGGGGCAGCTACACCTGGTATAACGATTTTCTGCCATATTGGGGTATGTTCGGCGGCGACCTGATGCAGTATCTCAACGCCCGCGGCTTCGAGTGCTATTCCGCAGCGGTCGATCCCACGGGAAGCGCATGGGACAGAGCCTGCGAGCTCTACGCCCAGCTGACCGGCACCGTCACCGACTACGGCGAGGAGCATTCAAAGCGCTGCCGCCACGACAGGTACGGCGAGGATTATTCCTCCGATCCGCTTATCGATGAGTGGAGCGCCGAGGATAAGATAAATCTTCTCGGTCATTCATTCGGCGGCGCGACCGTCAGACTTCTGGTTGAGCTTATGGCAAACGGCAGCGAGGCTGAGCGCAAGGCTTCGGGCAGCGATGTCTCCGACCTGTTCACGGGCGGAAAGGCAGATTGGATATATTCCGTAACAGCGCTCGCCGCTCCGCATAACGGTACGACCGCCTATCTCGTGCGCGACGCTATAATCAAAGATGTCAACGCCACCGCCGAAGAACGCGCGGTTGTCGCCATGCTCACCGTTGCCACCGCTCCGCATCTCGACAGAGCGCTTTCGGACAGCGCGGAGTACGATATGGACATCGACCACGCTCTCGCGATGAACGAGAATATCTCGACGCTCAAAAATGTCTATTATTTCTCCTATCCGTGCAGCGCGACCGAGCGCAATGCGGACGGCACTTATAGCCCGGTTGACGGCAATATAGATAAGTTATTCAGAGCGTGTGCAGTCAGAATGGGCAAGTTCACCTGCACCACCAAGGGCGGCTATGTCGTCGACGAAAAGTGGTTCGAGAACGACGGACTCGTCAACAAAATCTCCGCCCTCGCTCCGTTCAATGCGCCCTCTGCCGTTTACAACGGCGGCGAAGTCGCAACGGGCGTCTGGAAAGCTGACGTTAGATAACGATACTTTTGAAAACACTGGAAAATCAAGGTTTTT
>OFMU01001594.1_pt1 | contig 13380 bp, 11 predicted proteins | sample 1541861 | NCBI WGS metagenome assembly OFMU01 (sample SAMN04209238, study PRJEB22552) | human gut metagenome | biome: gut; material: feces | host: Homo sapiens | place: USA: Oklahoma
CGTCCCGCTGCCTGGGCACCCCGCTGTGGCGCGTGCTGACCAAGAACATCCTGCCGTATCTGGTCTCCGTTATCATCCTGCGTATGGCACTGTCCATCCCGGGCACCATCAATCTGGAATCCACGCTGTCCTACCTGGGCCTGGGCCTGGGCATCGACACGCCTTCTCTGGGCCTGATCCTGAGCAAGGTGCGCGGCTTCTTCCTGGATTATCCGTACCTGCTGGTTTTCCCTGCATCCATCGTGTCCATCATTTCCATTTCCTTCTATATCATGGGCAACGCTTTGTCGGATGCGGCTGATCCGCGCAACCACGTTTGATAGATTGGAGAGAGAGACGTAAATGGATAGACAACCGATTATCTCTGCCAAAGACGTGGAGATCACTTTCAGCCTGCGCGGCCGCAAGCTGAACGCCATCCGCAAGTGCTCGCTGGACCTGTACGAAGGCGAGACCCTTGCCATCGTGGGCGAGTCCGGCTCGGGTAAGTCCGTATTCACCAAGAACTTTGTGGGTATGCTGGATGCCAACGGTAAGATCACCGGCGGCTCCATCATGTTTGAAGGCCGCGATATGACCAAGTTCACCGAGAAGGATTGGCTGGGTGTCCGCGGCAAGAAGATCGCCATGGTCATGCAGGATCCTATGACCAGCCTGAACCCGCTGAAGAAGATCGGCAAGCAGATCCAGGAGAGCATTGAGCATCACCAGGGTCTGAAGGGCGAGGAAGCCAAAAAGGCTGCCATCGAGATGCTGGGCAAGGTGGGTATCCCCGACCCCGAGCGTCGGTACGAGCAGTACCCCCACGAGTTCTCCGGCGGTATGCGTCAGCGTGTCGTCATTGCCATTGCAGCGGCCTGCCGCCCGCAGATCCTGATCTGCGACGAGCCCACCACTGCACTGGACGTGACCATTCAGGCACAGATCCTGCAGCTGATCCGCGACCTGCAGAAGGAGCTGGGCATGTCCGTTATCTACATCACCCATGACCTGGGCGTTGTGGCAAACGTGGCAGACCGTGTGGCCGTGATGTACGCCGGCCAGATCGTGGAATACGGCACCGTGGAGGAGATCTTCTACGACGCATGGCATCCCTACACCTGGGCTCTGCTGCAGGCTCTGCCGCAGCTGGGCACCAAGGGTGAGGCCCTGCCCAGCGTGGATGGTACTCCCCCGAACCTGTTCAACGAGATCAAGGGTGACGCATTTGCGCCCCGCAACAAGCATGCGCTGGCAATCGACTTTGTGCAAGAGCCTCCGTTCTTCCAGGTGTCCGAGACCCACGCCGCAAAGACCTGGTATCTGGACCCGCGCGCTCCCAAGATCGAGCGGCCGCACTCCATCCAGAACCTGCGTGAGAAAATGGGAAAGATGGGAGGCGCCAACTTAAATGGCTGAACGCGAAAAGCTGATTGAGCTGAAAGACCTTCAGATCACCTTTGGCTCCGGTAAGAAGAAATTTGTTGCTGTCGATCATGTCAACTTTGACATCTATAAGGGCGAGACCTTCTCGCTGGTCGGCGAGTCCGGCTCCGGCAAGACCACCATTGGCCGTGCCATCTGCCGCATCAACCCGACCTCCGGCGGCGACATCTTCTTCAAGGGCCAGAAGATCAACGGCAAGATCTCCAAGGAACTGGACAGAGAGGTCATCCGTAAGATCCAGATGATCTTCCAGGATCCCATGGCTTCGCTGAACGAGCGCGCCAAGGTGGAGTATATCATTGCCGAGGGCCTGCTGAACCATCATCTCTACAAGGATCAGGAAGACCTGCATGAAAAGGTGATGAACGCCCTGCATGAGGTCGGCCTGCTGCCGGAGTTTGCCTCCCGCTTCCCCCACGAGTTCTCGGGCGGCCAGCGCCAGCGCATCGGCATTGCCCGTGCACTGGTCATGGAGCCGGAGTTCATCGTGGCCGATGAGCCCATCTCTGCACTGGATGTCTCCATCCGTGCACAGGTGCTGAACCTGCTGAACGAGATGAAGAAGAGCCGTGGCCTGACCTACCTGTTTATTGCACATGACCTGTCGGTGGTCCGGTTCATCTCGGATCGTATCGCTGTTATCAGCAAGGGCCGCATCGTGGAGCTGGCTGAGGCGGAGGAGCTGTTCCTCCATCCGCTGCATCCCTACACCAAAGCCCTGCTGAGCGCGGTTCCCATCCCTGACCCCAGCCTCGAAAAGCACAAGAAGCTGCTGGTCTATGACCCCTCGATCCACGATTACAGCGTGGATAAGCCGGTCTGGGAAGAGATTGCAAACGGCCACTTCGTGTATGGCAACCAGCGTGAGCTGGAAGGCTACCGCAAGGAGTATGAAAGCCAGCTGTAAGCTGAACCGCTTTCCTGTATTTTAACACAATGACCCCGCCGCGCTGGGAGCTTTCCCGCGCGGCGGGGTTTTGTGCTGTCAGGGAAAAAAAGAACCGGACGCTTCAAAAACGTCCGGTTCTGCTTTTTGCTATGGGTTCACTCGATCAGGCCTGCGTGGCTGCGTCGAATGCGGCGGCAAACGCATCGTACTGTTCGGTGGTGTAGGCCTCCTCGCTGGTCTCCCAGTTCACAGCCTTGTAGTTGCAGGGACCATACATTGCGTTGATCTTGCTGTACTCGTTGACGTGAGTCAGGCACCAGGTGATATCGTAGACGGTGGGGAAGATCAGGTTCTCGTCCAGGAAGTAAGCCTCGGCCTTGGCAAATGCAGCGTAGCGTGCATCGGTGTCGTCAACGATGGCACGGCCCTCGTTCACCAGATCGGTGAACTTCTCGTAGGCGGCAACCAGATCCTTCTGGTAGCTGGCGGGGCCATTGTTCACAATGCCTGCGATGTTGGTCATGTTGCAGCTGTAGTAAGCGTTGTCGTCGTGAACGATGATCTGGGTCAGGAAGTTGATGGGATCGCCGAAGTCAGCGCCCCAGCCCATGTGGACGAAGCTCTGCAGCTTGGGTGCTACGACTTCCTTCATGGTGGAGGACACGAAGGTGTTGATATCCAGCACGATGAAGTCATCGCCGAAGCTGTCGGTGAAGCACTGCTTCAGCACGGTTGCGCTGTCCAGAGCGGAGGTGGAGCCAGCCAGAATATAGTAGGAGCAGTGAACAGGGAAGGTGACCCCAATGGCGCTCAGCTCTTCCATGGCCTGCTTCTTCAGCTCGGTGATGTCGCCGTTGTTGGCGCGCAGGCGCTTCATGGTCTTGCCATCGTAAGCCTCGCCGTCCAGACCCATCTCCTTGGCCACCAGGTTGGTGTAGTCGGTGCCGTCAGAGGTGTAGCACAGGCCCTTCATGGTGAAGAAGTCGTTCTCACACTTCAGGGGATTGATGGGGTTGTAACGGGCGAAGAACTTGTTCAGCACCATGCCTTTGGAGAAGCACTGACGGAAGGCCTTGTTGGCAATGGCCTTGTTCCAGTTCTCATCGGGGGTGCCATCGGTGTTCTTCTTGTCGTAGTTGAAGATGAAGCAGTAGCTGAACTTCTTGGCACGCTTCTCGCACAGCTGCTGATTGTACTCGTTGGAAGGATCGGACTGAATGGTGGTGATGTTGCTCTCGCCCAGGTCCACCTCGTCCAGCTCGCGGCTCTGATACAGCTGCAGACTGATGGAACCGTCGCTGATCATGGTGACAGTGAAGCGCTCAAAGCGGCTGACGTTGGCAGCATCGTAGTAGTTGGGGTTGGGGATGTAGCTCTTGGTGTTGCCCTGGATGTACTCCTCCACCACATAGGGTCCGTTGTACCACATGGTGGTGTTGTCGCAGCTCCGGAAGCCATCGACACCCAGCTCCTCGATCAGAGCAGGAGCCACGGGGTAGAAGCTGTTGTAGGCGGCAACGGTATCAAAGTAGGGGCAGGCGCTGGGGCAGGTGAACACCAGAGTGTAATCATCCGGAGCCTCAATGCCCACACCGGCAGCCAGCATGTCCTCGTAGGTCATGTCAGCGGCAGCGTCACCGGCTTCCTTGGTCAGCTCGTAGTACTCGTAAGCACCCACAATGGTATCGTTGGGCATGGAGGTGTTGTTGGCCTCGTTCTTGATGGCATTCATCACCCATTCAAAACCAACCAGGAAGTCCTTGCTGGTCAGGTGAGCTTTCACCTCACCGTTGCAATCCACCCAGTCCACGTCGTCCCGCAGGTGGAAGGTCCAGACAGTGGCATCCTCATTGTGCTCCCAGCTGGAAGCGATGGCGGGCACCACCTTGCCGTAGCAGTCAAAGCTCAGCAGGCCGTCCCACAGGTTGGTGACCACGTTGGCATCTTCAGCCTTCTGGGTGTACAGCATGTTCCAGCTTTCCAGCTCACGGTTGCCGCTCTCAAAGGAGATGAACTCCTTCAGGGGGGTAGCGCCGGTGGAGTTAGGGGCAGCAGCGCCGCTGGCGGCAGCACCATTGCCGGTGTTGTTGGACTTTTCGCCGCAGGCTGCCAGCAGGCTGGCGGCACCCACAGCACCTGCACCCTTCAGGAAGGTGCGGCGATCAAAATTGAAGCTCATTGGATGATCCTCCCAGATCTTGCGCGGACAGAGCCGCGCGTTTTTCCTTTTCCTAAACGCAGTGAGGCTGTCTGCCTTTCCAAAAAGTGCACAGGAAAGACAAAAGTCGCACCACGGTATATTTTAGCACTTTACTGGAAAGAAGTCAATCCACCACAGCATAGAATTGGAAACAAAACGGTGACAAACACTTTCATGGAAAAAGGATGTGGAAAAAATTACTATAAAATGGAAAGAACTGTATATCTGTGAAGAACAGGCGAAAGAGAGGAACTGTTCACGATGTGCGCACAAAACAGCTATCTTTTTTCACAAAAACATGATACAATAAAATGTATCTGTATCAATAAGGAGCGCACCATGAAGAAACTGACCTCGATGTACAAACGCTACATGTTCCACCCCATTTTATATAAGACCGTGACCCGCACCTCCATTGTGGCCGTGCTGATGCTGCTGTGGCAGCGCTATGTCAGCGATGGCACGTTTACCATCTGGGAGGCCCCGGGCTTTCTGTGCGGCGTGGTGCTGCTCATCTGGGCCTGGGTGGACTACCTGCGGCTGGACGGCGTGACCATCCACCATCTGCTGGAGGAATTCAAGGGGATGGGCAAGCGGCAGAAAAAGATCCACTCCACCCGCTCCATCATCGACTATGCGGATGAGAAGATCGTCTCCTTTGAGGAGCTGGAACCCGAGGAGCGCACCTATTGCAGCCTGCTCTCCAATCTGGTGCTGGGCCTGCCGCTGGTCGCTGCTGCGCTGATCGCCAGCGCACTGTAAGGGGGCCGCGGCATGGAACAAGAGCACAAGCAGCTGGTCATAGGCATTCTGGCCCATGTGGACAGCGGCAAGACCACCCTTTCCGAGGCCCTGCTCTACGGCACCGGCACCATCCGCAAGCTGGGCCGGGTGGACCATAAGGATGCCTTTCTGGACACCGACGCGCTGGAAAAGGCGCGCGGCATTACCATTTTCTCCAAGCAGGCCCTCTTCACGGCGGGCAATACCGATTTTACCCTGCTGGACACCCCGGGCCATGTGGATTTTTCCACGGAGACCGAGCGGACACTGCAGGTGCTGGATTATGCGGTGCTGGTTATCAGCGGCACCGACGGCGTGCAGAGCCATACCGAGACGCTCTGGCGGCTGCTGCGGCGGTATCACATCCCCACCTTTGTGTTCGTGAACAAGATGGACCTGCCCGGCCCGGGCAGGGAAGCGCTTCTGACCCAGCTGAACCGTCGGCTGGGGGATGGCTTTGTGGATTTTGGGGCAGAGCAGGCCGACCGGGACGAGGCGCTGGCTCTCTGCGATGAGCGGCTGATGGAGACGATGCTGGACCGGGGAATCCTGACCGATACCGACCTCATCCCCGCCATTGCCCGGCGGCATGTGTTTCCTTGCTGGTTTGGCTCAGCCCTGAAGCTGCAGGGTGTGGACGCGCTGGTGGAGGGCCTTGACCGCTATACCCGCCCGGCCCCCGCGCTGGAAGCCTTCGGGGCCAAGGTGTTCAAGGTGAGCCAGGATGAGCAGGGGAACCGCCTGACCTGGCTGCGGGTGACCGGCGGCGCGCTCAAGGTGAAAGCCCAGCTCACCGGAGAAGCCGACGGGGAGCCATGGGCCGAAAAGGCAAACCAGCTGCGGCTCTACTCCGGCGCAAAGTTTACGCTGGCGGAGTGCATCGGCCCCGGCCAGGTGTGCGCCGTTACCGGCCTGACCAAAGCCCGCCCCGGCGAGGGTCTGGGGGCGGAACGGGACAGCGACCTGCCGGTGCTGGAGCCGGTTCTGAGCTATCAGGTGCTGCTGCCCGAGGGCGCGGATGTGCACGCCGCGCTGGGAAAGCTCCATCGGCTGGAAGAGGAGGAGCCCCAGCTCCATGTGGTCTGGAACGAGACCCTGGGCGAGATCCATGTCCAGCTGATGGGCGAGATCCAGCTGGAGGTGCTGAAAAGCCTGCTGGCCGAGCGGTACGGGCTGGAGGTCAGCTTCGGCCCCGGCGGCATCCTGTATAAGGAGACCATCACCGAAGCCATGGAGGGCGTGGGCCACTACGAGCCCCTGCGCCATTATGCGGAAGTCCACCTCAAGCTGGAGCCGCTGCCCCGGGGCAGCGGGATGCAGTTTGCCGCCGACTGCCGGGAAGAGGTGCTGGACAAGAACTGGCAGCGGCTGGTGCTGACTCACCTTGAGGAAAAGCAGCATCTGGGTGTGCTCATCGGGGCTCCTCTGACCGATGTGAAAATCACCCTCATTGCGGGCCGCGCCCACCTCAAGCACACCGAGGGCGGCGACTTCCGGCAGGCGACCTACCGCGCCGTCCGGCAGGGCCTGATGATGGCAGACCAGATCCACAAGACCCAGCTGCTGGAGCCGTGGTATGCCTTCCGGCTGGAGCTGCCCTCTGACAACGTGGGACGTGCCATGAACGATATCCAGAACATGGGCGGCAGCTTTGACCCGCCCGAGACCGGAGCCGACGGGGATACCACCCTGCTCACCGGCACGGCACCGGCCTCCACCATGCGCAGCTACCCCATGGAGGTGGTGGGCTACACCCGGGGCAGGGGACACCTGACCCTGACGCTGGACGGCTACCGTCCCTGTCACAATGCAGCAGAGGTCATCGAGGCTGCGGGCTATGAGCCGGAACACGACCTCGACAACCCGGCGGATTCGGTGTTCTGCGCCCACGGGGCCGGATTTGTGGTGCCCTGGGAGCAGGTGCGCAGCCACATGCATGTAGACAGCGGCTGGGGCAAGACTGCAAAGACCGAGGAAACGGTGCAGGCCCGTCCCCGCCGGATGGCCGCCTACCGCGCTACCCTGGAAGAGGATGCTGAGCTGCTGAAGATCTTTGAACAGACCTATGGGCCCATCAAGCGGGACCCGCTGGCGGCGTTCCGCCCCACCCAGAAGCGGGAACGCCCCGATTTCAACGCCGAGCAGTGGGAGATCCAGCCCGAATACCTGCTGGTGGACGGCTACAACATCATCTTTGCATGGGACGAGCTGAACGCACTCTCCAAAGAGAGCCTGGAAGCGGCCCGCCGCAGGCTGATGGACATCCTTTGCAACTATCAGGGCTTTAAGAAGTGCGTGCTCATCCTTGTGTTTGATGCCTACCGTGTGCCGGGCAGCCCCGGCAGCATAGAGCAGTACCACAATATCCATGTGGTCTACACCCGGGAAGCCGAGACCGCCGATATGTTCATCGAGCGTGTCACCCACGAGATCGGCAAGGGCCGCCGCGTCCGCGTGGCCACCTCCGATGGCATGGAACAGGTCATCATTCTGGGCCATGGTGCCCTCCGTGTCTCTGCCCGCATGTTCCATGAAGAGGTGCAGGAGGCGGAGAAGGAGATCCGGAGGTATTTGCAGGGGGAAGGGTAACATCCTCGCCCTCTCCGTCAGCGCTTACGCGCTGCCACCTCTCCCAAAGGGAGAGGCAATGCTGCCTTTATCCAAGACCCGCAATAGGCTCCCCCTTTGGGGGAGCTGGCAAAGCCGTAAGGCTTTGACTGAGAGGGCGAAATCTCACCCGAAAGGAGCCGCCTATGTTCGAAACAACTTCTGATTTTGTTTGGCAGAAGATCCAGCCCCGCCCCCGGGATGCGCATAAGGGGACCTTTGGCTCCGTGCTGGTGGTGGCGGGCAGTGCGGCCTACCGGGGCGCGGCGGCGCTGGCCGTGGAAGGTGCCCTGCGCACCGGGGCCGGCATCGTTACGCTGGCAAGTGTGGAGCCGGTGCTGGCGGCTGTGGCTGCCCGCCTGCCCGAGTGCTGTCTCTGCCCCTGCGAAGCGGGGGCAGAGGGCGGCATCTCGCCCCAGAATATCGACCGCATCCGGCGGCAGAAGGCCTCTGTTCTGCTGGCGGGCCCCGGGCTGGGCTATACGGCCCAGAGCGCGGCCCGTGCCGCCGAGACCCGGGTGCTGGTAAAAACACTCCTGCCCGGTTTTTCCGGCAGTGCAGTGCTGGATGCGGACGGCCTGAACGCCGCCGCTGACCTGCTCCAAACGGGAAAAATGCTTCATCCTCAAGGGGAACTGATTTTAACGCCCCACCCCGGCGAGATGGCCCGGCTGACCGGACACTCTGCGGCAGAGATCAATGCGGACCGGGAAGGCACGGCGCTGCGCTATGCGAAAGCATGGAATGCTGTGGTGGTGCTGAAGGGGGCGCACACCGTCATTGCAGGGCCGGATGGCCGCTGTGCGGTCAACCCCACCGGCAACCCGGGGCTTTCCCGGGGCGGCAGCGGGGATGTGCTGGCGGGCATGACCAGCGCCCTGCTGGCCTGCGGTCTGCCTGCCTTTGAGGCCGCTGCCTGTGCCGTTTATCTCCACGGTGCAGCTGCCGACCGTGCTGCCGCCCTGCACGGGGAAACCGGGATGCTCCCGCATGATCTGCTGGATGCACTGGGGACCCTGTTTGCCGAAAACGGGCGCTGAGCAAGGGGACGATCCCATCAAAAAAAGAAACGCTTCCCTTCCTCTGGATTTGTGTTATACTGGAGCTATCCAAAACACAACGATCTGCCGGAAAGGAAGCGTTTCTTTTATGGTTCCTGCACTGGAAAAAATCATTGCCGAGAGCGACCGCATCGTCTTTTTTGGCGGCGCGGGGGTCTCCACCGAAAGCGGCATCCCCGATTTCCGCAGCGTGGACGGCCTGTACCACCAGAAGTACGATTACCCGCCCGAGACCATCCTGAGTCACACCTTCTGGGAGGAGAACCCCGAGGAGTTCTACCGGTTCTACCGGGATAAGCTCATTGTGAAGGGGGCAAAGCCCAACGCTGCCCACCTGCGGCTGGCAAAGCTGGAGCGGGAGGGCAGGCTGAAGGCCATCGTCACCCAGAACATCGACGGCCTGCATCAGGCGGCGGGGTCCAAGACCGTTTACGAGCTCCACGGCAGCACCCTGCGCAACTACTGCGTGAAGTGCGGCGCGTTCTACGATGTGGACTTCATTGCCAACAGTACCGGCGTGCCCCGCTGCCCCAAGTGCGGCGGCATCGTCAAGCCGGATGTCGTCCTGTACGAGGAAGGGCTGGACGAGGAGGTGCTCTCCGGGGCCGTGTCTGCCATCCGTAAGGCGGATACTCTCATCATCGGCGGCACCAGTCTGGTGGTCTACCCGGCGGCGGGGCTCATCCGGTACTTCCGTGGCCGCCATCTGGTGGTCATCAACATGCAGCCCACCGGGGCCGATGCGCAGGCCGACCTGTGCATTGCCAAGCCCATCGGTCAGGTGCTGAGCGAGGACGTTTTGTTGGAGGACTGAGATGAAAGCTGTCATTCTGGAAAGCTATGTCATGGAGGAAGGCGACCTCGACTGGTCGGGGGTAAAGGCGCTGGTGCCCGATACCGTCAGTTATGTCCGCACGGCCTACGAGGAAATCGCCCCCCGCATTGGAGATGCGGACATCGTTCTGCTGAACAAGTGCCGCATGGATGAGGAGATCTTACAGCAGTGCCCGAACCTGAAATGGGTGGGCATCATCGCCACGGGCACCGACAACCTGGATCTGGAAGCCTGCCGCCGCCACGGCGTTGCGGTGGCCAATGTGCCGGGCTATTCTACCTACAGCGTGGCCCAGATGACCTTCAGCCTGCTGCTGGCCATCTGCCAGTGCGCGGAGCGCTACAACCGTGCCGTCAAGCAGGGATGCTGGCAGCTGGATATCCCGGAGAGCATTGGCCTGCTGCCCCAGATGGAGCTCTATGGCAAGACCTATGGCGTTTACGGCTATGGCAGCATCGGGCGGCAGTCGGCCCGCATTGCCAGAGCCTTTGGCATGGAGGTGCTGGTCTGCACCCGCACCGTCCGGCCCGAATACGCCGCCGACGGTGTGGAGTTCGTGGATTATGATACCCTGCTGAGGCGGTGCGATATCCTCAGCCTGCACTGCCCGGCCACGCCCCAGACCCGAGGCCTTGTCAACGCGGAGGCGCTGGCGAAGATGAAGCCCGGGGCCATTCTGCTCAACACGGCCCGGGGCGCGCTGGTGGATGAGGAGGCCGTGGCAGCGGCCCTCCACAGCGGTCAGCTGGGCTTTTACGGGGCCGATGCCTTTGTCACCGAGCCTCTGCCTCAGGAAAGCCCCCTGCGGGCAGAACCCCACGCTATCCTCACACCGCACATTGCGTGGACGACCCGGGAGGCTTTGCAGAACCTGATGGACATTACCACCCGGAACCTGCGCACCTGGCTGGAAGGAAACGGCGAGCACATCGTCAACAGATAAAAAGGAGAGATGAATCATGCAGGCAACCATTCACAACGAATTTCTGACCCTGACCGTGGATACCCATGGTGCCGAAGCAGTCAGCCTGAAAAATGCCGCCGGGCAGGAGATGCTCTGGCAGGCCGACCCGGCTGTCTGGAAGCGCCACGCCCCCATCCTTTTCCCCTGGACGGGCAAGCTGACCGGCGGGGCCTTTACCCATAAAGGCAAGACCTACCCCGGAGGGCAGCACGGCTTTGCCCGGGACGTGGAGCACACCCTGCTCTGCGCCGAGGGTGACACCATCCGGATGGAACTGCGCTCGGATGAAAAGAGCAAGGCAGAGCGCTTCCCATTTGATTTTGTTCTGACCAGCACCTTCCGGCTGGAGGGCAGGACGGTGCACCACACCCTGACCGTCACCAACCCTGCCGATGCCGCCGAGGAGCTGCAGTTCGGCATCGGCTACCACCCGGCGTTCCGCATCCCCTTTGATGACAAGCACACCACCACCGATTACGAGTTCCGCTTCGACCAGCCGGAAAGCCCGATGATCCTGGACGCTTATCCCAACGGTCTGCTGACCGGCAAGTGCGGTTACCGGTGGAAGAACGAGCAGAGCATCCCCCTGACAGACGATCTGTTTGAGAACGACAGCTTCTGCATGGCCGGTCTGCGCAGCCGCACACTGGGCATCTACGAGAAGGACACCGGCAAGGGGATCGTCTGCAATGTGCAGGGCTACCCCTATACCCTCATCTGGTCGGCTCCGGCAAAGCCTGTGCGCTTTGTCTGCATTGAGCCGTGGCATTCCCTGCCCGGTGCCCAGACCGATACCCAGGAGTGGAGCCGGCGCGCCGCTGCCGCCTGCCTTGCCCCCGGCCAGACCTGGGAGACCACCCTCAGCACAACGTTTGAGCGCTGAAGCAAAGTTTGGCAAAGAAATGCAGGAACCCCTTGACAGAGGGGACTGCATTCTGATTTAATTAGAATCGATAAAAGGGAGTAAAGGGCATCCCGCAGGGCCTGCGGGGTGTTGCATGGCAGCGTCATCACGGCAGAAATGCCCGATGTCATGTGTTGGCTTGAGACTTTTGTCACAGACAGAGTGCTGTGGCAGGGGTCTCTTTTTTCTTGCCCGGCACAGGAACATAAGGAGGAAAAATAAATATGGATCTTCTGAACACATTCGCCAGTCTCTTTTCCAATTTTGGGAATCTGACCTGGCAGATGGTGGTGATGTGGGGCATCGGTGCGCTGCTCATCTACCTTGCCATCGCCAAAAAGATGGAGCCGAGCCTGCTGCTGCCCATGGGCTTTGGTGCCATTCTGGTCAACCTGCCCCTCTCGGGTGCCATCACGCAGGGGGATACGGTGGGCCCCATCTCTGCATTGTTTGAAGCAGGCATGTCCAACGAGCTGTTCCCGCTGCTGCTCTTCATCGGCATCGGTGCCATGATCGATTTTGGCCCGCTGCTGGAAAAGCCGTGGCTGATGCTCTTTGGCGCGGCGGCCCAGTTCGGCATCTTTTTCACCCTGTTTCTGGCGGGCTTCTTCTTTGACCTGAAGGATGCTGCCTCCATCGCTGTCATCGGTGCGGCAGACGGCCCTACCGCCATTTTCGTGGCCAACACGCTCAACTCCCAGTACCTCGGTGCCATCATGGTGGCAGCCTACAGCTACATGGCGCTGGTGCCCATCGTGCAGCCGCCCGTGATCCGGCTGCTGACCACGCAGAAGGAGCGCCGCATCCGGATGTCCTATGAAAAGGGCAGTGTTTCCCAGCTGACCAAGATCCTGTTCCCCATCGTGGTCACGATCATTGCAGGCATGGTGGCTCCGGCCAGTGTGGCGCTGGTGGGCTTTTTGATGTTCGGCAACCTGCTGCGGGAGTGCGGGGTGCTGAATGTGCTGAGCGAGACCGCCCAGAATGTGCTGGCAAACCTCATCACCATCGTGCTGGGCCTGACCGTTGCCGGGCAGATGACCGCCGATAAGTTCGTGCGGCCCGACACCCTGCTCATCCTTGCACTGGGTCTGGTGGCCTTTGTCTTTGATACGGCAGGCGGCGTGCTGTTTGCAAAGCTGCTGAACCTTTTCCGGCCGGAAGGCAAAAAGCTGAATCCCATGATCGGCGCGGCCGGCATCTCGGCCTTCCCCATGAGTGGCCGTGTGGTCAACAAGATGGGCCTGGAAGAGGACAACCAGAATTTCCTGCTGATGTATTCCATCAGCGTCAATGTTTCGGGACAGATCGCGTCCGTCATTGCAGGCGGCCTGATCCTGACCCTGATGGCTTAACGGAGGTGATCGCATGCTTTATCTTACTTCGTGGATGACCACGCTGCCGATGATGCTGATCGGGATGGTCGGCATCATCCTTGTCATCGGTATCATTGTTCTGGCAGTGATGCTGCTCAACCGGCTGACGAGCCGGAAATAAAAGAAAAAGGCGATGCAGCTGTTCAAAACTGCATCGCCTTTTTGCTTGTGTAAGTTTACAGAGTCTGGATGGCGGCCTTGATGCGCTGGGCAGCGACCTTGGTCTTTTCGGCATCGCCGAAGGCGGTCAGGCGGAAGTAGCCCTCGCCGCACTCGCCGAAGCCGACACCCGGGGTGCCGACCACGCCGCAGTTCTCCAGCAGCCAGTCGAAGAAC
>OFMU01001619.1_pt1 | contig 13237 bp, 15 predicted proteins | sample 1541861 | NCBI WGS metagenome assembly OFMU01 (sample SAMN04209238, study PRJEB22552) | human gut metagenome | biome: gut; material: feces | host: Homo sapiens | place: USA: Oklahoma
AATATGAGTTTAGTCGGATTAAGAAATTTTAGAGTTGTTAAATTAACGCAGGACGATAATTTAGGAGTTGCGTATGATACAGAAATAAAACAGTTAAAAGGAGCTAAAAATGTAAAGATAACTCCAAAGTCAGACACAGCCGAAAACTATGGAGATGACCAGCTTTTAGAAACAGTAACATCCCTAGGAGCAATAGAAGTTGAGATGGAAATATCTGACTTAACATTAGAAGAACAGGCTTATGTATTAGGATATGAATATGCTGAAGGAGTCTTGAAAGAAACTAAAGACTTTAATCCACCAGAGTTAGCACTTGGATTTGAAGGAACTAAGTCAGGTGGAGGATTTAGAAATATATGGCTAGTAAAAGGAAAAGCTGAGCCAATGGAAGAAGAATTTAAGACTAAAGAAGATAAGACAGACTTCCAGGGAAAAACTTTAAAACTTAAATTTATGCCTAGAGTAAAAGATGGAGTTATAAAATATAAAGCTGATAGCGACGGAACAAATGCTATAGAAGCATCTAAATTCTTTACTACAGAATTCTTAAAAACTGGAAAAAAGGGAGCATAAGTGTTGATTCAGAAGGATTAGCACTTAAAAATAATAAAAAATAGAGGAGATAGAAAATGTTTAAAATTAACTTAAGTATAAATGGTGAAGTAAAAACTTTTAAAAAGGACTTTATATCTATAGCAACAATGGAAAGTGTATTTGATGTTATAGAGAATATGGAGAAAGTAACAAGCTATAGAGATACATTTAATCTATTAGTAGAATTCACTCTTAAATTATTTAATGGAGAATTTACAGAAGATGAATTAAAAAATGGAATAGATGCTACAGAATTCGTGACATTATGCTTTGAATTTATAGACAAAGTTACAAATGGATTTGGAAAAAAGTAAAGGGATTGTCTGATCCTGATTTTGCTGATAATAAAAGAGCCATAGAAGATGATTATACAATGCAAGATTTTCTGAGAGAAATAGCTAGTGATTTGATATTTGAATATAAGCATACAGTCCAAGAGGCGTATGACACAGATATATTTAGATATTTAGATTTGCTAGCTATTCAATTGAAGAAAAATAGAGAGCGATATGGCGAGAAAAAGCAATATGTAGATGAATTAGCATGGTTATAGAGGAGCTTAGTCTCCTCTTTTTTTTGAAAATTTTTAGGAAAGGAGGACTAAAATGGCGACACAAAGTGAACAGTTGTTTGTCGAATTAGGCTTGAAAGATTCTAATTTCACATCAGGAATACAGAATGTAAATAGACAGATGAAGATTGTGCAGCAAGAATTCAAAAATGCTGGGGCAGGTATTAAAAGCTTTGGGACTAGCATAGATGGACTTAAAGCTAAGCAAGCAATGTTAACGCAGTCTATAGAATTACAAAAACAGAAAGTTGAGTCTTATAAGAAAACATTCGACGAGTCTTCCAGAAAATTAAAAGAGAATACAAAAGCTCAGCAGGAGCTAACACAGAAAGTTAATGCTGCTAAGAGTGCATGGGAACAGTCTAAAAAAGAATTAGGCGAAAATGCTGAGGAAACAAAGCAATTAGGAGCTGAATATAAAAGCTTACAGAAAGAGCTTAATTCTACTAACTCTAAGATAAGAAGTAATGCTACAGCAGTCCAAAATGCTGAGGCTAATATGAATAAAGCTGAGGCAGAATTAAAACAGATGAAAGCTGAGCTTAAATCTGTTGGAACAGAAATAGATAATCAGTCTAACAAATGGAAAAAACTTTATAACAATTTAGGCGGATTTGACGCTATAAAAAGTAAATTTGCTACTTTAGGAAGTACATTAACTAAAAATGTTACGGTCCCAATAGCAGGAGCTGCTGCAATGGCAGTTAAGACGAACATAGATTTCGAAAATGCATTTACTGGGGTTGAAAAAACAGTAAATATGTCTGGAGCTGAGCTTGAGAAATTTAAAGATAAGATAGTGGACATGACTAACGAGATGCCACAGACAGTTGAGGAATTATCTGGAGTAGCCGAAGCAGCAGGACAGTTAGGAATTGAAAATGAAAACTTAGTTGACTTTACTGACACTATGGTTAGACTTGGAGATTCTACAAATGTAGCATCTGAAGAAGCTGCATCCGCATTAGCTAAATTTGCTAACATAACGGGAATGAGCCAGACAAGGTTTAGAGATTTAGGTAATGTTATCGTTAAACTAGGTAACAACTTCGCTACTACAGAAGCAGATATTATTAATATGAGTACTAGAATAGCTGCTGCTGGTAAACAAGCAGGAATGTCAGAGCCAGAAATTATGGGATTCTCTGCTGCATTATCTGCTGTAGGACTAGAAGCAGAAGCAGGTGGTACTGCATTCTCTAAACTGTTAAACGATATGACTCTAGCAGTACAGACAGGCTCAAGCGAATTAAATCAATTTGCTAGTGTAGCAGGTATGAGCGCAAGCCAATTCAAGCGGGCATTTGAACAAGACGCAGCAGGAGCCGTTCAGAAATTTATCCAGGGATTAGCTGATGCTGAAAAAAATGGTAAATCTGCAGTGCAAATATTGGACGAGATGGGAATAAAAGAAGTCCGTCTAAGAGATGCTTTATTAAGAGCTGCAGGGGCTTCAGATACATTCACAAAAGCTGTTAAGATGGGAAATGAAGAATGGGAAAATGGAAGCGCACTGCTAGATGAATCTAATAAAAAATATCAGACTCTAGGTTCTCAGCTAAAAATAACTAGAAATAAATTAAGAGAGCTAGCAAATGAATTCGGTGAGAGATTAGCTCCAATTGTTAAGAAAGCAAATGACAAACTAGGAGAGCTTATAGATACTGTATCTAAGCTAGATGATAATACTATAGATAACCTTATAGGATTCGGTGCTGCATTAGCCGCTATAGGACCTGCACTTAAAGCAATATCTGCTGGAATGGGTGCTGTGAAAATTATAAAAGAGCTAAAGGCAGCATTCGAAGGTGGAAGCTTATTAGCTGGATTATCTGCGTTAACTGGATTATCTGGTGTAGCTACAGTTGGATTAGGTGCAGCAGGAGCCGCTGCTGGTTTAGGAATAGGAGCTTTACTAGATAAGAATAAAGATAAGCTTACAGGATTTACAGATAGAGTTACTAATGCGCATGATCCTAACAGCGACGAACATGTTCGGCAAAGAGAAAAGATGAAAGCTTGGCTAGCTGAACAGCAACAGATGCTATCTCAAGCTTATTCTCAGTTTGAAAAGAACTGTGATGATTTTATCAAGAAAGCATCTGACAAACTCCAGAAATGGATTCAATCTCAAGGCAAAAATATAACAGAATTCTTTAAAAATCTACCACAAACAATAGAAGGTGGATTAAAAACTGTAAGCGATAATGTACAAGAATTTTGTTTAAACATAGTGTCTAAAATTAGCGAAGGCTTTGGTAATATAGTAGCTCCAGTGAAGGACGCATTATCTAAGATTAAGACATCTGTAAGCAATGGATTTAGTAGTGCTAAAGAAGCAATGTCTAATAAGCTGAGTGAAATGAAGTCGGCTGCTAAACAAGGATTTGAAGGAGTAGTTAATGCTGCTAAACAGATTCCTGGTAAGCTTAAGGCTGAGGCTATTAAGATGGGACAGAATCTTATAGATGGACTTAAATCTAAAGCTAATGGAGCTAAGCAAGCAATGACTAATATCGGTAATGGAATTAAATCTGCTGCTAGTAATTTTGTTGGGCAATTAAAAACAGTTGGTAGTCAGATTATACAGGGACTTATTAATGGGATTAAGTCTAAAGCACAGGCAGCAGTTAATGCAGCTAAGAATGTAGTTACAAGTGCAATTAACGCAGCTAAGAATGCTTTAGGAATAAATTCTCCTTCTAGGGTATTTATGGAAATTGGGGAATATACTAGCGAAGGGCTTGCAATAGGGATAAGGAATAAAGCCAACGAACCCGTGAAGGAAATTAAAAAAGTAACTAAGAAAATGCAAGAAGAAATGGAAGCCTTCCTGAAAAAAAATGAACAACTTGTATCTGATACAAATACTGTATTAGATAAGATTACTACAGCTTTAAAAAATAAATATGAGCAAGCATATGATACAGAAAAATCTGCATTAGACAAACAGTTGAGCGCCCTTGAAGCTTGGAAAGATGCTTCTATAAGTGCTATAAATGCTAGATATGATGCTATGTCTTCGGCTATAGATGCAGAAATAGCTGCATTAGATAGAGCTTACAGAGAGAAGCAGGAAAAAGAAGAAGATGAGGATATAAATAGCCGAATTAATAATCTTAAAACTGCTATCGAGTTTGAACATAATGAAGAAAATAAACGGCAAATGCAAAAAGAGCTAGAATCTCTTTATAGAGAAAAAGAAAAGCTAGAAGAGAAGCGACAGTATGAAAGAGAAAAGCAAGCACTACAAGATAGAAAGCAAGCATTACAAGCCGAAAAAGAAGCTGAAATTGCATCTATACAGAAAAGTTATGAAATGCAGAAATTAGCATTAGAAGAACAAATGAAGAAACTGAAAGAATTCTATGATGCTAAATTAAAAGAAGAACGGCTTACAGCTGAGGCAGTTAAAATGATACAAGACAAGAATCAGAAAGCGATTATTAAATTGCTTAAAGACTACCTTCCAGAGTACCGAAAGGCTGGGCATAATATGGGGGAAAGTCTTGTAGCTGGAATGAAGCCACATATAGATTCTCTTAAGTCTATGATAGCTGGAATTTTGGCTGATATTAATAATGCTAAACGGCAAGCTAACGCATTACAAGCCCAGCAAGCACGGGGTAAAAGAAGTGTAATAACAAACAATAACAATGCTAGAACTGCAAATTATACTATAAATGTTCAAAGCAGTGGTAATAATGTTAGAGATATAGATAGCTTAATGAGAAGTGTTAAATTTAGCTATTAGAAAGGAGCGGGGCTATTGGAAGAATTAAAAATTAAAGATGCAAAAGGGCAGGCTATTAATATAAGTAAGTCCCGCCCTTACTTATTAGAAAAAGTTGAGTCGATTGGATTTGGATCTAATATATCGACTATGAATGGAGCATTCGACGGTGTGAATGTGACGGGACTAAATATTAAAGAAAAAGTAGTGACTATTCAAGGAAGTATAGTAGGAATAGATAAAAGAAGAATGCAGCAGGAGAGAGCTAGACTAGCAGGATTCCTAAATCCAAACAAGGGCGACTTTGAATTTATCTATTCTCTAGATGGACACACAAAAAAGCTTGTTGGAAAAGTGCAGCGGTTAGATTTTAAAGAAGCTGTGTCTAGAATGCAAAAATTCCAGATACAAGTATTAGCTCCATTCCCGTACTGGTTTGAAGAAATGGAGAGAAGGAAAGAAGTAGCTTTATGGACTAAAGATGCATATTTCCCACTTGTGGCCACAAAAGAAAATCCTATAATCTTCGGACATCGTGTATCTAATTTAATATGCGATATATACAATGCAGGAGATGTAGAAGTTGGAATGAGAATACAATTAAAAGCATTAGCTACAGTAGTTAATCCTAGTGTACTTAATATCTACACTCAGGAATTTATAAAAATCATACAGACGCTAGAACGGGGCGATGTGTTAGAAATTACTACTCATATGAATAACAAAAGAATAGAGATACACAAAGCTGACGGAACGACTAAGAATGTATTTAACTGGATGACATTAGATTCAGAATTCCTACAGCTAGCCGTTGGCAATAATACATTCCGATACGATGCAGAAAGTGGAATCGATAATATAGAAATGACTATTTATCATAATCCAGCAAGTTTGGGGGTGTAGCTTAAATGAAATCTATAAGAGTAATAGATAAGGACTTTAATCTAATAGGTGAAGTTGATTGCTTTGACTCTTTTTCTCATACACGCAGATGGAGAGGAAGCGGAGGATTTGATTTAAGAGTAGAGTTGAACGATATGACAAGGGAATGCTTTAAAAAGGATAATATTATCATATTTGATAAAAATCCAAACTTGGTCGGAATAGTTGAACATGCTGAAATTGACGGAAACGGACAAGGTGATTTCTTTGCTGTTAGAGGAAAAACTTTATCAGGGCTTTTAGAAAGAAGAGTAATCGTTCCGGCAAATGCTGAAACGTGGGCTACAGAGCAAGGCAAACAAGAATCAATAGTTAAGAATTTTATAACTAAAAATTGCATAAATCCGACGAACTCTAAAAGAAAAATAGAGAGATTTGAAGTAGCTCCAGACAAAGGACGAGGTAAAGATGATAAATGGAGAAGTGCTTATGATGTTCTAGAAGATAAGCTGAACGAGATATGTGAATATAGCGAGTTTGGATATGATGTTAATCTAGATCTTGCAAATAAGAAATTTGTATTCGACATATATGAAGGCAGGGATTTGACTGTTGAACAGTCTGAATTACCGCCAGTAATCTTCTCTTCACGATTTAATAACATATTAAATCGAAAATACACAGAATCTGTAATGGGTACTTACAATTCCGTTTACGCAGGCACAAAAGAAGAAGTCGGAAAAATGGTGCTAAATTATGGAGAAACAGAAATAGGTATAGCTAGAAGAGAATCTTTTTTATCTGTATCTGAAGATACGACAGAAGCAATTAAGAAAGAAGCGGATAACTTCTTGGAAGAAAATAGAGAAATAAAAACATTCGAGCTTGAAGTCAGTCCTGAGACAAATTTTATCTATGGGAGAGATTATAAGCTTGGAGATTTAGTAACCATAGAAGATAGAAAATTGAAAGTAACTATGAATTCTAGAATTATAGAAGTAGTAGAAAATTATACAGGGAATCAGAGGAGCTTAACAATAACCTTCGATAAATTGATTCCGAATCTTTTAAATAAGCTTAGAAAATTATAAAAAGAAAGGAGAGATTGGATGTTAAAATTTAGCTTTTTTGATTCGATTATAGGAGCTGATGGACAGCCTGATAGAGCATTCGGAGCTGGAGATTTTAGCAAATATTTCGGAACACTTATAAAAAATGGAATATTCCCTAATCCATCTAGTAACTTCCAGATAATGGGCGACCAAAACAACATGACTGTGAAAGCTGAGCCTGGTCTAGCTTGGATTGAGGGACACTTAGGATATGACGATAGTGTTTATATACTTAATATAGATAAAGCAGATTCTAGCATGGATAGAATAGACAGAATCGTGCTTAGATTAGATACATTAGAACGCTGTATAAAATGGGTAGTTAAGAAGGGAGAATTCTCCGTCAATCCTACTCCAAAGCCTATTCAGAGGGACGCTGATGGATATGAGATAGCTATAGCCGATGTACTAATTGCTAAAGGTGTATCTAAAATAACTCAGTCGGCGATTACAGACTTGAGAATGAATACAGAGCTATGTGGATGGGTGACAGGTACAGTTACACAAATAGATACTACAACTCTTTTTAATCAGTTGGAGCAATGGAAGACAGAATACATAGAATCAACAAATACATGGACTACAGAGCAAGAGCAGGCATTCCTAAATTGGAAACAACTATTTGAAACAGCAGCTACAGATTGGAGAGCTGGAGAGGAGCAGAAATTCCAAGCGTGGCTTGAGTCTATAAAAGGAAAACTAAGTGGAGATGTTGCTGGGAATCTACAGAATCAGATTGAAGAATTAAAAGAAAAAGATGTAACTACAGATGGAGAAATAGCAAAAATAAAAAATGATATAACTACTGTTAGTAATCGTGTAACTAAAATAGAAGAAGCTAAAACACAAGTAGAACTAACTATCGAACGGGCGAAATGGTCAGGGAATAAATATTCTTTAGAAAATAAGTATCCGTTTTCACAGTACGATATTTATATACTAGACTACGGGGCTAATGCTACAGAAGCTGAAATATTCGCTTGGGGCGATGCTATGGTAAAAGGATCTATGACAGAGAATGTATTAACTGCAGTAGGTACAAAGCCAACTATAGACGTGCATGTAGTTGTAGAGGTGGTGAGAAAATGATATTTAATAAAGTAAGTGGTGGAGCAGAAAAAGTAACGATAGATGGAAAGCCAGCAAGGGAAAAGCTAGACTTAATAAAAACTTTACAATTTTTATATAATCAACAGAATAAATTTCCAAAACCTAATTATAATGATAGTATGGACACTAATTATTTAAAATTAAGTACTAATGAAAGTGTATTCTTTGTAAATGGAATATTTGGAAACGCTAATGTATATAGAGGTGGCATAAAGAAAGGATGGACACTATTAGGTAATATAAACCATATGGGAGGAAGTAATAGTGATAATAAAAATAATTATTATTATTTAGATAAAAATGATTGTATATACTACATAGAAAACAGCACGCTACTAAAAAGAAATTTGATAGATTTTACAGAAACGATTGTTTCACCTACGATAAGTGTAGTTGGAAGCAAAGCAACAATGTGTATTCCTTTTAACGATTATGTATTTGTAATGTCTGGGAAAGACTATATGTACAAGATAAAAAATAATATAGTAACAGATATAACATTGAAAGTTGTTAATTCTGGATTCCCATTCTACAGTCTTCCTGTTGGTGTAATTAAAAAAGATGGTTATTTGTATTTAGTTAAAGATGCTGATATTTTTAAAACAAAAGATTTGGAAACTTGGAATGCCACAGTTTCTAAAAATGGGTATTATAATATGAATGGTTCAGTTTTATTTACTGTTAAAGATAATACATACCTAGCAGCAAAAAATAATGTATCAGACGATGAAACTAATTTTAAAGTTTACAAATTTGAAAATGATGATTATACAGAAGTTGGTTTAATAAAGGCAGATTTAAATAATTCGTTTAAAAATGGGCTTCTTTTTTTATATCCAGAAGACGACAGAAAATTTTATGCATGGACAAGTGATAGAAAAGCAATACTTCTAAATGATGAAATATACAAAGAAAGAGAGGTATAAAAATGGCTGTTTATAATAGAATCGGGGGGGGTCAAGTCGAATTTTAATTGACGGAATCCTTCAACGAGGCGAACATAGTTTTGAAAAAAAAGAAATAATAAATAAAAATTTAGCTAATCCATTTCCAATCTCAGCAAACTTGTTAAAGCCTTGGAGGCACACAAGAGATGCGGATAAAGGAATAGATTATTTCTTTTATTCAAACAAACTTTATTTTGGAAGTTTAGAAAAAGGATTTACAGAAAAAAATATTCCAAATATAGAGGCATTAAACGAAACTGAATTTTTAATGACGTATTTAAAAGATGAAGTTTACTTTTTAGAAAAGGACTATTTTTATAAATGTAATATAAAAACTAATCTTATTACACAACTTGGTAAAAATGGAAGTAAGCCCTATTCTGGCGGGAAAAAATGTATATTATATCCATTAAATGATAATTTATATTTAATACAGCATGAACCTTGGGGAAATGGTGGATTTTATTTTTATCAATACAATACAAAAAATGACACTTGGACAGAATTAAATAGACCCGAATATCCTTATCCTACAGATGAAAGATTGTATTTTTTAATTAATAATTTATGTTATATCTTATACACAAATAAAAGTAATTATCAATTTGATTTTTTTAAAACATCAAATGGCACCACTTATACAGAAGTAGAAAAAAAAGAAAATAATATTAATATAAATTGTTTATTTAAATACAAAAATAATGTGTATGCAATAGATAATAATGCTCTTTATAAATTTAATACCGATACTGAAATATTTGAAAAATATAAAGAGTTAGGTGATTTTAAAATACAAAATAGTCCAGATTTCTTTTATATAGAAAATAATAGACTCTATATAAAAAATGCAAATAATAACATAATGACAAATGAATTATATTATAAAAAAATAAAATAAAGGAGAAATAAAAAATGACTAAACAATATACAGACGTAAACGGCAATATATTAGAAGCAGAAGCATATGAAGAAAAGAAAGAATATTATATAAAAGAAAATGGAAAAAGACTTTATTATCAATACGGAGAATTTATTCCATACCCAAGACCAACCATGGAAGAAAGTGCTGTTGCACATATAGAAGCAATAATAAAAGAAAGAGCTGAAGCAGAAAAAGAAAGAGTAACAATAGAAAGTTTGCAGAAAGAGTTAGACATAACTAAGATGGCAATAGATGAGCTCATGATGATGACAATGGAAGGAGGGATGATATAATGAGCAAATCTGTTGATATAAAAAATACTATAGAAGGAAAAGGAGTGATAGGTATGGCAGGATATATAGCTATGCGTGTAGTAGAATTAGAAGAAGGTAAGGAAGGAGCAGGTAAAGAACATTACAGAAAATGTATGACACATCCAGTATGGAAAAAATTTAAAGATGATGTTGACCTTATACTTAGTGATTTAGGAAAAGCTGACCTTATAGACGAAACAATACAGTAGTCTAAACAATAAGGGTATAAGACAGAGCCGAATAGGTTCTTTTTTTATACCCTTTTTTAAGAAAAAATAGGAGGTGATGTCGTGGAGCTAACAGATGTTAATGTACTTGTAGCTATAATTTCTGGACTAATAGGAATTTATGCAGGCTATAAAAGAGCCTTATCTTATGCAGAGAAAAATGGACAGAATGAAGCTAAGATAATAATAATGCTAGAAAATTTGACGACATCCTACGAAAAAATGGATAAGAAGTTAGATGAGTCTATAGATGATAGACATAAGATAAAAGTGGCAATTGGAGTTCATCAGGAACAGATTTTAAACCTTATAGAAAAAGTTAATAAAATAGAAAGCAATTGTAAAGAATGTAGAAAAAAATGTGATTAAGGAGAAAATAAGATGTATTTCAACAAAGATAATATAGCTGAAATAGCTAATGTGACAGCAGATGAATTAGAATATGCTGTTAACTCTCTAAAGGCTGAGAATGGCTTACAGGGGCTAGGAGTATGCTTCATAGAAGCTGAGGAAAAATATAATATAAATGCTATAGTCTTAACTGCTATAGCTTGCCTTGAAAGTGCTTACGGGACTTCTAAATTAGCTACAGAAAAAAATAATCTATTCGGACTAGGAGCTAATGACGAATATAAAGGTGACGCTAACAAATACGGCGGATACTTCTCTACTAAAGAAGACTGTGTAGATTATGCTGCTAAGAAATTAAGAAGACAGTACTTAGAAAAAGATCCTGCTGCTAAGTGGTGCTATTGTGGAGGAGCAACTGATATATATGCTATTGGTAATATATGGTGTAGCAATCCAGAATGGGCGGACTGCATCGTGGATTTATCTTGTAGGCTATCTAAAGCAATAGATGAAGAAAGAGATAGCCATGTTGATTGGAAATCTAAATGTCTAAGAGCTGAAGAAAAGCTGAATAAAATAAGAGATATAGTCAATGATATAGATGTAGCATCTTATAGTGTTAATGAGGAAGAAATGGAGGTACCCAGTTATGAATAAGGAAAGATTTAAAAATGTATGGATGTGGTTAGGGCTAGTAGGTGTAGCAGGAGCTGCTGCAGGGATAGATGCTACTACACTTACTAGTTGGGATTTACTTTTTAAAAGTGTAATGGAAGTTATAAAAAATCCATACCTTTTAGGCTGTACAGTATTAGCTGTATTAGGTGTAGTTACAGATCCTACAACAAAAGGCCTATTGGATAATAAGAAGGTGAGAAAGTAATGCATATACTAGATTATAAAAGACGTATAAAGTGCTATGCAGGGCAGAATAAGCCGAAATACATTGTAATCCATGAGACAGACAACACTGCTAAAGGAGCAGGGGCTAAGAAGCATGGAGAGGCACATAAGAATGGAAATCTATCTACTTCCGTTCATTATTATGTGGATGATACATATATAGTCCAAACGCTAGACCATAGGGACGGCTCATATTCTGTCGGAACTAAATACGGGACTCCGCTTGTAGCTGGAGTAACTAACAGAAATACTATTAATATAGAGATATGTGTTAATCCAGAGTCGAATTACGAAAAAGCTAGACTTAAATGTGTAGAGCTAGTTAAGTACTTAATGAAGCAGACAGGCATTCCCGCTGATCGTGTGATTCGTCATTACGACGCTAAGAGAAAGCACTGTCCACGCAAAATGCTAGATAATCCCAAATTGTGGGATGATTTTCAAAAAAGAATAAGAAGCAATGCTCCATCGGAAGGAGGTGAAAAAGACGTGAAGGTAATGGTTACATATTTTGGAGATGCAGACCTTCCTGCTGCTGTTATAGTAGCTCAGAAAAATAAGGCTCCATTAATGCGAGTATCTGACTTTAAAGAGCAGGGAATAAAAGCTGATAAGGTAATCCAGATAGGAGGGAAAGCCGAAGATAAAAACAGATTTGAAACTTTTAAAAACGCAGCGAAGTTGCTGTAAAAATCTAGAACGGAAATACTAATAAAAAAATAAAATAAGAAAGAAAATATAATAGTCTAAAATTAAAAAATATTGTAAAATAAAAATAAGAATAAACAACTATGCAGCGGTGCTATAGTGTTTAATTTCAAAAAAATTTCTCGTAACTTATATATTATAACAGACAAAGAAGGAGGGTAGCGGTACCCTCCTTTTTTATTTTCTTTAAAAATGTTATAATTAAATAAATATTACTAATTCGGAGGGTGCAATTATGAAAAAGAAAAGTCTATTATTATTAGCTGCAGTAGCATTAGTAGGAATGTTAGCAGTTGGATGTGGTAAAGAGGAAGCTAAAGAGCCAGAAAAAGTTATTCCAGAAACAGTAGAAGATATAACAGCAGCATACAAAGAAGCTAATCCAGCTGTTACAGACAGTATTATTTTTACAGAAGAAAATGATCCTAACGAAGCATTAGGAAGACCTAATCAGTACATAGGTAAAGCCGACCTGTCTATAGAAGGTGTGGAAGAGATTAATGATGACAAGGCTCAGGGGCTTAGTGGTGGAACAATAGAAACATTTGCGAATGAAAAAGATTGTGATGCTAGAGCTGAATATTTAAAAGCTTTTATGGATCCAGCAATGGGAGCTTTTGGTGTAGACCAGTACACTTATAAATACAAAAAGATGATATTTAGAATATCTCATTCTGTCACTCCAGAAAATGCAGCTAAATATAAAGAGCTAATGGATGGAATTCTGGAACAGACTGGAGAAGAAATAGTATTTGAATAGGAAATAGAAAAAGACTGTCTAATTAAAGGCAGTCTTTTTTCCGACATTTTTCCGACGGAATTATAAATATGATATAATACAATATAATATTATATTTATATAA
>OFMU01001627.1_pt1 | contig 13201 bp, 8 predicted proteins | sample 1541861 | NCBI WGS metagenome assembly OFMU01 (sample SAMN04209238, study PRJEB22552) | human gut metagenome | biome: gut; material: feces | host: Homo sapiens | place: USA: Oklahoma
TGCTCATTATTCCTGGTGCCAGCCACACCGACCTTTACGATCAGATGGGCATCATTCCGTTTGAAAAACTGAAAGCATTCTTTGAGGAATATCTGAAATAAGGCGTGTCTTGATTTAATGCCAAGTCCCCAGCAACGATTCTTCTAAAGAGTAGGAGTAGCCAAAACGGGGCGATTGAGTAACTCCATCCGTTTTGGTTACAACATAATGTGTGCCGCGCGCCTGCGGCATGAAGGACGGAGATTTCTATGAATATTGTTGTATTGAGTGGCATCCCGCGCAAGGGTGCCAATACCGATACCATGGTCGAGACGTTTGCCGAGACCGCGCACGAGGCCGGCCATACGGTCGAGGTCATCCGCGTTGCCGGCAAGAAAATCGCTGGTTGCCTGGGGTGTCAGTATTGCTTCGCCCACGAGGGCACTTGCGTGCAGAAGGATGACATGGCCAACGTGATTGAGTCGCTGAAAGACGCAGATATGGTCGTCTTCGCCTCGCCTATCTACTGGTTCGATATCACCGCGCAGGAGAAGGCCGCCATCGACCGCCTGTACGCCTTCGGTGCTACAGGCTTCCCGTTCGCCAAGACGGCCCTTTTGCTCGATAGCCACAGCGAGGGCGTCTATGATGCGGCGATCGCTATGTACAAGTCCACATGCGCGTACTGCAAGTGGGAGGACCAGGGCATTATCACCATCAGCGGTATGACCGAGCGCGACAGCATGGCCTCATCGCCCAAGCTGGAAGAGGTGCGAGAACTCGCTCGCAAGCTCGCCTAAGGGCAAGAAGAGCGCATGGAAACTAGCGCTAGCGGAAGTGAGTGAGAGTGCACTTCTGCGAGCAAATGGTAAAAGAAAGGGCCTCGGAGTGCAGCTAATCGCGCCCCGGGACCCTTTCTTTTACGGATTTGTGGTGGTACGACTCCCGCGTTTTAACCAATCGCGTTAGTCAAACAAACTCGGCATGTCGTTTTCTTTCATGAGGGCACCGGCTGAGGGGAGGCTCTGCGCGGTGAACTTCTCGGCCGAGACGCCGGCGCCAAGGATCTCTTCGGTTGTGCCGACGGTGGTGACCGAGCGGCCCTTCTTGGCGGTAAAGGCCTGGACGCCCTGCGTGTTGGTAGTCGTCTTGGTCTTGAGCAACGACGTGTTGAAGTTCATCAAACGATAGTCGCTCGAGACCAGTGCGATGTCGCGGTCTTCCTTGAGCACCTGGGCATACAGCAGCTTGCTGCCGCCGTAGATAGCGTTCTTGAGGCGCTTGCGGTTGGTCTTGGTGACGTATCCAGAAAGTGCGACACGCACCACGCGGCCGTTCTCAAAGACAAACAGCACGTCGGCCTTATAGTCCTCGGGGTCGATGACCCAGATGACGCTCTCGTCGGGTTCCATCTCAAGATCGGTCGGCAGGTACGAGCCCAGCTGGGCCGACTTGGTGTCCTCAAACGCCGCAACCTTGCATTTGTACACCTGGCTCTTGTTGGTAAAGACCAGCAGCTCGTGGGTGTTGGAGGACGGGAACTCGATAAAGGGTTTGTCGCCGTCCTTGTACTTGAGCGTGGTCGCCTTCTTGAGCACGCGGTCCGTCATCTTCTTAAGGTAGCCATCGCGCGAGAGCATGATGGTCACCGGGTACTCCTCGACCTCGGGCTCCAAGCTTACCTCGATAACCTCATGGGGCTCGATCCTGCCCGTGCGACGCGGCATCACATATTTCTTGTTGACCGCGGCCAGCTCGTCGCTGATGACCTTCTTGATGTTCTCCTCGCTGGAGAGGATCTCCTCAAGCTCGGCAATCTCGCTCTCAAGCTTGGCGATGTCCTTGGTGCGGTTGAGGATGTACTCTTCGTTAATGTTGCGGAGCTTGAGCTCGGCAACAAACTCGGCCTGGGTCTCGTCGATGTCGAAGCCGCGCATAAGGTTGGGCACGACCTCGGCCTCGAGCTTGGTGCCACGGATGATGGCGATGGCCTTGTCGATGTCGAGCAAGATTGCCTCGAGGCCGTGCAGCAGGTGCAGGCGCTCGGACTTTTTGCCCAGGTCAAAGTTAATGCGGCGACGCGTGGACTCAATTCGCCATTTGACCCACTCGTGCAGAATCTGGCGCACGCCCATAACACGGGGATAGCCGTCGACGAGCACGTTGAAGTTGCACGAGAACGAATCCTGCAGCGTGGTCGAGCGATAGAGCTTGGCCATGAGCTTGTCGGGGTCGACGCCGCGCTTAAGGTCGATGGCGATGCGCAGGCCCGAAAGGTCGGTCTCGTCGCGGATATCGGCGATCTCCTTGACCTTGCCTTCCTTGGAGAGCTTGACGATGCGCTCGATGATGACATCGGTCTTGGTGGTGTAGGGAATCTCGTAGACCTCGATAATGCGCTCTTCGGGAATCCAGCGCCAGCGGGAGCGGATCTGGAAGCTACCAAGGCCGGTCTCGATAATCTTTTCCATCTCCTCGCGGCGGTAGATGATCTCGCCGCCGGTTGAGAAGTCGGGCATGGGCATGTACTCGAGCAGATCGCAGTCGGGATCCTTGAGGTAATGCATCGTGGCAGTACAGACCTCGTTGAGGTTGAAACCGCAGATGTCGGACGCCATGGCGACGCCGATGCCCTTATTGGCCGAGACAAGGATGTTGGGGAACGTGGTGGGCAGCAGGCGCGGCTCCTTCATGGCGCCGTCGTAGCTGTCGACGAAGTCGACCGGATCCTTGTCGATGTCCTTGAAGATCTCGGCGCTGATGGGGGAGAGCTTGGCCTCGGTATAACGCGAGGCGGCGTAGCTCAGGTCGCCCGAATAGTACTTGCCAAAGTTGCCCTTCGACTCAACGAACGGCGCGAGCAGCGCCTCGTTACCGGTGGCCAGGCGCACCATCGTCTCGTAGATCGCGGCGTCGCCGTGCGGGTTGAGCTTCATGGTCTGGCCCACGATGTTGGCGCTCTTCTGGCGCTCGCCCTTGAGCAGGCCCATCTTGTACATGGTGTAGAGCAGCTTGCGGTGCGAGGGCTTAAAGCCGTCAATCTCGGGGAACGCACGCGAGACGTTGACGCTCATGGCGTAGGGCATGTAGTTGACCTCGAGCGTCTGCGTGATCGGCTGGTCGGTGACCTCGGAGTGCAGGCCGATGACGTTCTCGGCGTTGACCTGCTTTTTCTTTGGCTGGTTCTTCGTCTTCTTCTTTGCCACGATTTCCTCTTGAACTTCTTATGGGCCGTCGTTATCGATTTACTGCTATTGCAGGTCCAGCTGGTCCAGGTATTCCTTGCCGTGCTCGGAGATATGGCGCTTGCGGCCCGCCTCGTCGTTGCCCAGCAACAGGTTGAACATGGTTTCCATCTTGGTGACGTCCTCGGGCTCAACCTTGATCAGGCGACGCGTCTCGGGGTTCATGGTGGTGAGCCACATCATGTCCGGGTCGTTCTCACCAAGACCCTTGGAGCGGTTGATCGAGCACTTTTGGTCGCCGATCTCCTTAAGGATGCCGTTCTTCTCGAGCTCGGTGTAGGCAAAGTAGGTCTTCTCTTTGCAGTTGATCTCGTAGAGCGGCGACTCGGCGATATACACGTAGCCCTCGTCGATAAGCGTGGGCACCAGGCGGTAGAGCATGGTGAGTACGAGCGTGCGGATGTGATAACCGTCGACGTCGGCGTCCGTACAGATGATGACCTTGTTCCAGTTGAGGTTGTCCAGGTCGAAGGCGCCAAGGTTCTTGATGCGCTTGTCCTTGATCTCCACGCCGCAGCCCAGCACGCGCATGAGATCCATGATGATGTCGGACTTAAAGATGCGCGGGTAGTCCTCTTTCAGGCAGTTGAGGATCTTACCGCGGACAGGCATAACGCCCTGGAACTCGGCATCGCGCGAGGTGCGAATGGCGCCTGCTGCCGAGTCGCCCTCTACGATGTAGATCTCGCGGCGGCTCTTGTCCTTGGAGCGGCAGTCGATGAACTTCTGCACGCGGTTGGCCATGTCGGTCTTCTGCTGCAGGTTGGTCTTGATGCTCTGACGCGTCTTCTCGGCGTTCTCGCGCGAACGCTTGTTGATGAGCACCTGCTCCATGATCTTGTTGGCAGCGTCTTTGTTCTCGATCAGGTAAGTCGAGAGGCGCTCCTTAAAGAAGGCCGTCATGGCCTGCTGGATAAAGCGGTTGTTGATGGCCTTCTTGGTCTGGTTTTCATAGGACGTCTGGGTGGAGAAGCAGTTGGTCACCAGCACTAGGCAGTCCTGGACGTCTTGCCACTTAATGCCGCTCTCGTTTTTGTTGTACTTGCCCTGTTGCTTGATGTAGGCATCGATGGCGCTGGTCAGAGCGCTGCGGGCGGCCTTCTCGGGCGAACCGCCGTTCTCGAGCCACGATGAGTTGTGGTAGTACTCCTGCATCATGAAGGTGCGCGAGAAGCACATGCACGCGGTAATCTTGACGTTGTAGTCGGGCAGGTCCTCGCGGTCGCGACCGCGACGGTCGGCCTCGATAAAGAAAGGCTCGGTAAGGTAGTCGGTACCGACCTTCTCGAGCACATAGTCCTCGATGCCCTTGGGATAGCAAAAGTCCTCTTCGGAAAACTCGCCATCGTCACCCTCAATACGCAGGCGGAAGGTCACGTTGGCGTTGACCACGGCCTGGCGGCGCATGGTCTCGCGATACCACTCGTGGGGGATGCTGATGGAGGTAAAGACCTCAAGATCGGGACGCCACTTGATGGTGGTGCCGGTGCGTTCCTCGTCGCTGGGCTCAATCTCGAGTGCCTTCTTTTTGGCGCCGACGACCTTGCCCTTCTTAAAGTGCAGGGAGTACTTGTTGCCGTCACGCCAGACGGTGACGTCCATGTACTCGGAAGCGTACTGAGTCGCGCAGGAGCCCAGGCCGTTGGTACCGAGCGAGAAGTCGTAGTCGCCGCCCTGGTTGTTGTTATACTTGCCGCCGGCGTAGAGTTCGCAAAAGACGAGCTCCCAGTTAAAGCGCTTCTCGGAAGGGTTCCAGTCGAGCGGGCAGCCACGGCCATTGTCCTCTACCTGGATAGAGCCATCGCGAAAGGCGGTAAGGGTGATGAGCTTGCCGTAGCCCTGGCGTGCCTCGTCAACGGCGTTGGACAGGATCTCGAAGGCGGCATGCGCGCAGCCATCGAGTCCGTCCGAGCCAAAGATGACGGCGGGGCGCAGGCGTACGCGCTCCTCGTCCTTGAGCTGGCGGATACTGTCGTTACCATAGTTTGCGGTGTTTTTTGCCATACTCGCTCTCTCGGTGCTCCTTTGCTGCGTTTAAGTCATATAGATAGTCAAGGTAGCATAGCCCAGCCCGTGGGCGATTCCAACCAACACGAAATCCATCGAACAATCGTTCGATTAGATAATGAATGCTTGGAATGCGGGAGGGGCCTGTCCTATCCAAACATCTGCGGTAGGTCGATGAAGACGGTTCGATCGCTTTCGCCAGCTTCGAAGCCCGAACGGGAGAAGAATCCATAGCGATGGCACTTGAGCCCCGTTGCCTCGACTTGGATGATTTCCTCGTCGACCATTTTTTGCGTGACGGGGGATTTGCGGAACTTTGCTTCGTAGAATGCGTAACCCTCGGGGTCTTGCGTTACCACATCGAACTCGCCGCTCGTCTTGTTTGCGGGATCGTCGTACCAGTACTTGCCTATGGCGTCGAAAGCCGGTTCGATCTTGCCGGTCCTGTTCTGCCGCACGAGGTATTGACGGCAGACCTCCTCGAACATATGAGGAACGTAGTTTTCCTCGAAGTCTTGGGAGACGTGACGATCATAGAAGACTTCCGGGTCGAGCAGCTGACGCGCCGAGGCATTGCGGAAAACATAGCGATAGTAAAAGAGCGAAAGCGGATCCACTACAAAGTAGCCGGACTTACGCTTGTTCGTAGGGTCGTTGATGGGTGCACGCTTTTGGACGATTTCGAGTGACATGAGCTTGTCGAGCACGTCTGCCATGGCCGGACCGCTCGAGACGTGCGACTGTGCCAGCACGTCCCCCCAACGGGAGTAACCTTGTGCGAGAGCCCCGAAAACTTCGTTGGCGTTGGTCATCTTCGAGATCTCGGCGTTGAGATAGGACGGCACCTCGCTTTCTAAGCGGGCGCCAGGTTCCGTGACGAGCTCGATGATGTTGTCGCGTACGCTTTGGGATTGATCGATGAGGCGATTGTAAAAGGGGATGCCGCCAAAAACGCTATAGAGCCGCACCTTGTCCTCGGGCGAGAACGCGGGATAGAACTTCGCAGCGTCAAAGTAATCCATGGGCTTAAGCTCAAGCGCGAGATCAATTCGCCCGTAGAGGGGGCTTTCATGCTCGATGAGGGATTTCATAATCTCAACGTAGGAGCCGCACAGGACAATGTTTAAACGTGAGTCTTCCCTGTGAGCGTCGATTGAGGTCTGAAGAATGCTGTCTAAGCCCTTAACCGCATCTCTCAAGTAGGGGTATTCGTCGAGAACGAGGGTAATGTTCTTGTCTTTGGCTTGGGCAAACAGAAATTCGATGAGCTCGCGGATGCCTGTGAAGGCGAGCGGAGGAAAGCTCAGCGTTTCAGCAACAAGGGCGGACAGACTCTCGAGGTTGTCTGCCTCGGAGGTTTGGCGGCACTCGTAATAGACCGTTGCGACGTCCGACAAATCGGTTAGCGCCTGCTTGATGAGCTCACTTTTTCCGACGCGACGCCTGCCGTAAATGAGAACATTGCGCTGCTCAGGTGCTTTGAGCGTTTTCTTAATACGGGCGAGTTCACGCTCCCTGCCAATGAATTCCACTTACTCGGTTCCTTCCGACTCGGTTTTGTCCGAGTTAATTGTATCGCATGAATCAGTTTATGCTCGAGTTTACTCGGACAAAACCGAGTCGGTTCTGTCCGAGTAAGTTTGAATAGTGAACCGAAGTTGTAATGTCCGCATGGCGATGACGAACATGGTTTCCATAATGACAGATATAGTTGACATCTTCTGATAGATGCAATATATTTCTGCCATGTTGCAACGGATATCTGTCCATTATCACGAAAGGAACTCCATGCCGGGCAAAAAGAACCTACGCATGAAGGCGGCGCGCGCGGCGGTTGGCCTTTCGCAAGCTGACTTGGCCGAGGCCGTGGGCGTTACGCGCCAGACCATCGGCCTGATCGAGGCGGGCGGCTACAACCCCACGCTCAATTTGTGCGTGGCAATCTGTAAAGCGCTACGCGTTACGTTGAACGACTTGTTTTGGGAAGACGAGAGCGACGTCGACCCTGACGCTCTTTAGGAGTTCGCTATGAAATTTGAAGATTTAAAACTCGTGCAAAAGTGGCGTGAATATGCCGGCCCAAAGGATGAGCGCCTGGAGGCTGAGAACGCGAAGATCTACAAGGTTGGTTTCGTGCTGCTTTCGTTTGGCATGTTGATGATCTTTTTCTACCAGTTTATAGCTCGACAGGTTGCGTGGGTTCACAGCGACGCCAGTGAAATGCCGCATGGCTTTGCAACGCCGTTCGAGGCGGCCATGTATTTGTGGCTCGTTCTCGTGATGTTGATTTGCGCAGGACTGCAAACGCGGAAGGGCTATGTCGATACCAATCGTTTTGGGCAAACCGAGCATCTTCCTGTTGGATATTTCCTGCTTCTCAGCGGTCTTAGCGGCACCGCGTTCGCGCTTGTTATTGCCGCAATGCGCTGTATCGCTGAGGCGCAGGTCGTACCGCTCGAAAGCGTCTTTTGGTTGGCGAACCTGGCCACGGGCGTGTTCTGCGGTGCGACGATTTTCGCGGCCACGTTTGCTGGCCTGTGCGCAACGTTTTTCACGGCGAAAAGACGCCGTGCCAAGCTCGAGGCAGAATTCGACTCCACTGACGATATCTAATGCGAAATGGGCTGGCTCTGGGTATCCAGAACCAGCCCATTTGATGTTCGATGAGCCGAGTCGGCGTCTCTCACAAAAGTAACTAGGAGCTAGCGAGGCCTATCCGAATTGACCTCCTTGGCGGTGTCTTTTTCGAGCGCCGTGCGGCGGGCGCTGTAGGCGACGAGGCCTGCCGCGGCGAGTGCTGCAGCGGCTGCCGTAAGGGGAGCGTTGACATCGCCCGTGCCCGCAAGCGCGCCCGCTTTTCCGGAGCGCTTGCTATTGCCGTGGTCCTTGCCACTGCCGGAGCTGCTTCCGCCGGAGCCGCCGCCCTCGTCGGTACCGCCGCCACTCGTGCCGCCATCGCCGTCGACCGTCATCGGGGCGTCGTGAAGTTCCGTCGTATCCGCGTTGTCGCATACGCCGACCTGAACTTCTGAGCGTTCGCATGCCGCGTCGGGCACATGAAGCTCGTGCAGCACGGTACCCAGCGCCGAGTTTGCGCCCGGTCGAATTTCCTCGAGCGTTACGGGATCGAGCGCCACCAGATTACGCGCCTTCGCATATAGCGTTACGCGTTTGCCCACTTCGTCGCTCCAACTCTTGGGGATAGCGAAGCTCATGCGGAACTGCGCCGTGCAACCCGGTGCCAGCACGGCGTTGCCACTGTCGGCTACCAGCGGGTGCGTTGCAAAAGGTGTGCCCAGCGTCTCGAGCGCGTACTTCACGTGTGCCATGTCGTTGGCCGAAGCGTCCTCGGCAAGCTCTGGATCGTAGATCGATGCCATGCGTGTGTTCGCTCCGAACCCGATGGATGCGCTGGAGAACGGCTGGCTGGAGCCCTCTCGGTACAGATCGATTGTGCCGGCGGTCAGCAAGGTGTTGCCGTCGTTTCGCACCGTGACCATGAAGGATTCGCCTGCTGCTCCGGGCACCACCGCGCCCGAGGTAGCGACTGCGCCCGTCGGAGTGGCGCACGCCACCAAGGGCACTTCGATGCCGTGTAGTTCTGCCTCGCTCTTCTCCGCGCTCACAATGTGCGTGGCGAGCGCGGAGAGCATGCTCCCCGACGTTAAAAATGTCGTTATCTGATCGACGGGATGGTCCAGCTCGCACATCACGAATGGCTCCGTAAACAGATCGCCTGCCAAGGTGCTGGCGAAGATGCGGAAGTGCTTGCCCATCACTGCTACCGGGTTGCCTTCTTCGTCGTAGGTTTGTCCTACCTTGCCATCGGTGTTCTCTACATAGAGCACGCACCTGCCGTTGTTGCTTACGCTAAACGATGCCGGGCCACAGCCTGCGGCACCCACGGGCTGCGTTGCAAATGCCGATGCGCCTCGCGTCCAAGTAATATGCTGCAGTTGCTCGTTGACGGTAGCCAAAAAGCCCGTGTGCTGCGGCCACGGCACCGCGTGGGGTACTGTGGCATCTGGCGACATAACGCCCCAGCCCGCAATGGACTGGCCGATCACGGCGTACGATGCACAGCCACAACCGCCTGCAGTCTCGTATGCAACGGGCACCACCATTTTGCCGTTGATAATCTCGGGCGCGCCGAGCTCGATGCTCGACGGTGCCTGCGGAAAGCGGAGGACCTGACGGAACGTGAGACTGTCGCCCAAATCATCCGACCACAGGGTAAAGCATTCCAGCGCAACCTCGGCCTCATTGCCCAGCGCCTTTTCTGCGGTGGCTCCGCGGCGATGGAGATAGGCGCCCGACAGGCGGCCGTCGACCAGCGTCTTGCCCACCGTGATACGCGGGCACTGCAGGCAATGGTAGTCATCCTCTTGCAGGCGGCCGCGCGAGATGCTGCGCCATGACGTATGCGACACCACGCGAACTCCGCCGTTGCTTATGCGCAGGCGCACAACGGACAGTATGCCGGATGTGCTCGCCGCTTCGAAAGGGGTGTTGTCGCCGTCGCGGCGCTCGCCGGAGACCAGCAGCACGTAGGCGTCTTGGTTTCCTCTTCCGTCCGTATATTCCACTACGTCGAAGTCGTAATCGTATATGTCGTCGCGCTCCACGTCGTTCTCGCCAAACCCAAGGGGAAAGTCCACGGGCGTGGGAGCGGACCACGTGCCGTTTGCCTTTGTGTGCACCACCAGGCGCGAGCGGCCATTGTCGCCGTAGCGCACCGAGGCGATACGGAATAGGCACTCCACGCCGGCAATCATCGTTAGCTTCATGTGGGCTTCGCTGAGCACGCCGGAAAACAGCACGTTGTCGCTCGAGGGCTTGATGCCGCCACGCTCGTCCTCCGATACACCGGCTGAATTGGCGTTGGGGTCCGCAACGGCGTCCTTCGCCTGCCTGATATGGGTGTACGCATACATCGGCGCGGCGTTTTCGTCGTTCTCTATCAGTGCGTGGACGAAATGCTCGACCTGTCCCGTGTCGTCGCTTTCTGCATCCGCCTCGAGCTCAATGCGCGTGACCGCTTGATCCCAATCGCGCACGACGGGCGCGACGTTTACGACAGCGGCCTTAACCTCGGCGCATGCGAGCAGCTCGGCGTTGGTGACGATGGTGGCCGATGCGATAAATTGAGGCACGCCGCCCGCCTTGATGTCGCCGGGCGTGCCGAAGCAGGCATCCAGCGTGTAAGGCGTATCTCCGCCCAATGCGAGTTCAGAGCGCTGGAGCACATACTGGTTGCCATTGTTCACCGACATATTCCACGAATCGAGGAGTGTGGGCCACGACCCCGACCAAGCCTTGGTGGTCCACTTGAACATTACGAACTGGAGTATCACATCGACATCGACGTCTGCACCTACGCGCAGTCGCGGAAGCTGGTGTCCATCTGCCTTCTCGTACCCAATGAACAGCGTGAGGGATGCGGCGCCGCGCACGGCAGACGAAGCGACGCCTGCAACGCCGGCGCCAAAGGTGACGGCAAGCCCGATCTGGATGGTGAACGAGCCCGAGGTGTTTGAATAGTCGAGCGAAATGTTTTTAAAAAACGCCGCGCCGCTGCCGTGCGTGTGGGCACCCACGGCGAGCGCCAGCTTTGCCAGCACCCAGGGGTTGACGTTTAGGAAAAACGGCACCGGTCCTAGGGTAAACTGCTCGGTCCAATTGAGGTCGGTTCTTACCTGGAAGAGGGCCTTAATATTGCCGTATGCGGGGTCGTTGTTGTCACCCCAGGTTTTGCCCACCCAATCGTAGGCAAGCGAGCCGTACAGCTGCGTGGCGATATCCATCGTGAACAGCGGCGTGCAATGGTGGCGAAGTAGCTTGGTGTTTCTTGGATCGGTGCCCGAACCGGCACTCATCCTTTTGTACTGATTCCACTTCCCCTCCATCTCGTCGAGGTAGCGGTTTGCCTGCTTGGCGCCCGACTCGCGCGGTGACTTCTTCCAGTACTCCGGATCCGGATTGCCCGAATCGTTCATGTAGCCGACCGGTTTGTATCCTCCGCCAAACAGCACGTACCCGGCAAAAGAGAAATCGAACAGAATGGGGAACGAGGGCATCCAGCAGGTGAACTTGTTGCCGCCGATGCCGGGAAACGCCGCGGGGAAATCAAACGGAGTGATCTCTTGGTCCATGGTGGTGGGAATGATGGTGGTCGAGCCCGACTCCGCCTTTGCGGCCGGCGCGGTGACAACGGCCATAGGGGATGAGAGCGTGTAGGTTTTGCCCTGATAGTCGAGGACAAAGCGCAGCTTGCATCCTTCTTCCAGAAGGCCCGATGCCGCGTCGAGAAACGTGTCTTCGAGCGTGAACGTCGCCAGATTATCCGCGCCCGATGCGCTGGCCTTGACTTGGCCAATCTGTGTGACGGTTTCGGGCGAGCTGCCCGTGGCGGGCATTACCTTGTTGATGTGCAGCGTTGCCTGTCCACCCTGTGGCAGATGTGCCTGCACGGTAAAGGCGTGCGTGTCGGGTTGGTCGTTTCCGGCGTCGTCCTTCGGCAATGCCATGAACGTAGCGTCGGCGTACTGGATGTCCCATTCGTCGAATGTGAGCTGGCGGAAGTACGGCTCGCCATCGGAAAGCGGACGCGTGGGCGCGGTTATGGCGGTGCCACCCTGGATACGCGCGAGGGGAATCTCGACATCGCGGTAGCCTGCCATGCTAATGGAGATGCCGCCGTTAAAGTCGTACGCGTCGAGAAGCGTTGCCTCGTCCACGTAGCCTTCCGAAAGCGGGGCGATCTCAAAGATGGCCGTGCCTTCGTCATCGGTCGTGGCGGTGAGCTGCTTGCCTGCGGCATAGCGCGATGTGAGCGTGACCTGGGCACCCGTGATGGGCGTATTCTTGTTGGCGACGTCGACCACGACCACACCAAACATGGTGCGCGAGAGAACGAGCACCCTGAAGGGGTCTTTTTCGTCGGCATAGGCTTCGGTGGGCGCGAACGGCAATATGAAGGCGTTTGCGCTTCCCGGCACGCGCGGCAACATAATGCTCGCCAGCGAGGACGCTCCGGCAACAAGTAGCGAACGGCGATCAAGCATCTTTGGCTCCCATCCCGCAGGTATCGGTGGAAATAATCCAATTTTGCGAGAAGGCGCTACGTGGCGGTAGTGCCGTTCGATGGCCAAAATGTCCAATTTGAGCGTGCGAAAGCGCCAGGACCCCGGAGCGCTTTCGATACGACGGGCAGTCTGCCGCTAGCGCAACATGTGGGCAACCAGCTCGGCGCGAGTTCCGATACCAAGCTTGGCATACACTCCTGATAGGCGGTTTTTGACGGTGCCCGGCGATACTCCCATATGGCGTGCGATTTCGGCGTTGGTCCACCCACGACAGGCGAGCATGGCCATGGTGAATTCCGTGGTCGTTAGATCGTCGGCCACGTCCTCGCCCGAATCGGGGTTGTGGATGCGCCGCCAGCCGTAGCTGAATCGATACGTAATCTCGATGATGCGTGCGAAATCGTCAGGGTATTGCGATTTTAGGCATGCCTCGATGAGCCCCTGCAAAAGGCCGTGGTGCTCGCCAATGAGCTCGATAAGGCCGTCGGGGCGCGCAATGTTCCAAGCAGCTCCGAAGTGCGATTTTGCGGCGTCGATGTCCTTGAGGCTCATGCATGCCATAGAAGCCGACAAGTGCAGGAATAGCTCCGAGATGGGATAACTTCCCTGTTTCATGATCAGGGCATTTTCCGCCATGCCCAGGCTGCGTCCGTATTCGCCGCGCAGGTACAGGGCATGCGCCATCACGTAGCTGGCGAACAGGCGCAGGCCTTCGGGTAGATGCGCCGCAAGTGGATAAAACTCTTCGGCAGAATACGGGGAAGGCAAGTGCAGCAGGACGCTCGCGGCCGAGGCGAACAGGATATGCGTGGCGTGGATGGCGGGCGATTCCTCGTCGGCCGGCGTATCGAGGATGCCAGCAAGGCACCGGCGGGCGTCGGCGAT
>OFMU01001641.1_pt1 | contig 13109 bp, 10 predicted proteins | sample 1541861 | NCBI WGS metagenome assembly OFMU01 (sample SAMN04209238, study PRJEB22552) | human gut metagenome | biome: gut; material: feces | host: Homo sapiens | place: USA: Oklahoma
ATTTTTTTCAACGTTAAAAAATTGCCGGAAAATATCGTCATAATTTTTTTTGTCATGAAAACGGGTCTCATATTCCATATAAAACGGCTGACACATATACAGCCCATCCAGCCAGACCTGATTGGGATAAATATTTTTGTGCCAGAAGTTTCCTTCTTTTGTACGTGGCATCTGCGCCACCTGACTGTAAACAAGATCAATTGCCTTTCTGTATTTTTCTTTGCCTGTCAGATCAAAAAGCTCAAACAGTGTTTTTCCCGCATTCACATTATCAATATTTAGTTCATCGACATCGTACCCCTCAATTGTCCCATCTGCATTCACTTTGCAGTCAATAAAATCGTCTGCAAATTTCAGATACTTATCCTCTTTCGTGATCGCATACATTTCCAGGATTGCTTTGATCATACATCCATCAATGTAATTCCATGTGGATTTTAACCCCTGCATGATTTTTTCGATGTTCCAGATGGGACGGTCCGGTGTACTTTTTTCCATTAGTTCCTCAATATACTTTTCGATTTGATCCATAGTTCTTCTCCTTTTTTAACCTTCTATATCTAGGCGTTTGCGAAACTCATCTACTCTTCTTTCAATTGTTCAAAATCAACAAAAACATTCAAGACACGCTCTCGCTATGTGTCACTCGCAACGGTACTAAGAAGCCAGACACAACTTACCGTTGTATCTGCCTTCTAAGTGCCGGCGGCTCCCCAATGTCTTTCATGTCTTTTGTCAATTTCTCACAATTCAATTTAGGTCGTTATGAGTTTCGCAATTGTCTATAATACCCATCAACCTTCCCACGCCGCAGGCTATATTGGCTTAGTATCCATCTACCTGCCAGGCCTGCGGCAGGAAGTATTCGCTGAATTTGGTGATGGCATACTGGTCGGTCATACCCGCAATGTAATCGCAGATCACGCGCTCCGTCTTTTCCCCTTCATCAAGCATGGCGAGGTATTTTTCCGGCAGAAACTCGATGTGGTCTTTGTAGAATCCGAAAAGCTGCCGGATCATTGCCTTAGCCTTCACTTCCTCACCCTTGGCAATTGGATTTGTGTATACATGATCGAACATAAAATGGCGCAGCTCAAACATGGCTTCCTGAATATCTGCTGACATCCGGATGTCATCCTGGTTCATACTATTCATGATCACGTTATGTATCAATGTATTTAAACGCTGTTTTGTGGTAAAACCTAATGTTTTCCGGATCTCTAACGGAATATCATCCTCCGTCAGAATCTCTGCACGGATCGCATCATCCACGTCATGGTAAACATAGGCGATTTTATCTGATAAGCGGACAACTTTTCCCTCTAAAGTATGGGGCATTGACTTAGACTGATGATTTAAAATACCGTCCCGCACTTCCCAAGTCAGATTTAATCCCATACCGTTTTTCTCAAGTTTTTCCACGATACGGACACTCTGCTCGTTGTGCCGGAATCCGTCTTCACAGATTTCGTTTAACACATACTCTCCGGCATGGCCAAACGGCGTATGCCCCATATCGTGTCCCAATGCGATTGCTTCCACCAAATCTTCATTCAGACGCAGTGCTTTTGCAATTGTTCTCGCATTCTGCGATACCTCTAAGGTATGGGAAAGTCTTGTCCTATAGTGATCTCCCTTCGGTGTCAGAAAAACCTGTGTCTTATTCTTCAACCGCCGGAATGCCTTACAATGCAGTATTCTGTCCCTGTCTCGCTGGAAAACAGGCCGGACATCGCACTGTTCTTCCTCGCGTTCCCTGCCTTTCGTGTTCACACTGAGCGTTGCATAAGGGCTTAATGTTTCCCGCTCCATTTTTTCAAGTTCTTCCCGTATTGTCATATGTATCACCTCTCTGATATCTGACAGTCTCTCCCGAAGCACCATATAAAAAATCGTTTCAATAAAATCTCCATATTTTTATTATTCGGCAGGATTTTTCAATTTCCTTTATTTTTTATAAAATTCATACAATTTTTTTATTTCAGATAATTCATGGCATCTAAAAGATTGCTCACACCGACCAGCCTGATACCTTTTACTTCTGTCATGGATTTTCTGCAGACTTCCGGTAGAATACAGACCTCAAAGCCAAGTTTTTTTGCCTCCTGCACCCGCTGTTCTGCCATATTTACCGCGCGGACCTCACCGCTTAATCCGACCTCGCCAAAACAGATGGTTTTCTCATCGATCGGTTTGTCCTTGTAACTTGAGATCAATGCAAGAACAATGCCAAGGTCGATTGCCGGCTCATTCATTTTGATTCCTCCTGCGATATTCACATAGGCATCACAGTCACCCAGCTTTAAGCCCAGTCTTTTTTCCAGAACTGCCATCAGAAGATTGACGCGGTTAAAATCCGTTCCTGCCGCTGTCCTTCGCGGAATCCCAAAATTACTGTGACATACAAGTGCCTGCACCTCCAAAAGGATTGGTCTAGTCCCTTCCATGGAACATGCCACAACAGAGCCGGACGCTCCCTCCGGCTTGCCGCTCAACATGTATTCAGACGGATTTTCCACTTCCACAAGTCCGTCCTGCCGCATCTCAAATACACCGATCTCATTTGTGGAGCCAAAACGGTTTTTTACACCTCTTAAAATACGGTAAGCCGCATGCCTGTCTCCCTCAAAATAAAGCACGGTGTCTACCATGTGTTCTAACACCCTCGGTCCTGCCACCACTCCCTCTTTCGTCACATGTCCCACAATGAAAATGGAGATTCCCATTCCCTTTGCGATCTGCATCAAAACACCTGTGGACTCGCGCACCTGTGATACACTGCCCGGTGCCGAGGAAACCTCTTCGTTAAACATCGTCTGGATGGAATCGATTACAACGATCTGCGGTTTTTCCCGGTCAATGACTGCCTTTATGGTGTCAAGATTTGTCTCACACAGCAGTTTCAGACTGTCCCCGAAATTTCCGATACGCTCTGCACGGATCTTGATCTGCTGCAAAGATTCCTCCCCGGAAATATAGAGCACTTTTATGTTATGCTCCGACAGATTCCTGCACACCTGAAGCAGCAATGTGGATTTTCCGATTCCGGGATCGCCTCCCACTAACACCATGGAACCCTGCACAATACCTCCGCCAAGTACACGGTCTAATTCTTTCATATCGGTTGACACACGTTTGTCATAGGTCATCTCGATCTGGGACAGTGGCAGTACCTTTGCCTCTGACGCTGTTGCTTTCTGCTTTGCCAGTGTGCCCGCACTCTTTTTGTCCACCACTTCTTCTACAAATGTATTCCATTCCTTACATCCCGGACACTGCCCCATCCATTTGGACGATTCGTATCCGCAGGACTGGCAGAAAAAAATACTTGTTTTTCCTTTTGCCATAAAACCTTCCTTTATTGACAGCAAAAGGAGTTGCCGTTTCTGACAACCCCTTATCATTTCTTAGCATTTCTGAATCTGAACTTCTACCGGTTTCTCTCCAAGTTCCACACTGACGGTTAACTTGCCACCGAGATTTGTTTTCATCTTACCTGCGCTTGCTCCGTCCACTGTAATTTCATACTCAGTCTCTTCTTCTAACTCCAGTGTGATCTGAGCATCTTCCGGTCCTTCCACGGAAAAAGAAATTCCTGTGTCCGTTGCATTCAAATGATATGCCGCTGTTCCCGGTACGGATTCATAAACAAACATACCATTACGCTCCAGCTTTGTGATGTCTTTGTAAGTTTTTACCTTATAAAGATCTCCCTGATGCCCGAAGTTATCAAGCTTTGCCTTTGCATCCAGAGTGTAATCTCCAAAACTGATCGTTCCATCTGCTTCTGAACGAATTAATTCGCTGATCGTTGCCATTTTTTCCTCCTGTGATAAAGTAGTTTTCTCTTTATCGTAAAATTTTGTGCCCTTATTATATAATATCCCCGTCACGATTTCCAGTGCTTTCCCGGATATTTCAGTAAAATTTTATTTTGTTTCGAACACGACTTTTTCTTTGTGGATCGTCACGACCACTTCCGTATCTTTTTTCACTTTGCCGGACAGGATTTCTTCTGCCAGTTCATCCTCGATATCGTTCTGGATCTGACGGCGCAGCGGTCTTGCACCGTAAACCGGATCGTAGCCATTTTCAATGATGAAATCCTTTGCCTCGTCCGTCAGGGCAATCTTTAACTCCTTATCCGCCAGACGTTTGTTGACATCTGCAATCAGAAGCTCAATGATGCCTCCGATGTTGCCTTTCGTCAGCGGCTTAAAGAGAATAATCTCATCCAGACGGTTCAGGAACTCCGGACGGAAGTGAGCTCTCAAGTCATGCATAACGGAGCTTTCCGCCTCCGGCTTGATCTGTCCCTTTTCATCGATGCCGTCCAGCAGATACTGGGAACCGATGTTGGAGGTCATGATCAGGATCGTATTCTTGAAATCGACAGTTTTGCCGGTCGAATCTGTGATACGTCCATCATCCAGAACCTGCAGCAGGACGTTAAATACATCCGGGTGCGCCTTCTCAACCTCATCGAAGAGGACAACGGAATACGGTTTGCGCCGTACTGCCTCGGTCAGCTGACCGCCCTCGTCATATCCGACATATCCTGGCGGCGCTCCGATCAGACGGGAAACGGAATGTTTCTCCATGTATTCACTCATATCGATACGAACCATGTTGTTCTCATCATCAAACAGCTTTTCTGCCAACGTTTTCGCAAGCTCTGTTTTACCGACACCGGTAGGTCCAAGGAACAGGAACGAACCGATCGGTTTTGTCGGATCCTTGATTCCGGCTTTAGAACGGATGATCGCATCCGAAACCTTGGTGACTGCCTCATTCTGGCCGATAACTCTCGTGTGAAGTTCATCTTCCAGGCCGAGGATCTTAGTTCTCTCACCTTCGGTCAGTTTTGCAACCGGGATTCCGGTCCAGCGGGAGACAATTCTGGCAATCTCTTCATCCGTTACACTCTCGTGTACCAGGGAGAGATCTTCATTTTTAACTTTTTTCTCTTCTGCTTCCAGCATCTGCTGTAATTTCGGGAGTTCACCGTACTGCAGTTCAGCGGCGCGGTTCAGATCGTAATCATTCTTTGCTTTCTGGATCTGGCGGTTCATGTCCTCGATCTGCTCACGCAGTTTGGACAGTTTCTCAACGGAACTCTTTTCATTTTCCCACTGTGCCTTTGCAGAATTGAAGGTATCCTTTAACTCAGCCAGCTCTTTCTGCAGTGTTTCCAGACGCTCGCGGCTCAGATTGTCGGTCTCTTTTTTCAGTGCGGCTTCCTCGATCTGCATCTGCAGAATCTTACGGCGCTGCTCATCCAGCTCGGCCGGCATGGAATCCAGTTCTGTCTTGATCAGAGCGCATGCCTCGTCGACCAGGTCGATTGCTTTATCCGGCAGGAAACGGTCGCTGATGTAACGGTTCGAAAGGGTTGCGGCTGCAACGAGGGCACCGTCGGTGATTTTTACGCCGTGGTAAACTTCGTAGCGCTCTTTTAAGCCACGCAGGATGGAAATCGTATCCTCTACGGTCGGCTCATCAACCTGAACTGGCTGGAAACGGCGCTCCAGGGCGGCATCTTTTTCGATGTACTGGCGGTACTCATCCAGCGTTGTGGCACCGATGCAGTGCAGTTCGCCTCGTGCCAGCATAGGTTTCAGCATGTTTCCGGCATCCATCGCGCCGTCGGTCTTTCCGGCGCCGACGATCAGGTGCAGCTCATCGATGAACAGAATGATTTTTCCGTCGCTCTTTCTGACTTCCTCCAGAACGGCTTTCAGACGCTCCTCGAATTCGCCGCGGTATTTTGCTCCTGCTACCAGGGCTCCCATATCTAGGGAGAAAATGGTTTTATCTTTCAGGCTCTCCGGTACATCGCCGTTGGCGATTCGCTGGGCCAGGCCTTCTACGACTGCGGTTTTACCAACACCAGGCTCACCGATCAGAACCGGGTTGTTTTTTGTCTTACGGGACAGGATACGGACAACGTTCCGAATTTCGGTATCACGGCCGATAACCGGGTCCATTTTCTGGTTTCTGGCTTTTTCTACGATATCCTGGCCATATTTTTCCAGGGTGTCATATGTTGCCTCCGGGTTGTCGGTGGTAACTCTCTGGTTTCCGCGCACGGTGCTTAATGCCTGCAGGAAACGTTCTCTTGTGATGCCGTACTCCTGAAACAGTTTTTTCATGGACGGGCTTGGGTTTTTCAGCATTGCCAGGAAGAGGTGTTCTACGGAAACATACTCGTCTCCCATGGCTTTCGCCTCATCCTCAGCATTTATCAATGCTTTATTCAGATACTGACCGATATACGGCTGACCGCCGGATACTTTGACGCGGTCATTCAGCGCCGTCTCGACACGGTTCAGAAAATGATCTTTGTTGATTTCCATCTTTTCGATCAATTTCAGAATCAGGCTGTCGTCCTGATGCAGGAGGTTATACAACAGATGCTCCTGCTCTATTTCCTGGTTGCCGAAATCGTATGCGGTCTTTTCCAGGTCCTGTACAGCCTGCAGCGATTTTTGTGTGAATTTACTGATATTCATAATCGGCTTCCTCCTTATCTATTTTGGTGCTAACATTCGCTCCGAACAAAAAGAGCGTTGATGTGAATTTTCTTTTCTTTCTTTGTTCTAGTCGTACTATAACACTAGTTGTTAGCACTGTCAAGAGGAGAGTGCTAATTTTTTTATTTTTTCCCGACGCTCCTTTTCTCCCTCCCCCCCTAAAAGATTTTTATTCATCGCCGTACACAGCAATAAAATGAATCAGTGCCTCTGTTTCGGAACTGGCATACTTTTTGGCAGATGCTTCCAGCGGCTGTGATTGATATGCTTCAAACGAATCGCCCTCGTCGCGTCCAGATATGTAGCGATTATCATTTAGTTTCCACTTCCTCATTTCTTCAAAATAAGCAGTATTCGCCATTTCCGAATTCCAGTCCATTCGCTCCAGCAGATAATACTCCATTCCATGATAACATTCTTCGCAAATTCCCGTAAAAAATTCTTCTGCTGTCTGAGATGTTAAATGCTCTGGAGCATACCATATTTCGTTCTCTTCGTTATTATATAATGCAACGCAATTCGATGATCCTGTCTCTTTCACATACAGCGGAATTTCGGGAATTCCAAGTCGTTCTGTTTCAAGCCGTACCATCTTCTGTGCTGCAATTGTTCTTTCTTCCAGTGTTTTTTGCCTCCATTCGCTCTCCTTTAAGCTCAGCAGAAATTCTTTATTTTCCTGAAAAATGTTCTCCTGATTCTGGACGAGATTATAGTCCTTTTTTCGTTCGTAAAGTTCTGCCACTCCGGACGGAGACTCAAGCTTCCAATATATCATCATACAAGTCGGTACCATACTCACGCATACTGAAACAAACAGAAATGCGTTTAAGTCACTTCTTTTTAATCTCCAGAATTTTTTCGGAGAATATTTTCGTTTTTTTCTATGTAAATCTCTTAAAACCGTAACAAGAAATATCCCATCCAGCACTGCAAGAAACAACACAATTTTCAGTGAATATTGGGCAAATAAAAACAGCATCAGTATGCTCGGCGGAAATGCATAGAATAAAACTTCATTTGCAGTTCCATCTGCGCAGTAGCTTCGAATGGGTGAGGCCAGCCACAAAATCAGGCACAGCGCATAGGCAAAAAGCATTGTCCCCGACGAAATATGGACGGAACATTCTGTAATATATACCTCAACCTGTTTCACATACATCACATACAAGATACAGATCGGATATAAAATCGAGCTTTTGCTCAACCAGTATGCCGCTGATTTTCTTTCCCGTCTTCTTTTCTGTTCCTCCATATCAGATCCCCCTTGATTTTTCTTTTGTTTTATTTGGAATACTTGTATGTTTATTTTAGCGTAATTTTTCGTTTTTGCCTATCCTTCGTTTTTCAGTTGAATCTTTCTGTAAAAACCAAAATTGCGAAACCCTGTTTTGGCAGGACTCCGCAATCTCTTTTTCCTATTTACTTTATGATACATGACGGGCAGCATATTTCATTTTCTGGTTTCCGGCGCATTTCTTAAAACACTGCCGGATCGCATCTTCGTTCATATCGTTTCCGATAAACACAGCCTGGCCGGCGTTTTTCTGTTCTGTGCCGGTGATGCTGTAGCGGTGATCGGCGACATCAAATTGGAGAAACTGGTCTCCGGCTGCGAACTGTCCTTTTGCACGGATGATATTTCCAAACGCTCCGCGAATGATCTGTTCCAGAAAACACCACAGGGTTTCCGGTGCCTCCATTCGGATATTTTCGAAGGAGAAGGTCTCCGGCATCTTTTCGCCGCTCTGCGTATCCTGTACTTTTTTCTCATACCGGCCGCCCAGCAGCAGGCTCTGGTAATCTTCTCGTGTCATCGTGGATGCATAATCCGTGATGATTTTTGCCTGCGGATTAATTTCCTGCAGAAATTCCTGGATGCGCTGTTTTTCTTCCGCCTGGCATGCTTCTGTTTTGGAAACAATGATCGTATCCGCGCTTCGGATCTGATCCTGATACAGCTCGGGATATTCCGCCATATAGCGGCGGTAACTGTAAACATCCACAATAGTGACCGGCGAGAGAAGCTGAATTCTCTCGTACTCGATCTGACGCAGATTTTCTATAATCCGGGCGAGACTTCCGACGCCTGTCGGTTCTACGATCAGGTATTCCGGGTCTACCACATTGGCAATGGTCAGCACGGATGCTGCAAAATCCTTTTTCCCGATGCAGCAGATGCACTGCTCTGTCATTTCCCATACATTTTTCTGCGTTCCCTGCCGGTTCTGGCCAAGACGTGCGCCGTCGATTCCTGCGGCTCCATATTCATTTTCCAGTATGGCAAACCGCTGATCGACGTTCCTGGCCAGCCGTTTGATAAATGTTGTTTTTCCCGCGCCCAAAAAGCCGGATACGATCAATATTTTCATACGTTTCCTTTTTCAGTCAAATTTTCAAATCATCAGTCAGCCAATTTAACGACTGGTTTGATTAAATCCTTCGGTTTGTCTCTCATCAGGAACAATGCTTCTTCCAGATGATCCCATCCATCAAACACATGCGTGGACAGCGGGCTGACATCCAGCTTGCCTGCCGAAACAAGAGCTCCCAGTTTTTCCATGCGGAGTCTTCCGCCAGGCATCAGGCCTCCGTTAATCTGTTTGTGACCCATTCCAACGCCCCACTCTACACGCGGAATATCAATGTTGTCACCGGATCCAAGATAGTTTACATTTCCGATCTTTCCGCCCGGTTTCAGGCATTTTACTGCTTCTGCAAAGGTTTCTACACCACCGCCGGCGATGACTACTTTATCAACACCTTTTCCATCTGTCATATCGAGTACCTGCTGGAAAATCGGTCCGTTCTTGTAGCTGACAAAATCCGTTGCGCCGTATTTTTTTGCTGCTTCTACGCAGACCGGTCTCGTTCCGACAGCAATGATTCTCGATGCGCCGCGCATATTCGTTCCGGCTACCGACATCAGACCAACTGGTCCGATTCCGATGACAAGAACTGTATCACCAAACTGTACATCGGCAAGCTCTACGCCGTGGAATCCAGTCGGCACCATATCGGAAAGCATGCACGCGTCGACAACATTGATGTTTTTCGGAAGCAGCGCAAGATTTCCATCGGCATCATTTACATGGAAGAATTCAGAAAAGACACCATCTTTGAAGTTGGAGAATTTCCAGCCTGCCAGCATTCCGCCGGAGTGCATGGAATAACCAGCCTGTGCTTCCAGAGAATTCCAGTCCGGAGTGATGGCCGGCACAAGAACCCGGTCTCCCGGTTTGAAATCTTTTACGAGCTCTCCGACTTCCACAACCTCTGCACAGCACTCATGGCCCAGAATCATGTTATGACGGTCACCGATGGCCCCTTCCCATAAAGTGTGGACATCTGATGTGCAGATGGCAACTGCCAGTGGACGGCAAATGGCATCCATCGGCCCGCATTTCGGGCGTTCTTTCTCGATCCATCCGGATTCACCGATTTTCAGCATTGCATAACCTTTCATATCTTTTGCTCTCCTTTCAGATTGTTAATGATTTATCGATTCCTATGGTTCGAATATATCACTAATAGGTTACTAATTCAACAGAAAAGTCACGGAATGCCGTAGAATATTCCGTGACTTTTTTATAGCTTTTGCACAATAGATTACTTATAGATACTTTTTATCAAATTCTGCACCGACCGCATTCCCATACCGAAACGGCTGCAGCCGGCTTTCTGCATTTCCTGTATAGTTTCCAGACTGCGGATTCCACCGGCGGCCTTGATCTGAATGCGACCGGCGGCTTCACGGCTCATGATTCGAACCTGTTCCACGGTGGAAGGACAGCCGGGATACCATCCGGTGCTCGTCTTTACATAATCCGCACGGCCTTTCACACACAGATCCACTGCCTGGCAGATTTCCTGCTCCGTCAGCTGCGGTGCCTCGATGATCACCTTAAAAATCGCCGAAGGCACCTGCTCCCGGATGGCCAGAAGTTCTTCTTTTACATAAGAAAATTCATGGCTTCTGAATGCCGTAAGATTCATCACCATGTCGATTTCCCGGCAGCCAGCCTCCCACAGTTCTTTTGCCTGCCGCTTCTTCTGTCCGGTCGTATCTCCGCCGCCCGGAAAGCTTACCACGCCTCCCGCATGGATTTCTCTGGTGTCCTGCAGCCGTTCTGCCACATGGGCGCTGAACGCCGGCAAGGTAAACACAGCAGCCAGACGATATTTCTTTGCCAGCTCCACCATCGCATCAATTTCATCCATTGTATGAAATGCCTGTACACAGCTGATATCAATCTGCCGCATCAGTTTCTTCTGTTCTTCTGTCTCATCGCTCATTTACTCCGTCCTTTTCCCGAAATCTCCACCTCGTACTTGCTTCCGATGATCCGCACATGATCAATGCTCACCGGCCGGTTCTGCCAGTAGGTGACTCTGTGCACCACAAGAAGCGCATCCTTTGGCTCCGTTTTCAGAACCTGGGCTTCCATAAAGGTCGCGGATTTCGCTGAAATTCTGTCTCGTGTCTCATCAATCTGCAAGCCGAATTTCTCCTCCAGAAACTGATACAGCGCTACAAACTGATTCTCATACGCCTCGATGCCAGGGACTTTCGCATATTCGATATAATTTTCCATCAGCGTAACAGGCTCTTCATCCGCAAGCTGCAGCCGCTGAATCCTCGCCACGCTGGTTCCCTCCGGAATTTCCAGTTCATCGGCGAGCTGTTTGTCCGCCGAAATGATGTCGATCATCATATCTGACGTCGTTACCCGATATCCTTTTTTCATCAGGGATTCCGTGACCGATGTGACCTTGTTATAATTCTGAATTGCCTTATGATTCAGCACCCTCGTTCCAGAACCCTGGCGAACCTCAACCAGTCCCTCCTGCACCAGTATCTTTACTGCATTCCGTACCGTAGTACGGCTGACCTGATAGATTTTCTCCAGTTCACACTCCTTCGGCAGAAATCCCCCGACAGGATATGTTCCCTTATTGATCTCGTTTTTCAGTCTGCTGTAAACCTTCACATAAGCCGGTGCATTTTTCATCTTCTTCCCCTCCCGTGAAATATCAATATCCGCTTTTTGATCCTTTTTGCAGTATACCATATTTTGACGGCACAATCGAGTCCCAAAGAAGAGTTCCTGTTTTCTGCTTTGTCACCGACACATACTCTGCCAGACGCACAGAAAAAAGGCAGACGCATGTCATTTCTTTATGACTCACGTCTGCTCTGCATGAATCTTCTTTTTTCTGCTGTCTGCGAAATACTTCCATTCTCCAGAAGCAAATCTCTCTTTCTGCGGTGTAAATTTTTGTTACAAATTTTTTATTGTTCTTTTCTATTTTTTCGTATCAAACCGCATCACCGCCATGTGCACCACGTACGGCACCAAGATGACCGGGATTGCCAGGTATGCCAGGATGCTGTACGCCTTCTGGATCAGCGTCAGCAGACCAAACTGTGCGATGAGGAAGTCTGCGATGCAGCAAGCGAGGGCGGCGAGGATCTGGGTGCGGCTGATTTTGCCTGCGGTTTCTGTTCTGCTGCTTCGTTCAGCGAGACCAGCGTGGATTCGTTTGACCATGGCGGCAACCATGTTGACGGCTGTGGATACGGCACCGAGGATGATCAGTACGGAAATCAGCGGTGTCATGAATTTACTGCCGACGCCCTGCTGAACCATAAATAATGTCGGGACGCTCTGCTGGCTCATTTCCGGGTTCTGGTATACGGTCATGATTCCGAGGACGACCATGATCATCAGAAGGGCATTTAATACGGCACCGACTGCCATGCTCTTTCCGGCATCCTGCGGTTCTTCGAAGGATTTGGCATGCTGGACGAAGACTGCGACATTGGCAAGCTGGAAGGTTCCGTAGAGGAATGCGGCGTACAGGGCTTTGCCGAATGGGAGGTCTGCGGTTTTCATGGCGTTTACAGTATCGCCGATCTTTCCGGCTCTGGCGATGATGTTCGGGACGTAGACGATCAGCAGACCGGCGATAATGCAGATGGACAGCACTGACGCTACTTTCCGCACCAGATCTGTTCCGAATACCGAAACGACGAAAATAATTTTCCAGTTTCATAACGATTCTCCCTTCTTCCTAACAAGCAAAAGGGCATACTGACCTTCTGTTGGTCAATACGCCCTTGTATCTCCGATGTGCTTTAGTATATCACAGTTTTAACGCGAATGCACTCAATTTTAAGCAAAACGCAAAAGATCCCGGGATTTTTCTCTCCCGGGATCTGAAAATTCTTACTATGTAATTCTTTTTTAAACCACACGTCTTACCGCAAGAATCGTGGTATACGCTGCGTTGCTGCTGATCTTGATACCGTCGCGCTCATTGCTTGCGTGTACGATTGCACCGCCGCCGATGTAGATGGCTACGTGGCCGCTGTAGCAGATAATATCGCCCGGCTGAGCCTCTGCATAAGATACACCGCGTCCTACACCACGCAGTGCACTGGAGGAATGCGGAAGGTCGTATCCGAAGTGTGCGTAAACGCTCATGATAAAACCAGAGCAGTCAGCTCCGTTGGTAAGGCTTGTGCCGCCCCATACGTATGGATTTCCAATAAACTGTGTTGCATAGGATACGATG
>OFMU01001643.1_pt1 | contig 13080 bp, 11 predicted proteins | sample 1541861 | NCBI WGS metagenome assembly OFMU01 (sample SAMN04209238, study PRJEB22552) | human gut metagenome | biome: gut; material: feces | host: Homo sapiens | place: USA: Oklahoma
GGGGCGGGACTGGAGTCCCGGGCTGTTCGCGGAGAAAGCTCCCTGCTGGCCTGCCCACATAGCGCTTACTGCGCCCCGAAAAATTCCTTGGCGATGTCGGCGCTGCGTTTGGCATCCTTGGCGTACCAGTCCGCGCCGATCTTCTCGGCATATTCCGGGGTCAGCACGGCACCGCCCACCATGATCTTGCAGTCCAAGCCCGCTTCGTGCAGGGCGGCGATGGTCTCCTCCATGCTCTTGAGGGTAGTGGTCATCAGGGCAGAAAGGCCCACCAGGTGCACATTCTTTTCCCGCACGGTGTTCACCACCGTCTCCACCGGAACATCACGGCCCAAATCGATCACCTCAAAGCCGTAGTTTTCCAGAATGACCTTGACGATGTTCTTGCCGATGTCGTGCACGTCACCCTTGACGGTGGCCAGCACGATGCGGCCCTTGCTGGCGCTGCCCTCGCCCTTCTGGGCAATGACATTCTTGATCTCCTCAAAGGCGCTCTGGGCCGCACTTGCGGCCTGCAGCAGCTGCGGCAGGAACAGCGTGCCCTTCTCGTACTTTGCGCCCACGATGTCCAGCGCCGGGATCAGTGCTTCGTCCACCACTTCCAGCGGCTGCTTTTCGGCCAGCAGGGCGCGGGTCTGGGCGGCGGCGTCGCCCTTCAGGCCCTTTTCCACCGCCTTGATCAGCGCCGCATAGGGGCCGGAAATTTCAGTGCTCCCGTCGGAAGCTGCCGCCGTAGGTGCGGCCTGGGCTGCCTGCTTCAGGGCCGTGGAGGCAGGCACCCGGTTTGCGTAGCGCTCAATGTACTGCATGCTCTGCGCGTCCCGGTTGGTCAGCACGTTGTAGGCATATACGGCGGCCATCATCTCTTCACTGGAGGGGTTCATGATGGCCAGATCCAGCCCGGCATACATGGCCATGGTGAGAAAGGTGGTGTTCAGGTAGGGGCGGCAGGGCAGGCCGAAGCTGATGTTGGACACGCCCAGAATCGTCCGTACCCCCAGCTCCGTCTTACAGGTGTGGAGAGCCTGCACCGTGGCAAGCACATCCTCCTGCTGAGCGCTGGCGGTCAGGGTCAGGCAGTCGATGTAAATATCCTCCTGCGGGATGCCCGCTTCCAGCGCCGCTTTTTTGATGCGGCGGGCAATGGCCACACGGTCTTCCGCCTTGGGCTGGATGCCCCGCTCATCAATGGCGAGGCCTACCACGGCAGCACCGTACTTTTTGCACAGGGGCAGAACTTTTTCCAGCACCTCCGGCTCGCCGTTGACCGAGTTGACGATGGGCTTGCCGTTGTAGACCCGCAGGCCCCGCTCCAGCGCTTCGGCGTGGGAAGAATCCAGCTGCAGGGGCAGGCTGACCACGCTCTGCAGGGCCTTGACCACCTGCTCCATCCGAGCGGGTTCATCCACGCCGGGGGCACCCACGTTGACGTCCAGGATCTGTGCTCCGGCCTCGGCCTGGCTGACCGCCTGCTCGAGGATATAGTTCATGTCGCCGTCCCGCAGGGCCTGCTGGAACCGCTTTTTGCCCGTGGGGTTGATCCGCTCGCCCACCACGGTGATGCCGTCCACGTTCACGCAGTCCACCGGGCTGCAGATGACCGAGAGCATCGGGTGCTCCGGACGGCCCGGCTTGCAATCGGCAAACACGCCGTTGAGCATCTGGATGAACTCCGGCGTGGTGCCGCAGCAGCCGCCCGCCGCAAACAGGTGCAGCTCCCGGTAGGGCTTCATCTGCATGGCGTAAAGCTGCGGGGTGATGTCGTAGCCGCTGCCGTCGGCCCGGGGCAGGCCCGCGTTGGGCTTGACGAAGACCGGGAAATCTCCGGGCACGGCCTCCGCCAGCCGCTTGGCCATGGGGAAGATCTCTTTGGGTCCCAGCGAGCAGTTGATGCCCACGGCGTTGGCCCCCAGGCCCCGGGCCGTGGCCGCAAAGCTCTCCACCGTGCAGCCCGTAAAGGTGCGGCCATTGGCCTCAAAGCTCATGCTGGCCATGATGGGCAGGGTGCTGTTCTCTTTGGCGGCCAGCAGAGCCGCTTTCATTTCATACAGGTCGGTGAATGTCTCAAAATAGAGGATGTCCGCCCCGGCGGCCACACCGGCCCGGACGATACGGCCATACTCGGCCACGGCGTCCTCAAAGGCCAGCGTCCCGCTGGGTTCCAGCAGCTCGCCCAGCGGCCCCACATCCAGCGTGACCAGCGCGCCATACGGAGCCACGGCCTGCTTACAGTTGGCAATGCCCGCCGTGATGACCTCTTCCAGCGTGTACTTGCTGTCGGCCAGCTTGTGGGGCGAAGCGCCAAAGGTATTGGCGTTGACGACGCGGCTGCCAGCGGCCGCGTATTTTGCATGGATGCTCCGGATGAGCTCCGGGTTTTCAATGTTCAAATCTTCCGGCCGGGTCCCCAGCTTCATCCCGGCTGCCTGCAGCATGGTGCCCATGCCGCCATCCAACAGGATGGTATTGGGCTGGTTGAACAGTTCACTCGCTTGCACAGGTCTTCCCTCTCTTTCGATATTCGCACCGGGTACGGAGCACACAATGCCCGCAGCCCGCTAAATGTCCCTTGACCGGGTGGTCACTGAGGCCCAGAATGGCCGTCACGCTCTTGCGGGGGGTCATCAGGTTGGTGTTCAACACACAGATGCCCGCCCGCCGGGCGGTGTCCAGCACTGCCGCCACTTTCGGCTGCACCGTGATGGGCCAATCGCCGTAGCCCGGCGAGAAGCGGCCCGTGAGGTACTTTTCCTCCCGCGCGGCCCACTGCCGCAGCTCGGCTTCGGCGGCATCCGCCGCCTGCTCCGCCAGGGCGGAACCCAGCGCGTCCGACGCCACGGAGGCGGCAATATCCCCCACCCCGGCCCGGCGGATCTGGGCATCCACGCCGGGGCCCAGAGTAACTGCCAGCATCAGTGCCTGCGGGCAGCCCTCCAGATGCTTCATCACATCCCCGCCCTGCAGGATCCCTGCTTCCAGCAGGCTGTCCGCATCGGCTTCCAGCCAGACGGCCCGGGGCGTGGCGGCTGCCAGAATGGGCACCGCGCATTTTTCCAGCAGTGTCCGAGTGGCCGTGTCCGGCTCCCCCCGGGCTCCAAAATAGCGCGCCGCCTGCGGGATATCGATCTTGGCCGGTTTTTCCAGCACCAGCGGCCTGCTTGGCCCGATGGACATTTCCGCCGCCCCCTTTCCGTAGAATCTGTTTCAGTATACCGCACCGGTGGGATTTTATCAATCCCGCAGACAGAAAAACACCCCTGCACACGGGGCGCAGAGGTGTTTTGCATCCGGTATCAGAATTTGATCTTCCACACATGGTCGGTGCGGAACGTGCCGTTGGCGTAGTGGATGGCACCGGACTCAAACAGCACATAGATGCCGCCGTCCTTGGCGTCGGCCAGTGCCTCCGTCATGGGCATGGCGGTCACGCTCTCTTTGAGGCGCTTGCTGTCCAGAATGTAACCCGGCACATCCCTGCCCTGCACGGTCAGCATGGTGTCCAGCGTCTCTCCCAGTGCCAGCGAGTAGCGGAGCAGGCTGGCGTTGTTCTTCCGGCCATAGGACTGGCTCAGGGTGACGGTATCGTCCTCCCCGGCCACGACACCCTGAATTTTGTTGGGGCCGACCAGTACCACATCCGGCTGAGCGTAATCGTCGCCGTCCGCCACAGAAAGGCTCCCCTTGCTGAGGTCATAGCCCATGATGTAGCAGCCGTAGTCCTCGCCGTCGGCGCTGGCCGTGGTGTACTTCATGCCGTCCGAGAGGGGGTAATCCGCGCCCGGGTGGTAGAAATTTCCCACCCACAAATAGCCGTGGGAACAACTCAGGAACGAGGGCGAGACCGGCACCGGGATGGTCTGCTCCAGCTTCACCTCGTGGCTGCCCTCGGCGGGCAGGTCTTTGAGGGGAATCGCGCAGATGGTGTACAGGCCGTTTTGCTTCTGGCCCGAGACGTAGAGGGTGTCTTCACTGACAGCCACGCCGCCCACATGGCCGTCAAAGGGGGTGCCACCTGCATTGAGCAGGATATACTCCGCCGTCAGCTCCCCGGTGGCGGTGTCCACGGCCAGAATGGCCGAGGATTTTCCGTCGGTGGTGTAATAGCCGGAGATGTACAGGATGCCTGTTTCATCGCACTGGTCCATGCCCTGGGGGATGAGGTTTTCCGCAAGGCCCGGAATGACCAGCCCCGGCTCCGCCTTGCTCAGGAAATCCGCCAAATCCGCTTCCTCTTTGTAGGTCTCCGTGGGCACGGTGGGGGTCTGGGTGTACTTCATGGCAGGCTCATCCGGCTGCTCTGCCGCCTCCGAGGAAGCCACAGACGATGCAGGCACGGAAGAAGCCGAGGATGCCGGAGCACCGCCGCAGGCCGTCAGGAGCAGGGCCCCTGCCAGCAGGGCAGCAGAGAGGGATAACCCTTTTTTGAAACAGGACATCGCTTTCATCCTTTCCGTTTTGTTGTTTTGTTCGTGTTTATTCTGTTTTGTATGATCTTTTCCGGGTTATTCCGCAAGCTCTGCCCGCCGGAACGCCCGGGTATGGGCGGCTTTTCCATCGGCCGTGTAGACCGAGAAATAGACGTACTCGCCGATGGGCGGCAGGTCCAGCTCCGCGTGGGTGATGGGGCTGCCGTCCGGGTTGTAAAAGCTCTTGCCCAGCTTGGGGCTGCCGTGGACGACGATCCGCTGGGCCGGGCTGCAGCCGATCCGCACATGGCTGCCGTCAAACGTCAGCTCGGTGATCTCGGGGCCGGTGGTGGCATAAAAGCGGCCCTCTTCCAGCGCCCGAATGACCGCCGGGTAGGTCAGCTCCTCGGCCAGGATCTGGGTCCAGGAGCCGAACGAATCGCACATCAGGTCCCCGAACGGTGCCTTGTTGTGGTTGTCGTCCGCGCCATGGACATAAAGGAATTTGCCCTTGCGGAGGAACTTATCGTACAGGGCCATGTTGCACTCGTAGCCGCTGATCTTCTCCGAGCCGGTGTTGAACACCTCCAGGCTGAAGCAGCCGTCATAGCTCAGGGTGTCTTCCTCGGCCTCCATGGACCAGCAGGGGTGGTTGTAGGTGACGAGATATCCGCTGGCCCGGGCCGTATCAATAAACCGCTGGATATATTCCCGGCTGTATTTCCGGGGGCCAAGGTCGCCCTTGTGCTCCCTCTGATGCTCGGCCACTTCCAGCGGCATATACTTGCAGAAATTGGGGTCCCAGCCGATGATGGCGGTGTTGTGCGGATCCTTTGCCAGCAGGTTGAGGTGAATTTCCGGCTTGAACAGGTCAAACTCGCAGGTGGGCGAGGGGCGGATATAGGCCTCATAGCCCGTCAGCATGAGGAAATCGTCTGTGGAAAGGGCCGTGTGGTCATAGGGAGCCTCGTGGTCCGTGATGGCCAGGATGGAGTAGCCTTTTTCCTGATAGGCTTGTACCATCTGTTCCGGCGTCAGGGTGCCGTCCGAAAGGTTGGTGTGGGAGTGCAGGTTGGCGCGGTACTGCTTCGCGCCCGGGGCAATGTACGAGAACATGGCATGTGCCTCCTTGATTGCTTTGTGCCAGAACGGCAAAAGGGCAGCCGACGCGGGCTGCCCTTTTCCGGTTGTGTGGAGGAATTTACTTCATTGCGGCCTTGGAGTAGCCCGTCATCATATATTTCTGGAAAATGAGGAACAGGATGACCACGGGGATGATGGCCAGCACGGCGCCCGCCATAATCTCGTGATAGTTGGAAACTGCCTGGCCGGCAAAGGTGTTTTTGAGCTGTGCCAAGCCGACGGTCAGCACGCGGCGGACTTCGTTCTTGGCAATGATCTTGGGCCAGAAGTAAGCGTTCCAGCCGTTGGTAAAGGTGACCAGCGTCACGGTGAAGATGGTGGCCTTGCTCATGGGGACCAGCACATACCAGATGGTACCCAAGCGGCTCAGGCCATCAATGCGGCCTGCGTCGATGTAGCTCTGGTCGATGGACATGAACGTGTTCCGCAGCATGAAGATGTAGTAAGCGGAAACTGCTTCCGGCAAAATCAGGCCCAGGAACGTATCGCACAGGTCCCAGTTGGCACACATGATGTAGATGGGGATGAACGTGACCTGCAGGGGGATCATCAACGCGCCCAGCACCACATAGAACAGGGCGTTGCGGCCCTTGAAGCGGCCCACCGCGAAACCATACGCCGCCAGGACGCCAGTGCCCACCTGCAGCAGCAGGATGCCCGCCGTCATGACAATGGTGTTCCAGTAGTATTTCATGAAGTTGGCTTTCTGGAGCACGTTGAGATAGTTTTCGGGGTGGAACTCATGCGGGAAGAGCGTGGGGATGACCAGCTGCACTTCCTCGGCGGACTTGAACGACGTTGCGATCATCCAGTACAGCGGGAAGAGCATGATCAGGGTAACGATGACAGCCACAACGGTCTGTGCATGGTAGCCCACGGAATATTTTTTGTGTTTGTGCGCCTCGTTGACCTCTTTGATCAGAGCCGCGTTGTCCATAGCTGTATTCTGCGTAGCCATGTCTGCATTCTCCTTTCAAAGCATTACGAGTCGTAAGTGACCGAGCGGTCGGACACTTTCATGGTCAGCACGGTGATAACCAGCAGGATGAGGAAGAACATGACGGCTGCGGTGGCCGCGCGATCCATCCGGAAGTCCACCATGGCGTAGCGGTAGATGAGGTAGACGAACACTTCCGTCGAACGGGCGGGGCCGCCGGACGTCAGGATATCCACCGACTGGAAAACTTTCATGGAAGACAGGAACGTGGTGACCAGCAGGAACAGCGTGGTGGGAGACAGCAGGGGCAGCGTGATGCGGAAGAACTTCTGGACGCCGTTTGCGCCATCCAGAGAAGCCGCCTCGTAATACTCCTGCGAAATGCCCATCATGGCCGAGAGGTAGATCATCATGCCGTAGCCGATGACACGCCAGCCGGTCAGCATCAACACCGAGGGCAGCGCCGTGGACTGCTGGTTGAGCCAGTCCACCGCCGGCAGCCCGATGCACTGCAGCAGGTAGTTGAGAACGCCGGAATCGGTGTTCAAGATCCACAGGAAGACCACTGCCGCGGAGGACATGGCCACATACTTGGGCACGAACACAAAGGCACGCATCAGGCCGAACGAGCGGGTCATCCGGTTGAACAGCAGTGCCAGCAGCATACCGCCCACCATGGTGACGAGGATCTCGCCCATCGAGTAGAGGAACGTGACCTTGAGGGAGTTCCACAGGTATTTGGCACCGCTGCCTGCGAACAGCCACTGCCAGTTTTTCAGGCCGACATATTTCCAGGTGTCATTCAGCAGGTTCCAATCGGTAAAACTGATCTGCACCAGCTTCACGATGGGGTAGTAAGTAAACACGCCCAACAGGATCAGAGCAGGCAGAACGAAGAGGAAATCAATAAAATGGGAAAGGGTGCGCTGGGAAAAGAACGGCTTCTTGTCGGCTTTCACGGCCTGTGTGGCAGAAGCTGCGCCCGCAGCGGCTTGTTTCATGATCTCACGTCCTTTCAGGAGGTGTCGAATACTTATTTATCAAGCGTGGTCCGCCAGGATCTCGTCGATCTCCGTGACCATATCCTCGGAGTTGGAGTTCACGTCGCCGTCCTGGTTCATGATGACTTCCATGTAGTTCTTCCAGGTAGTGGCCAGCTCGCTCCAGGCGCTGTTCTGGATACGCGGGTTGATGAGGTTCAGGTTATCAAAGATGCACTGGAATGCAGGCTTCTTCTCCAGGAACTGCTTGCCCTCATCGGTCTCCAGCACGGAGTTACGGGTGGGCAGGTAGCCGGTGCCCTCGGCCCACTCCATGTTGACTTCCTTGCCGCAGAGGAACTGCAGGAACTGCCATGCAGCGTTCTTGGTGGCCTGGTCGTTCTTGGAGGGGATGCCCAGCACGCAGCCGCCGACCTCAGAATTCTTATCGCCGGTAGAAGCGGCGGGATACCATGCCATGCCGACCTCGAAGTCCGGGCACTTGCTGACGTAGTTGTTATACAGGGAAGAGGTGTGCATCACGGAGAACGTCTTCTGATCGTAGAAGTTCTGACGCATGGTAGCGGAAGCATCGGTGCCGGTTGCAAAATAGGCATCGCCCGCGTCGCACCAGTCCTTGATCATGCTGGTCACGCCCAGAGCGGTGTCGCTGCCCAGGTCGCAGGTGTTGTCATCGGTGATGATCTGCACGCCCTCATTGAGGTACAGGGTCTCGAAATACCACTGGTCCCAGCCCGGAACCACGGTGCCGTACACACCGGCGGTCTTGTGGACCTCGGCCAGGAACGGGGTAAAGTCCTCGATCTTTTCGGGGATGGTCCAGCCGTTGGCGTCGGCCATGGTCTTGTTGTAGTAGATGACCTGGGTGGAGTGCAGGAACGGCAGAGCCACCTGCTTGCCCTCGAACTGGGAGCTCAGCAGCAGACCAGCGGAGAAGTCATCGGTGTCATAACTGGTGCCCTCGATGTAGGGGTCCAGGTTCTCAAACAGGCCGCTGTCGCCGTAGGAAGCAACGTAGTCGGTGTTGGCGACGGCGATCGCGGGCAGGCCGGTTCCGGCCGCGTGGGCAGCCACCAGAGCCTCGTTGATGTCCTTGTAAGCGCCGATGTACTGGGCCTCGACGGTGATGAGGCTCTGGGTCTCGTTGAACTTCTTGACCACGTCGGCCACCAGATCGTCGTACTGAGACTCCAGCGCGTGCCACCAGGTAATGGTGATGGGTTCGGTGACCTCATACTTGCTGGGGTCCGCAGCCTCGGAAGCGGCCGCGCTGGATGCGGGTGCGGAAGAAGCCGCCGCGCCGGCCTTGCCAGTGGAGCCGCCGCCAGAGCACGCGGTCAATGCTGCAGAAGCCGTCAGGATACCAGTAGCGGTCAGAAAGCTGCGACGAGAGATCTTTTTCATAGTTCTTCCTTCTTTCCTTCGTGTTTTGGTTGTTCTTTTTTCTTTTTTAAAAGCGCCCGTTCCATAGAGCGCAGGGTCCATGGTAAATTGGCATCCCATTCCCCGCTCTTCCGTTTTCAGGGATAAAAGAAAAGCGAACAATCCAAAACGGCTCGAATGGCTCTTCAAGTCTCTTTCTGGTTGTCCGCTTGGCGCTCTCATCTCTGCAAGCTAGATACAGGGTCCGTAATGCAATTCTCTGGTTTTGATGATATCATATCATCTTGGATTTTTCAACGGGAAAAACGTATTTTTTACAATTTCTATTGTCTATCTTGACCAATTTCGTCTACTTTGCCTAAATCTAACGCAAATTATAGGCAGATTTTACAATTGACAGAGCTGCTGGCCCATCTCGCCCAGTGAGGCAAAGATGGCATCCGGCTGCACCTCGGAAGTCGGCACATCTTCCAGATGTGTCTCCCCTGTCAGCACCAGCAGGCCGACGGCTCCGTTTTTCACGCCGGTAGCCACATCTGTATACAGGCGGTCGCCCACAAAGGCCACTTCCGGGGCGGCAAAGCCGGTCTTGTCCAGCACCATCTCCACGGTTTCGGCAAAGGGCTTCCCCAGGTACTTGGGCTGCTTGCCGGTGGAAAGGCTGATGGCGGCACAAAAGCTGCCGCAGTCCGGGATAAAGCCCGTCTCGGTGGGGCAGTTGATATCCAGATGGGTGGCTAAAAACAGCGCCCCCTCCCGGATGAACGTGCAGGCGTTGGAGAGTTTCTCGTAAGTCAGGGTGGTATCAAACCCGATGACCACAATGTCCGGTTTCTCATTTACCAGATGGATGCCCGCCTCCTGAAAGCTCTCCACCAGCGGGGGCGTGCCCACCAGATAGACGGTCTTATCCGGGTAATGGGTCTGCAAATAGCGGATGGTCACATCGCCACTGGTCATGATCTGGTCCCGGGTGATGGGGCAGCCCATCTTTTCCAGCTTTGCCATGTAGTCCCGGGGCGAGCGGGAAGAATTATTGGTAAAAAACAGGTACTGCTTGCCTGCTTTTTCCACAGCTTTCAAAAAATCAGCCGCTCCGGGCAAGATCTGGTTGCCCAGATAAAAGGTGCCGTCCATATCCAGCACAAACAGCTTGGTGCGCTTGAGAAGTTCCATTTTGTCGGTCATACTTTATACCACCCTTTCGGTGATGCCCGGTGCGGGTCACTCGTTGACTTCCAGCACCCACGGCAGTTTCTCCAGCTCGCCGATGATGGTCAGCTGGTCCACATTCTTACCGGGCTTGATCCGCATTTCCACACGGATGATGTCGTTTTTCTTCTGCGTTACCGTCAGGTCCACCAGTTCGCCGCCCAGTGCCTGGATCTGCTGGACGGTCTGGCTCACGGTGCCGTTCCGTCCATCAATGCGCAGGACCAGGAACATCAACCCGCCGCCGATGATGTGCTCGTTGTGGAGCAGGCTCTGGGCCGTGATGAGGATAATGGTACCGGCCACGGCAATGAGATACATCCCCGCGCCCATGGCCATGCCGATGCCGGCGGTGGTCCAGATGCCGGCGGCCGTGGTCAGGCCCGTGATGCTGCGATTGCGCACAAAGATGATGCCCGCACCGAGGAAGCCGATGCCCGCGACCACGCTGGACGCCACGCGGGAGACATCCGCCTTGAAAAACTCGGTGAGGGTCGAGACATCAAAAAAGCCATATTTGGAGACCAGCATCATCAGGGCCGCGCCCATGCAGACGATGAGGTGGGTGCGCATCCCCGCATCCTTGAGGCGGTTGGTGCGCTCGATGCCGATGGCGAAGCCGCAGACGGAAGCCAGCAGCAGCCGCACCACGCAGACCATCTGGAATTCAAACGAAGACATTTGCTGCACGGTGTTCATCATGGCAGAGCCCTCCTCAACCGTCTGCGAAGTTCATAGCGATCAGCAGACCTGCTGCCCCGCTCCCGCCCCCGGTACACAAAAAAAGAGCAGACCTACAGCTTGAGAGGATAAAGCTTTCCCGTTCTCAAGCCGCTGCTTCTGCTCGTTGCTCTTTCAGGCGGCTGTGCCACATCTTCTTTTCTGTCCGGCGCGCGTTCTGCCGCAGGCCGAAATCCATGCACAGAGAGTAGCACACGATGTTCATATTTGTCAATACAAAGTTCTCCAAATGCAAAATCTTTGTATGTTTTGTCGAATCTGTTCTCCAAAAACCCAGCATCTTTACCAGTTTCCTTGTTGAATTTTTCAAAAAAGATTGCTTTTCTTTGGCAAAGCCGTCATAATGTTTCTGGAGAAGAGAGAATTTTAGAAACAGGAAAGTGAGGAATCTCATTTCATGAAACAGGAACTGATGGACGCCATTCAGGAAACGCCCGTCATCGCCGCGGTCAAGGATGATGACGGGCTGCAGAACGCGCTGCAAAACGAAAACATCCGGGTGGTCTTTATCCTATATGGCGATATCTGCAATATCTCCACACTGGTGCAGCGGATCCACGCGGCGGGCAAATTCGCCATCGTCCATGTAGACCTCATTGCGGGCCTTGCCAGCAAAGAGGTGGCCGTGGACTTTATCCGCAGCCAGACCGAGGCCGACGGCATCATCTCCACCCGCCAGTCGTTCATCCGCCGGGCCAAAGAACTCGGGTTGGCTGCCATCCTCCGGGTGTTCCTGCTGGACTCCATCTCGCTGGAGAGCCTGGGCAAGATGCCCGCCAACCTCCCGGACTGTCTGGACATCCTGCCCGGCACCATGCCCAAAATTCTGCGCCGGGTGTGCGCGGACGCCAAAGTGCCGGTGCTCACGGGCGGCCTGATCGCCGACAAAGAGGATGTGATGGCCGCGCTGGATGCCGGTGCCACCGCCATTTCCACCACCAATCAGGCGGTCTGGAACATGTGAGACGCATGTTCTGCAATATGCGCAAAAAGAAAAGCGGCTTTTTGTGGCTTCCTACAAATCGAGTGCAAATCCTCTAAAACGCCTTGCAATTTGGGCCGCAGGAGGGTATGATAGAGCCAACATAAGTTGTTTGTTTCAAAGAGTTATGAGCGAAACGAGCAGGGGCTATGCCTTTGTTTTGGTTCGCTCTTTTTTTGTACAAACAGCACAGCGCCCCGGCTCCCGACGGGCCAAGGCGGAACTGACAGGAGGAAAAGAGTAATGTATGATGTTGCTATCATCGGCTGTGGTGTGATCGGCGCCGCTACAGCCTACGCATTGTCGCGCTACGAGAACAAAGTCGTCATTCTGGAGGCAGAAAACGACGTGGCCGACTGCACCACCAAGGCCAACAGCGCCATTCTGCACGCAGGCTACGACCCCGCTCCCGGCACCAAGATGGCACGGCTGAACGTGCGCGGTGTGGAGCTGGCCAAGGAGATCTGCGCAAAGCTGGATGTTCCCTACAAGCAGTGCGGCTCCCTCGTGCTGGCTCTGTCCGAGAGCGAGCTGCCCCACCTGCAGCACCTGTACGAGAACGGCACGGCCAACGGCGTGCCCGATATGAAAATTTTGACCAAGGAAGAAACGCTGGCCATGGAGCCCAACCTCTCCGAGAATGTCTGCGGTGCCCTGTGGGCCCCCAGCGCCGCCATCGTCAGCCCCTGGGAGTACGCCCTGGCCATGACCGAAGTGGCTGTGCGCAACGGCGTGGAGCTGCGCCGCAACTGCCGCGTGGAAGACGCTGAGGCCATGGCCGACGGCGGATACCGCCTGACCACCACCCAGGGCACTGTGGAAGCCCGCTACGTCATCAATGCCGCCGGTATCTGGGCCGAGAAAGTCCACTGCATGGTGGAGCCCGCCAGCTTCCACATCACTCCCACCCGTGGCGAGTACTACCTGCTGGACAAGAGCGAGGGCACCCGTGTGAACCACGTCATCTTCCAGTGCCCCAACGAGCTGGGCAAGGGCGTGCTGGTCTCCCCCACCGTCCACGGCAACCTGATCGTGGGCCCGGATGCAGTGCCCGTCCATGGCGATGACACCTCCTGCACCAGCAAGGGGCTGGAGTTCGTCAAGACCACGGCCCAGCGCAGCGTGCCCAGCATCAACTTTGGCGAGTCCATCCGCAACTTTGCAGGCGTCCGCGCCAACCTGGACGTGGACGACTTCATCATTGGCGAAGAGCCCGAGGCACCCGGCTGGATCGACCTGGCCGGCATGAAGTCCCCCGGCCTGTCCGCCGCCCCC
>OFMU01001648.1_pt1 | contig 13059 bp, 8 predicted proteins | sample 1541861 | NCBI WGS metagenome assembly OFMU01 (sample SAMN04209238, study PRJEB22552) | human gut metagenome | biome: gut; material: feces | host: Homo sapiens | place: USA: Oklahoma
TGCCGGAGCGGTGCTTAAGCCGCAAGGCGGGAATTGTGCGGTGTTGCCTAAAGAATCATGTCGGTGGGCCGCGGCGCAAATACTCACCTGCAAAATGAGTCAACCGTGAGCATGGAAATCTCCGAAACAACAAAAAAGCCGCGCGTCCCACCCCCATACAAGGGGCAAAACGCGCGGCACAAATTTATTTTGTTGGTGCTATATTAGGTAAAGCAAACAGGCGTAACCCTGCCCAGCCGATTACTTCTCATCCTCATCCCACGTGCGGTCACTGATGATGTAGCGGGGGCGGCGCTTGGTTTCCATGTAGATCTTGCCGATGTACTCGCCGATCACGCCCAGGCAGATCAGCTGTACGCCGGAAACAAAGCAGATGATGCTGGTCATGCTGGCCCAGCCGGATACGGTGGCACCCAGCAGCGCTTCCACAATGGCCCAGATCACGCCGATAAAGCTGATGAGCGCCACAATAACGCCAAACCCGGTAATGAACCGGATGGGCTTGACGGAAAGGCTGGTGATGCCGTCAAACGCAAGGGACAGCATTTTGGACAGGGGATAGTGGCTTTCACCCGCAATGCGCTCGTGGCGCTCGTAAGCAACGCTGGTGGATTTAAAGCCCACCAGCGGCACCATGCCGCGCAGGAACAGGTTGACCTCCTTGAAATTGGCAAACTCATGCAGCACGCGGGCGCTCATCAGGCGGTAGTCCGCGTGGTTGTAAACAACCTCGGCCCCCATGGCGTTCAGCAGCTTGTAGAAGCTTTCTGCCGTAAAGCGCTTGAAGAAGGTATCCGTATCGCGCTTGGAGCGCACGCCGTACACAACTTCGCAGCCATCGTTCACATAGGCATCTACCATGGCGTCCATGGCGTTGATATCGTCCTGACCGTCGCAGTCAATGGAGATGGTGATATCGCACTTGTCCTTGGCTTCCATCAAACCGGCCAGCACTGCGTTCTGGTGACCGCGGTTGCGGCTCTGGCTGATGCCGATGTAGTGCTTGTCGCTCTTGGCCAGGTCGCAGATGATGGACCAGGTTTTGTCCTTGGAGCCATCGTTGACAAACAGCACGCGGCTGTCATCGCTGATTTTACCGGCGGCAACCAGGTCGGTGATCTTTTTCAAAAACAGCTTGCTGGTAATGGGCAGAACCTCCTGCTCGTTATAGCAAGGGATCACGATGTACAGGATCGGATTTTCGCGGGTAGCCTTCATGGTTTACAGCACCTCTTTTTTGCTTTTTCTGCTGCGCCGCCCGGCCAGCAGGTAAATTGCCGTCAGCAGAATGCTAATGGCGCTGACCCCGATCCCGCACCAGAGCGGGGTGGGGGAATAGTGGAAACGAATACAGTTTTTACCGGCATTCACCTTGACAGCCATCAGGCCGTTGATGTTCAGAATCTCTGCAGATTCGCCGTTGACCGTGGCGCTCCACGCCTTGTCATAGGGAACACTGAAAAATGCGTACTGCTTGCTGCCGGATGTGATTTCGGAATAAAAATAGTCTGTGCCATAATCAAACACATCGGTGCAGGCTTCGCGGCGCTTGTCCATGTCGGCATACTTGTTTTCCTGGCTGATCTTACCATCCAGCGCGGCATCATAGTGGCGCAGTATGGTGGAAACCGTGGCTTCGTCCTCGTCTGCCACCACAAGGGTCTTTAACATGGAGTGGGCGCGCTCGGCGGGGTCAATCTCGTCAAACTCACTGCGGGTCATGTAGGTATCATAGCAGAAGCCGATGGGCAGGGCGTGGGAATCCTGATAGACGTTGATCTGCTCGTGACCGTTGGAAAAACTGGTGTAGATTTCATCCGGCCAGTCGGAGTTGTTGCGGATATAATACCCAACGGAAAGCAGCTCGTTGGTGCCCTCCGGCCCGGCGGGGGTAATGGCGTGGCGCTCGTCCCCCAGGGCATCATACAGTGTAAAGATGGAGGGGGAAAGCGTGCTCAAAAAGGAGGTACGGTCCGGCAGGTAAGCCGCCATGCCGCGGTTGGAATACGGCTCCCAGAAATAATAGCGATAGGGCAGGGCATCAGGCAGGCCGTCGCCGCTGTGGATAACGTCACCATAAATTTCTGTGGTGGTCAGGCCGATCGTTTGGGTGTAGGCACGCTGATAGGTGCCCACGGTAAAACCGGTGGTCAGTGCAGCAACCAGAGCAGTGCAGGCCGTCAGAGCCGCCATGGGGCGGCGCAGCCGCCGCACCCCGCCCAGGGCAGCAAACAGCAGAACCACGCCGCCGATGGCAATCAATGTCAACACAACCAGCCAGTATTTGCGGTACACTATGGTATCGCGCTTGACGTACAGATACAGCGTGATAGCGGCGATGACTGCAGCCGAAATACCGCAGCCCGCACGCCAAGGGTAGTCCTGCAGATGGTCCAGCACCTTGATGGTGGCCAGCACCAGCAGGAACACCAGCATGTAATACCAGCGGCGGTACGGCTCGCTGGTGAACATGACGAACAGACTGTTGCTGACCGGGCTGGCTGCTACAAGGAACAGCCCCACCAGCAGCACATGCAGCCAGTCCCACTTCCAGCGCAGCAGATAAGCCAGAACCAGGCAGACGCCTACCAAGGGCAGGTACGCCGCGATGGAATACCAGTTATCATGCACCACAGCGGAAAAATTGAACATATTCTCCGCCGGGAAGAAGAGCGCCCGCAGCATTTGCAGGTAATTGGGCCAGTCAAAGGTCAGTTGGCTCAAGCTGATGTGATCCGATACGCGGGGATTATTGAGCACCGCCGCAATGGAGGGGATGAACAGTACCCCCGCCATGCCGACGCCCAGACAGCCTTCCAGGATGCAGGCCGGAATTTTGCGGGCATTTTTGCGCAGATCCGCCCCGGGGCGTGCGTCCTCGCCGCCAAAAAGATACCGCGTAATATAGTAAAACACCAGGAAGAAAACTTCCCCGATAAAGAAGTAATAGTTGACCAGCGCGTTGATGGTAACGGCAAACAGGAACGGAGCTTTTTTGCCCTCCTGCATCCGTTTGTCCAGCCCCAGCATCAAAAGCGGGAACAGGGCAATCACATCATGGAAGTGATAGAACACCACGTTGATGCAGGAAAAACCGGAAAATGCATACAACACACTGCCAAGCAGGGCGCTTTTCTCGCTGGCACTGCGGCGGAAGTAGGCAAACGAGGTCAGCCCGGCAACAGCATATTTGAGCATATAGATCCAGCCGACCAGATAGGGAAACGCGCTGGCGGGGAAGAGAAAGCTCAGCCAGAAAAACGGGCTGCCAAGGGTGTAAAAGCTGAACGAGGATACAAAGTCCGAACCAATATCAATGCGCCAGTTCCACAGCACCTCGCCGCTTTTGATGGCGTTGTTGCACAGCATGTTGTAGGAGAGCTGTTCTGCGTCAAAATCCGCCGCAACCAACAGCAGGCCGCCGTCCCGTATCATGTAGGGCAGCAGTGCAGCCGCGGCAATGGCAAAGTTCAGCACAAAAGCCAGCAGCAGCCACCGGCGCGGGGAACGGTTTTGCAGTGTTTGTTTCATGTAGCAGCCTCGCGGCATCAGCCCTGACCGTTAGAAAGTTCGATCCCGCGGGTGGGCATGTTTGCCATATTGTTCAGGGTAGAGTTGTATTTTTCACTCAGGGATTCCATAGCCCAGTCAGTGCAGTCCATAAAGGTATTGTCAAAAATATCATTCATGAACGCATCTTCGCCCATAAACACCCCGGCGTAATGCCCGCCGGAAATGGTGTTGCGGGCAATGATGTTCTCATAGCAGGGGGTAAAATCCAGGCCCTGCACGGCTTCGTCCGCGTTCAGGTCAGTGCTGAGCTCAATACCAAAGAAGTGGAAGGTATCGCTGGCACCCCGGTTGTTGTCAATGATCTGGTTGCACAGAATGGTGTTGCTGAACGCCGAGCGCACAGCCTTGATGCCGGAACCGTAATTGTCCCGCACAATGTTGCCGTAAATGGTGTTGTAGGCGGTGTTATCCAGCGAGATGCCGGGCAGCTTGGCGGGGGAGGAACCATCCGCCATGCGGCCCTGATCCAGAATAAAGTCGGCTTCCAGATCCTCATCACTCATGCGGTTGCGGCCGCCGTTCTGGCGGATCTCACATCCGGTAATGTAGTTGCCGAAGGAGCCGTAATCCAGGCACATGCCCTCTTTTTCGTTCTTGTAGATCGTGTTCTCTACATAATAGTTCAGGTAACCGCTTTCCGAATAAATGCCGGAGGAATGGTTCTGCGCAACCGTGTTGCCGCGCACAACCAGCTGATGGGGAGACTGTAAAATATCGTACAGCATTTCATCCGGGAACGGATTGTAGGCGGTCTCAATGTCCTCAATGGGCATGGAGCAGAGCACCAGCCCGGCGGTCAGGTTGCGGGCACCAGAGTTATTTTCAATGCGGTTGCCTTCGATCACGCCATTGCTGATCTCGCCGTTCAGGAAGATGGCACCATTCTGGTTTTCATGGATGCTGTTATTGACCAGTGCAAAGCCGGTGTTCTCCCCCATAACGCAAAGGCCCTTGAGGGAAACATTGCTGATGTCAAGGTCAGCCAGATAGAAACTGCTGGAATTCTTGACATACACACCGTAATTGCACCCGCCGTTGATGACAAAGCCGGTCACGGCGGTATTTTCCGCCTGGTCCAGAACAATGGCTTTGTCCAGCGTTTCATTGCCGGGGGTCAGCACTGCGCCGTTGCCGTGCAGGATCGTACCAGTGGGTACCACCAGGGTGGCATCCATCACCAGAGCAGGGGAGATGACCTCCACCGTGCTGCCGGGGTTGGTTGCCAGAAAGTCATTCAGTTCTGCCAGGCTGGAACCGGTAAAATTCACAGCCTGGGCGGTTTCGGCGGTGGCCAGGGGGGCCAGCCGGGTCATGACAGAGTTGTACAGGTTTTTCCAGTTGGCCTCCGGGGTATCAAAGGTGGCAGGGTCAATACCGAGGGTCTGAATGCGCTGGATGACCTGCAAAGGGGCAATCAGGCTTTCGGTGTCGGACTGGGTCATCCGCTCCAAAGCGGGCAGGGCATAGCGCTCGGTCAGGCTTTGGCTGTCGGTATCCAGCAGGGAAACATATTCCTCTGCGCCGGGATCCGCAAAATCCACAACCTGCCCGGTACCGGCCAGCACGCAGCTGATGGGATCCGGCTCAGCGGTAGCCTGTGGTTCTGCGCTGGGGGCCAGGCTGAAAATCACATGCGGGGCAGGGGTCAGCTTGACCCCGACCACGCCGATCACGGTGGCAGCAGCAATGCCCGCAATGGTAAGAACAAACGAATTTGCCTTTTTTTTGGCCATAAGTGTAAGATTCCTTTCCAGGGAAAACCGGGGATAGGCCCGGTAAAATTACTTGTCCAGGTTCAGATACTTTTTCCAGAAGTCCAGACTGCGCACTTCGCCGCAGCGCTCGCGGTAGCTCTGGGCGGCAGCGTCAAACTGGGCGTCGATCTCCTTCATGCAGGCTTTCATCTCGCGCACGCAGCGGCTGTATTCTTCCTTGCTGCGCTCGGTCACAAAGCCTTTCTGGGAGTTGGAATCATAGTTCAGCACCTTCTGCACGCGGTAAGCATTGTAGGCGGTCATGTGCATCATGCTCACAACGGTGTTTTCGCGGGTGGGGGGCACCAGCCAGCCGTTGCGGGTCAGCTTGACCTTGAGGTTTTTCAGCTTGCCCTTGTTTTTTTCTTCCTCTTTGGTGGCGTACAGGTAGCGGGAATAATCAAACGGAACATCCAGCTGGTCCACCGGCTGGGCCTTGTAACCATATGCCATAATCTCTTTGTGCAGGGCTTCGGCATCGGTCTGTTCCAGCCAGTCAATGCCTTTCAAAAAGTCGCGCACGCCGCGGATCAGCAGGTCAGCATTCTTATAGCGGTAGCGGTTCACTTCGCCCATCACCTGGCTGCGCAGGTCGGCTTTCAGGGCGTTGGCATCATAGCCGGGGCAGTGCATGCTGTTGTCAATGCACTGGTTGCGCAGGATGTAGTAGTACATCGAGGAAGAATACTTGCTCTCAAACGGCTCATGCCATACGCAGATGCCGTTCAGGGTGACCAGGCGTTTGCAGTTGCGTAGGCCGTATTCAATGTCATCGCCGCGGATAAAGATGGGCATGGGCAGGTTGTCCGGCCGCACAACGGCAATGGGGATGCAGCAGTACCACCAGGCGTTATACTCATGGTGTTCTTCCAGCTCATTGGCAACGCACAGGTCAACCTTGGTCAGATCAAAGTTGGCTTTGTGGCTGATCAACTGGCCCTGGTTCCAGGCGGCGCCGTTTTCTACCTGAATGTTAGGGCGGTCCAGCCGCAGCATGGCACCGCCGACAAATACATCCGCATATTCCGGCTTGCGCAGGCTCAGCAGGGTGTAGGTGCGCAGCAGCACATCGGTATCCAGCACAATGTCATCATCCATGACCAGTACATGGGTAACGCCTGCGCCATTTTCGTTGGCTTTCAGGATCTCGATCATGCCGCGGGTAAAGCCGCCGGCACCGCCCACATTGGCGTTGGGCACAACATGCACGGTATCGCTGTTCAGCTTATCGTAATCCAGCGTCTGGCCGTTATCGGAAACAAACACTTCCAGGTGGTTGTGCAGCGGGCTGGCGGCGTTTTCCAAAATATCGCTGCGCATGCGGGCAATGTTGCCCATAACGAACGGCTCCCGGCGGAAGGTGCAGATATCCACGCCGATTTTGACGGGCTGCACATCCTTTTCAGCGGCATCGCACTCATAAGCGCCGCCGCAATAGGCGGCATTGCCGCTCAGGGCCTGCAGCTCAAAAAACAGCATGCCGTCAGTGCCCTTGGGAAAATCGAAGCAGAATTCCTGCACGGAATCCGCCTGCACTACTTTTTCGGCCAGCACGGCGCGCACGCTCTGGCTGTTGATGAAATGGCGGCTGCACAGCACAACGCGCAGCTTGCCGCTCAGTTTCAGCCGCAGCGAAAAATTCTGCGCGGCGGTGTAGCGGCGCCACTTGTCTGCGCTGACGCTGTTAAAGTAGGTATCAAAGCAGACGCGTTCGCCCTGCTCAATGCGCAGGATATCCCCCTCATCGCGGAAGCTGGGGGCTTTCATACGGTAATACAGTCGGTCCTCGGTGCATATGCCCACGCGGGGCCAAAGCAGCTTTTGCAGCAGCATACGGTATTCTCCTTTCACTTTTTGCCTTATCATATCCGGCAAAGTATTCAAGTATCCGGCACAGCATTATAAAATGCCGCCGTTGGATTGTTTTCCGCGCGCCCATGCGCTCAATGTGCGGTAGGGCAGGTAACGCCCGGCTCGCAGCAGACGGGTGTTTTTGTTGGTCATCATGGCAGCGATGTGTGGGTAAGTCTGGCACAGCATCTCGTCATACCGGCGCAGGGCCAGGCCGGTTTCACGGTCGGGGGGAAAGCGCAGGTACAGCTCAATCAGGTACTGCGCCACATCCCGCGCCCGCTGCACCAGCAGCAGGTCCCGCCCGGCGGGGGCAGGCTGTGCGGCCAGCGGTTCGGCAGCATCCAACAGAATGCGCGCTACGCGGATGTAATCCTGCGTGTGGGCGCGGTAGCTGGCCATGCTCACGCTCTGGCCATCCCGCCCCAGGCGGTACTGGTACAGAACCACCGGCACAAAGCAGATGGTCTGCGCCGCAGCCATGCCAACAAACGTATAGCCCATATCCGTGTAGCTGCAATGCTCCGGCATGGGGCGCCATGCGGCGCGCAGAGTTTTGGTGCAGAGGGTCAGCGCGTGCATCTCCATGCACAAATCAGGTGTGGCCTGCTGCACTTCACCCACAGCATACACACGGTTTGTATCAAATTTGCAGCAGACATCAAAGGCCTTTCCGCTGCCGTTTTCCTGCACGGTGCGGTAGTTGGTGTATACCGCATCCGCCGTGCAGTTTTGCAGGCGGCGCAAAAGGGTCTGCAAAGCATTGGTGTCAAACCAGTCATCGCAGTCCAGCGTGCGAAAATACCGCCCGGAGGCCAGCTCTACCGCGGTATTCAGCGTGGAGCCGTACCCGCCGTTCACCTTGCTCACCAGCCGGAAACTGCCGGGGTGTGCCTGCACAAAGGCCTGCGCCAGCGCGGCGGTGCCATCGGTGGAGCCATCATCAATAATGATCACATCCAGCAGCGCCTGCAGGCTTTCATCCGCCACCAGGCAGGATTCAAGCGCTTTTTGCAGCGTGGCAGCGCCGTTATAGGCGGCAACCGAAACCGTCAGCAGCTTTTCCATCAGGTTTCACCGGCCTCCATAGCGCGCACATAGTCCGCGCAGACTTCACGCGATGGCCCATCCCCGCGCAGAACACCGTGATCCAGCCAGATGGAGCGCTGGCACAGCTGCTGCACCTGGTTGATATCATGGCTGACAAACAGCAGCGTGGTGCCGTTGGAAAGCATCTCTTCCATGCGGCGGTGGCATTTCTGCTGGAACATAAAGTCGCCAACGGCCAGCACTTCGTCACAAACCAGAATGTCGGCCTGTACTTCAGTGGCAATGGAAAAGCCCAAACGAGCGATCATGCCGCTGGAAAAGTTTTTGACCGGAACATCCACAAAATCTTTCAGCTCCGAAAATTCAATAATGCGGTCAAAATGCTCCATCATATAGTCCCGGTCGTGGCCAAGCACCGCGCCGTTCAGGAAAATGTTTTCCCGCGCGGTCAGATCCATGTCAAAACCGGCGCCCAGCTCGATCATGGGGGCAATTTCGCCGTTGACGGCAACGCTGCCGTCGGAGGGGTACATCACGCCGGAAATCACTTTCAGCATGGTGCTTTTGCCGCTGCCGTTGCGCCCGATCAGCGCCAGGGATTCGCCGCGCTTCATGCTGAAAGAAACATGTTTCAGTGCGTAAAATTCGTTAAAAAACAGCTTGTGGGTCAGCAGTTTTACGGTGTATTCTTTCAGGGTCTCAGTTTTTTCCTGCGCAAGGTTAAAGCGCATGGAAACGTCATTGACTTTAATAATCTCGTCCATACGTTACCTCACGTCAGATATACAGGATAAAGTTCTTTTGCAGCTTGCGGAACACCAACAGGCCAATAGCCATAGAGGCAACGGCGCAAAAAATGCAGGCAATCCAGGTGTTGGGGCCGGGAATGTTGCCGTACATCATCAGGTTGCGGAACAGGTTGATGTAGTGGTACAGCGGGTTCAGCTTCATCAGTTTCTGCAGGGTTTCCGGCAGGGCGGTGATGGGGTAGAACAGCGGGGTGGCGTACATCCAACCCATGGTAAGGATACTGTACAGGTGCATCATATCACGGAAATACACCGCCAGCGCGGAAAGCAGCAGCCCCAGCCCGCAGCTGAAAAAGAAGAGCAGCACCAGCGGCAGCCAGCTCAAAAAGATGGTCCAATAGAAGGTGGCACGGGTAAAGATCATGACCAGCAGAACCGCACCAAAGCTGAACAGCATGGTGACAAAGCGGGAAACCGCCTGGCTGATGGGGAAGATGAACTTGGGAATGTACACCTTTTTGATCAGCGGGGCGTTCTGGATAACAGAAGTCAGGCCCATGCTGGTGGTCTCATTGAAAAAGGTAAACAGGGTGTTGCCGCAGATCAGGTAAAGCGGGAAGTTTGGGATATCGTTGCGGAACATGTACGAAAAGATGATGCTTTGCAGCAGCATCATCAGCAGCGGGTTCAAAATGCTCCAGATGTAACCCAGAAAGCTGCGGCGGTATTTGACTTTCAGATCGCGGCTGACAAGTTCATGGATCAGCGGTTGGTATTTTTTCAGGTGGGTCCAGGCGCGCTGCGCGGAGACCTGCATTGTTTCGGCCATGTTTGGCTCCCTCCAGATTTATGGCCCGCATAAAACGTCAGAACGCTGTTTTGTGCGGCACTTGTATCAACACCCCGCGCGGCAGCCGCCGCCAGGGCACAGTTTCTACTATTATACAATAAAAGACATTAAAATGCAATTCAAACCGGGCGGCAAAAAATCATGGGTGTGCGATGTTTTTTGCCGCCCGGTACCGCCCTTTTTGTGCAACAGTGAAAAGGAACGCAAAATATGAGCGCAGTTTGTGTAAAAATCGTTGAAACCAGGACGAAAATACGGTACAATAAATACGACATAACAAACCCTGCGGCGGGCCATGACCTGGTTTTGCCCGTGGGACCAGAAAAGAGAGGTAGATGTTATGGAACATTTTAACCCCCTGCTCCTGCATAACGACAGCCCGGCTAAATTTATTACGATTGGTGAGGTCATGCTGCGCCTGACCCCGCCGAACTATGAAAAGATCCGTATGGCTTCCAACTTTGAAGCCAGCTATGGAGGCAGCGAGGCCAACATTGCCCTGGCTCTTGCCAACCTGGGTGTGGACAGCACGTTTTTCAGCGTGGTGCCCAACAACTCTTTGGGCAAAAGTGCGGTGCGCTGGCTGCGCTCCAATGATGTGCACTGCACCCCGATGATCCTTTCCACCCCGGAGGAAACCCCGACCCACCGTCTGGGCACCTATTACCTGGAAACCGGTTACGGCATCCGCCCCAGCAAGGTTACTTACGACCGCAAGCACTCCGCTTTTACTGAGTATGACCTTTCCAAAGTGGATCTGGACGCCCTGCTGGATGGCTTTGACTGGCTGCATCTTTCCGGCATTACCCCGGCTTTGGGCCAGAACTGCGCCGATTTTGTGATGGCCTGCCTGAAAAAAGCCAAGGAAAAGGGCCTGACCGTCAGCTTTGACGGCAACTTCCGCTCCACCCTGTGGACTTGGGAAGAAGCCCGTGACTATTGCACCAAATGCCTGCCCTATGTGGATGTTCTGTTTGGCATTGAGCCTTACCACCTGTGGAAAGACGATGCCGACCACGCCCAGGGCGACTGGAAAGACGGCGTGCCCCTACAGCCCAGCTATGAACAGCAGGATGAGATCTTCCAGCGCTTTGTGGAGCGTTACCCCAACATCAAGTGCATTGCCCGCCATGTGCGTTATGCCCATTCCGGCTCCGAGAACAGCCTGAAAGCCTTTATGTGGTATGAGGACCATACCTTTGAAAGCAAGCTGTTTACCTTTAATATTCTGGACCGTGTAGGCGGCGGCGATGCATTTGCCAGCGGCCTGATTTACGCCATGCTGCACAACTACAAGCCGATGGATATGGTCAACTTTGCGGTGGCAAGCTCCGCCATCAAGCACACCATCCACGGCGATGCCAACATCACCGATGATGTTTCCACCATCCGCAACCTGATGAACATGAATTACGATATCAAGCGCTGAGAATAAGTTTGTTTTCAGCAGTGCCCCAAAACGGTGCAGCAGGCTGCGGCTTTGCTGCACCGTTTTTGTATGGGGGTAAGATTGGTTTAGAACCGTTTAAGAATGTACAAACCTTGCATCCCGTGTTATAATAATGCCGGATCAGTAAATGAAAAAGGTGGGTAGATTATGGAACAAAACACCGTTCAAAAACCGGATTGCGCCGCCATTACGGCGCAGGCACGCCAGGCAGCGGAAGAACTGCTGGCGGCTGCACACCTGCGCGCCGGGGATATTTTTGTGGTCGGCTGCTCTTCCAGCGAGATCGTTGGCGGGCATATTGGCAAGGACAGCAGCATGGAAGCCGCCGCGGCTGTGCTGGCGGGTGTTCTGCCGGTGCTCAAAGCGCAGGGCGTCTATCTGGCGGCCCAGTGCTGCGAACACCTGAATCGCGCCATTGTCATCGAGCAGGAAGCTGCCGAAAAGTATGGTTATGAACAGGTGAACGCCGTGCCGCAGCCCCATGCGGGCGGCAGCTGGGCAACCAACTGCTGGCAGGCGTTTGAACATCCGGTTCTGGTGGAGGAAGTGCGTGCCGCTGCCGGAATTGATATCGGCGGTACGCTGATTGGCATGCACTTAAAGCGCGTGGCCGTGCCGGTGCGCCTGACCATCAAGCAGATCGGCGCTGCGCCCATCATCTGCGCCCGCACCCGCCCCAAATACATCGGCGGCAGCCGTGCCGTTTACCAGGAGATGTGAACCATGCTGACACAGGAACAACTGACAATGATGGCCGAAAATGTGGCCCGCATCCGTGAAAATATGGCCGCCGCCGCCCGTGAAGCCGGCCGCGACCCGGCAGATATTCTGCTGTGTGCCGCCTGCAAGACCCGCACCGTGGAAGAGGTGATTGCCAGCGCCGCTTTGCCCATTGACCTGTTTGGCGAAAACCATGTGCAGGAACTGGTGGAAAAGACCGACGCCAACGCTTATTGCGGTAAGCCGGGTCATTTTATCGGCCATTTGCAGACCAACAAGGTCAACAAAGTGGTGGGCCGTGCTGCTTTGATTGAAAGCGTGGACAGCGAGCACCTGCTGCAAAAGGTGGAGCGCGCCGCTGCCGCCGCAAACCTGACCCAGGAAATTTTGATCGAGATCAACATCGGCGGGGAAGAGAGCAAGTCTGGCGTTTCTGCCGAAAGCCTGTGGCCCCTGCTGGATATGGCAGCCGCACAGCCGCATATCCGCCTGCGCGGCCTGATGGCCATCCCGCCGGCAGCTGCAACCCCGGATGAGACCCGCGCGTTCTTTGCCCAAATGCGGGAACTGCTGGCAAAAGCTGCTGACCGCCATTATGAGAACGCCAAAATGGATATCCTTTCCATGGGTATGAGCGGGGACTACCCCGATGCCATCCGCGAGGGTGCCACCATTGTGCGCATCGGCACCGCCATTTACGGCGCACGCGATTACAGCAAAAAGGCATAAGGCATTCCAGGAACCCATACCTGCACGTTGACAGCTGCAAGGTGAATAGGTAAAGCAACAGCCCGGAACCACCGCAAATGCAGGCGGCAGTTCCGGGCTGTTTTGTTAAGCGGTGGTGGGGGCGTGGGTCACAAAAGTCTCCACCGGAGACTTTTGTGCGCGGCTTAGCCGTGCCGCCCTGTTCGACCCCCGTGACCATGCCAAAAAAAGACCCCAAAAAGCTCTGCGCCTTTTGGGGTCTTATATCAGTGCCGGTGGTGGGGGTCGAACCCACACGATGTCACCACCAACGGATTTTGAGTCCGTCTCGTCTGCCAATTCCAACACACCGGC
>OFMU01001651.1_pt1 | contig 13050 bp, 9 predicted proteins | sample 1541861 | NCBI WGS metagenome assembly OFMU01 (sample SAMN04209238, study PRJEB22552) | human gut metagenome | biome: gut; material: feces | host: Homo sapiens | place: USA: Oklahoma
AATTGCATAGCAATGGAGCAATCCGGTTACATCAGTGAGTGGCAAAATTTACTTTGGACACTCGCATCATTATATAAAAAATAAATGTAAGGTTATAGATATGAAAGAAAAAAAAAAGAAACTTACACGGATTCTGCGTATTTTCATGATGCTTCTTACATGTATCCTGATTGCATTATTCTTTGGAATTATGATATTGGTCAGCGATATGCAAGGGACGGCTCGTGTAGTGAATTATGCCGGACTTGTGCGTGGAAAGACGCAGCAGATCATCAAACTGGAAAATGCACAGAGACCACAGGATGAAATGATCAGGGAAGTGGATGCGTATATTGATGGGTTACGTCATGGCAGCGATGAACTGAACCTTGTCCGTCTGGATGATAAAGCATTTCAGGATAAGATGGAAGTGCAGGAACAATTTTTTGAACAACTAAAGGAAGAAATCTATAAGGCTCGTGAAGAAGGATATGAGAATACACAGATTATAAATAAAAGTGAAACATTTTTTACAATCTGTGATGAGACAACAGGGCTTGCGGAAAGTTATTCGCAGAAGCTGGCATCTTCCTTAAACCGTCTGGAGAAAATCGTTGTCGTGGATATTATTGGAATTGTGTGTCTGTTGGGATATGAGCTTTTCAAGGCATTACGGTACGCGGCGCAAAACCGTGTGCTTCGTCAGAAGGTTTATCTGGATGAGGCAACAGGACTTCCGAATAAGAATAAGTGCGAGGAGATTCTGGCATCTGAAGAGCCGCTTCCGGGCAGTGAATCAACAGCGGTAATGGTGTTTGATTTAAATAATCTGAGAATCATTAATGACCGGCAGGGACATGAAAGAGGCGATCAATATATCAGATCATTTGCAGAACAATTGCGGGCAGCACTTCCGGAGAAATATTTTGTCGGAAGAGACGGTGGAGACGAGTTTATTGCAGTGTTAAAGCAGGTGGATCATGAGCAGGTGAAAGACTGTCTGCAGATGATACGGGAACAGACGGAGCGTTATTCCAAGAATCATCCGGATATGCCACTTAGCTATGCAGTGGGATATGCATTGTCTACAGATTTTCCGGGAAGTAATATGAAAGACCTGTTCCGATATGCGGATAAGAACATGTATGTAGACAAGAATCGGGCGAAGATGAAAGAAGCAGCTGACAAGCGGAGACTTAGGAGTCGGCTGTTACAATCTGTAAAAGAAAAAGGATTTCATTTTACAGATTGTCTGTACTGTGATGCGATTGTGGATCAGTATGTTGTTCTTCGTGCAAGCTCAGAATTTTTCCTTGCAGATGATGGTAGTTATTCTGGTGCAGTAGAGCAGATTATACAGGAGCTGGCGGAGGAAAAGAAACGCAGGGAACTTTGGGAGAAACTTCAGCTGTCGGAAATCCGGGAAACACTGACAGAGGAACATCAGGTAGAGGAATATTTTTATTGTCACAAAGATGGTGACAGAGTTTTGCGTGGCCGGATCACACTTTTACTGCCTGACTTTGCTGAAAATGGAAATCTGCATCATTTTCTTGTTGGGTTTGATGTTTATCAGGACAGGGACAGATTGATCGTAAATGAGAAAAAGCAACTGACACAGTTCTATGAACAGCTGACGCAGTCCATTTTGGAAAACGGAAACTATATAGAAGCATTGATGGATACAGCAGAAATAATCCAAAGTGTTAATCTGACACAGAATTTATTAGAAAAGATATTTTGGCAAAACAGGGAAAACAGGCAGATTCCAGACATAAAACTTCCATGTCCTTATGATACGTATTGTAAGACCTGTCAGCGGTTCGTGACAAAAGAGACGAGAGAAAATTATCGTATCACAGAAAATCCGGCACAGCTGATCGAACGTTTTAAAGCAGGCGAAAAGCAGGTGACTGTGGAATATCAGGTAGAGAAAAGTGATGGAAGCAGATGCTGGTGGCAGGAGACAGTCCTGATGTCACAGGAGATGGTTTATGAAAGTAAGACTAAGCAGACAAGTACTGTGATCGGTGCAATTATTTTGTTCAAGGATATTTCAGAGTTCCATGAGCAGGAAGACAGAGAAAGAGAACGTCTGCAGGTTGCATACGAAAAAGCGGATCTCGAGAGCCGTGCGAAGACAGAATTCATGAATCGGATGAGTCATGATATCCGTACACCGATCAATGGTATTCTCGGAATGATCCAGATGATCCGTAAGAACTATAAGGATCAGGAAAAGATAGAAGAGTGTGTTGATAAAATTGATCTGTCTGTCCAACATCTGAGTGAACTGGTCAATGATGTACTTGATATGAGTAAAATAGAGTCAGGATATTTAGAGTTGCAGAATGATACGTTTGATCTGAATACGTTGATAGATCAGGTAGAAGTTGTGGTCAGTGCACAGGTAGAGGCAATGGAAATCAGCTATGAGAGCCATCGGGAAAAGGTGAATCATACGATGCTGAGCGGAGATACGCTGCAGATTAGAAGAATTATGCTGAATCTGTTCAGTAATGCAATCAAATATAATAAGCATGGAGGAAGGATAGACACTTATGTAAAAGAACTTTCTTTTGATGGAATGTGTGCGGCATTCGAATTTCGCATTACGGATACAGGTGTCGGGATGAGCAGAGAATATATAAAAAAAGAATTGTTTAAGCCTTTTACACAGGAAATAAATGATGCAAGAACGCAGTATAAAGGAACGGGGCTGGGAATGTCAATTGTAAAAGGACTGGTCGAAAAGATGGGTGGAACAATTCGGGTGAGCAGTACGCCCGGCGTTGGAACGGAGTTCCGTTTTTATTTGAGTTTTCCAGTAGTTCAGCCGGAAAAGGAAAGCCAGAATGAAGAATGTGTGCAGAGAACAAAACAGGATCTGAAAGAGGATAAACCGCTCAGAGGATATCATATTCTTCTTGCTGAAGATAATGAGATCAATATGGAGATTGCAGAGTTTTATCTGGAAGAAGCTGGTGCACAGGTGACAAAGGCATGGAATGGACGGGAAGCTGCGGAACTATTTAAACAGTCGGGGTTAAGAGAATATGATGCTGTTCTTATGGATATCATGATGCCGGAGATGGATGGAAAAGAGGCATCACGAAAGATCCGCTCTATGGCAGACCAAAGGGAAGATGCAGCCGAGATTCCGATTTTGGCAATGACAGCACAGGCGTCTACCGAAAGTATACATCAGTGTAAGTCAGCTGGAATGAATGAGTGTATCTTTAAACCTGTGAACGCAAAAGAACTGATCAGATTACTTCAGGATATAGTTGCAAAAATATAAATTGAGAGGGAAGGAAAATGCACGAATTAGGTGTTGTCTTTTATGTTGCAAAAGATGTAAAGAAGGTTGCGGAAGAAAATCATGTGGAGAAGGTTTCTGCCGTGACACTGGAGATTGGGGAAGTGTCAGGAATACTACATGATTACCTGACGGATTGCTGGAATTGGGCGAAGAAGAAAGAACCGCTTATGGAAGAAGCCGAACTGAAAATCGAGCAGATAGAAGCAGTAACATTTTGTGAAGAATGCCAGAAAGAATATCCAACGGTAGAACATGGGAAAATCTGTCCGTACTGTGGAAGTGAAAATACCTATCTGCTTCGTGGGAATGAATTTTTAATAAAAGAGATAGAAGTATCGGACTGAAAAATCAGCGTCTTACCTATTGTCAACCGCTTTGATAGATGATACAATACGAGAGACTTAAAAGAATCACAGGTGTTGCTGATCACAGCAGCCCGTAAACATTTCTTACAGTTTCTAGTAATACACGAGTTAAGCGAGGAAAAGAATTATGCGTCAGATTATCTATGATAAAGTGAAATACATTGCAGACAAATACAAAGGATATATTGATACGGAAGATTTGATGAAGGAAGGACTTACAAATCGTCAGATCGGTCTGTTGACAGCAGAAGGAAAGCTTGAGAAGGTAGCACATGGACATTATTGGATCATTAGTCCGGAGTTTTCCAAACCGGAAGATTATAAGGCAGTGGAAGTGGCACGAGTAAATAGAAAAGCGGTAATCTGCGCAGACAGTGCATGCTATTACATGGGCCTGATCGATAAAGAGCCGGAGATTCTTTCAATTGCAACAAGAAGAAGTGACCGTCACAAGATGAAGATGAATTTTGAAGTCAGCAGACATTACTTCTCAGAGCAGGCTTTTGAGGATGAGAAGCATGTGTTTGATACAAAGTACGGTTCTTACAATGTATATGGAATTGACAGAAGCGTGTGCGACTGCATCCGTTTCCGTGAAGACATTGATAAAGATATCTTTGAACTTGTTATTGAGAACTACAGAAAGTACGATAAGAAGAATGAAGAACGTCTCATGGCATATGCAAAAGCAATGCGTATCGGAAGACAGGTAGAGAGAATCGGATTGGATAGATAGTTTATAATAATGATATAAGAGAGTCTGTCATTTTGACAGGCTCTCTTTAATTAAAATAAGAGAAAGGAAAGAGCACATTATGAAGACATTGCTTGCATATCTGAAAGGATATAAGAAAGAATCAATACTTGCTCCGCTGTTCAAAATGCTGGAAGCATCTTTTGAGCTGTTTGTTCCGTTGGTAATGGCGGCAATTATTGATGTGGGAATTGCAAATCAGGATAAGCCATATATTGTGAAAATGTGTTTTGTACTGATCGCGCTGGGAATCATCGGACTTGTCTGTTCCATTACAGCACAGTATTTTGCAGCGAAGGCAGCAACAGGAGTCGGAACGGGAATAAGACATGGATTATTTGAACATATCCAGAAATTTACATTTACGGAAATGGACCAATTAGGAACATCTACATTGATCACACGAATGACAAGTGATATCAATCAGATCCAGTCAGGTGTGAATCTTGTTTTACGATTGTTCCTGCGTTCGCCGTTCATTGTATTTGGTGCAATGATCATGGCATTTACAGTAGATGTGAAAGCAGCACTTGTATTTGTTGTGACGATTCCGCTTCTTTCACTTATTGTGTTTGGAATCATGCTTGTGACGATGCCGATGTATAAGAAAGTGCAGGCAGATCTTGATCAGGTACTTCTTGCAACGAGGGAAAATCTGACAGGAGCAAGAGTTATCCGTGCATTCAATAAAGAAGAGGATGAGACGAAGCGGTTTGAAAATGCGAATCAAATTCTTACAGATGCACAGAAATATGTGGGACGCATTTCTGGAATGATGAATCCGCTGACATATATTATTGTAAACGGAGCAATCATAGCATTGATCTATGTCGGTGCAGTCCGTGTTGATATCGGAGATCTGACCCAGGGACAGGTTGTGGCACTTATTAATTATATGTCACAGATTCTTGTTGAACTTGTGAAGTTAGCGAACTTGATTATTTCCGTGACGAAGGCAGCAGCATGTCTGAACCGTGTGGAGAGTGTGCTTGCTGTGAAACCAGATATGAATGAGGGAGATGTAAGATGGAAGAGCAATTCTTCCGAAGCAGATCGGGATTTGAAAAATAAAATTCCGGTCGTAGAGTTCTCTCATGTATCTTTGACCTATAAAGGAACTTCAGATACATCCTTATCTGATATAAATTTCTGTGCCGAGAAAGGACAGACGATAGGAATCATCGGGGGAACAGGTTCAGGAAAATCGTCTCTTGTGAATCTGATTCCGAGATTTTATGATGCAACAGACGGTACAGTGAAGATCAATGGACGTGATATCAAAGAATATCAGACAGAGAACCTAAGAGAACATATCGGTGTCGTTCTTCAGAAAGCAGTGCTTTTCAAAGGGAGTATTGCGGACAATCTCCGCTGGGGAAAGGAAGATGCAACAGAGCAGGAAATGTATGAAGCATTGGACATTTCTCAGGCAAGAGAATTTGTTGATACGAAACAAGGCGGATTAGAATTTCAGATTGAACAGGGAGGAAGAAACCTTTCCGGAGGTCAGAAACAGAGAATGACGATTGCACGCGCACTGGTTCGGAAACCGGAGATCCTGATTCTCGATGACAGTGCATCAGCGCTGGATTTTGCTACAGATGCGGCACTTCGCAAGTCAATCAAAGAGATGAAAAACCAGCCGACCGTATTTATCGTATCTCAGAGAGCAGCATCTATTCAGCATGCAGACCAGATCATTGTGTTGGATGATGGAGCAATGGCAGGAATCGGAACACATGAAGAACTGTTGAAGGATTGTCCAATCTATCAGGAAATCTATTATTCACAATTTCCAAAGGAGGCGGTAATCAATGGCTGATAAAAGAAAGACAAATAGTGAGAAAAAACAGAAAAGTCAGGCGGCAACATTGAAAGAAGTAATCTGCCGACTTGGAAGATACAGAATTTTTCTCGTATTTTCAATTCTGCTTGCGACTGTGTCCGTTGCGCTTACATTATATATTCCAAAGCTGACAGGACATGCAGTTGATTATGTGATCGGAAAAGGCAAAGTGAATTTTCCGGGAGTAATTCAGGTGATGATTCAGATTGGTGTGTGCACACTGATCACGGCATTGGCACAGTGGCTGATGAATGTGTGTAATAACAAGATGACCTATCAGATGGTTCAGGATATCAGAAATGAAGCATTTGATAAAATAGAGCAGCTACCGTTGAAATATATTGATGGACATCCGTATGGTGAAGTCGTAAGCCGTGTAATTGCGGATGTTGATCAGTTTTCAGATGGACTACTGATGGGATTTACACAGCTTTTTACCGGTATTGCAACGATTATCGGAACATTTTGTTTTATGTTATCCGTAAATGTATCGATTACATTTGTTGTGGTTCTTATCACACCGGTATCATTCTTTGTAGCAAATTTTATTGCAAAGAGAACATTTCGTATGTTCCGCCTGCAATCTGAAATACGTGGAGAGCAGACAGGATTGATTGATGAAATGATCGGAAACCAGAAAGTGGTTCAGGCATTTGGGCGCGGAGAAGATGTAACAGAGCGTTTCGACGAAGTGAATAAAAGATTACAGGAGGCATCCTTGCGAGCAACATTTTTCTCATCCATCACGAACCCGGCGACACGATTTGTCAATAGTCTGGTTTACACAGGAGTTGGAATTACCGGAGCATTTGCAGTTGTACGCGGTGCAATGAGCGTAGGACAATTGTCCAGTTTCTTGAGCTATGCAAATCAGTACACAAAGCCATTTAATGAGATTTCCGGAGTCGTGACAGAATTTCAGAATGCGATTGCATGTGCGCAGAGAGTATTTACATTGATTGATGAAGAACCGCAGATACCGGAACCGGAACATGCAGTTCATCTGACGGATATTGATGGAAATGTGAAAGTAGAGGATGTTTCATTCTCTTATCTGCCAGGTCAGCATCTGATTGAAGATTTTAATCTGGAAGTAAAGCCAGGACAGCGTATTGCGATTGTCGGACCGACCGGATGTGGAAAGACAACCTTGATCAATCTGCTGATGCGTTTCTATGATGTGAATGCAGGAAGTATTAAAGTAGAAGATATAGATATTCGCGAAATGACAAGAAAAAGTCTGCGTGCAGGGTACGGAATGGTGCTTCAGGAGACCTGGTTAAAAACGGGTACAATCCGTGAAAATATTGCTATGGGAAGACCGGATGCAACGGAAGAAGAGATTGTCGAGGCAGCGAAAGCTTCTCATATCCATAATTATATCCGTCGTCTGCCAAAAGGATATGATACATGGATCACAGAAGATGGTGGCGGGCTTTCACAGGGACAGAAGCAGCTGCTTTGTATTGCAAGAGTTATGTTATGCAGACCACCGATGTTGATTCTGGATGAAGCAACGTCATCCATCGATACAAGAACGGAGATCAAGATTCAGCAGGCATTTGCAAAACTGATGGAAGGAAGAACAACTTTCATTGTTGCACACCGTCTGTCAACCATCCGTGAGGCTGATGTGATTCTCGTAATGAAAGATGGAAAAATCATTGAACAGGGAAATCATGAAGTACTGATGAAGAAGGAAGGTTTCTATCATCATCTGTATGAGAGCCAGTTTTCAATGTAGGATAAGGTATGATGCGAGATAGTGAGATACGTTGCAGGTCGCATGAAATGTAAATAGTAACGAAATGAAAAAGGAAGGCTATCAACTACGATAACAGTATAAAGCGTAGTTGATAGCCTTCTTCTTTTCGTTTCAATAAATTATATTTACGGTAGAAGGAATGTATACATTACTATAAAGTGACAGATGCTTCCGCCCATTACGAACAGATGAAAGATTTCATGGCTTCCGAAATTCTTATGCTTGCTGTTGAAAATCGGGAGCTTCAGTGCGTAGATGACACCGCCAACAGTATAGATGATACCACCGGCTAAAAGCCATCCGAAAGCAGCAGCTGACAGATTATCAAGGATTGTAGAAAATGCAAGCACGCAAGTCCATCCCATGCCAATGTATAAAACGGAAGATACCCATTTCGGACAGAATACCCAGAAGGCTTTGATAAGGATACCGACAATCGCGAATGCCCATACGATACATAACAGTGTGATACCTTTGCGTCCACCGATTACCAGCAGGCAGACAGGTGTGTAGCTTCCGGCGATCAGAACGGAGATCATCATGTGATCGATCTTCTTTAAAACCGTATTCACTTTCTCGGAAATATCAAATGTGTGATAAGTGGTACTTGCCGCATAAAGCAAGATAAGGCTGGCTGCGTAAATTGTAAGCGATACAATATAAAGTTTGCTCGGTTCACGAGCTGCTCTGTATAGAAGTGGTATTGCAGCAATAATTGCCATGATCATTCCAATAAAATGTGTAATTGCGCTTCCAGGTTCTTTGATATAAAGTCTTTTTTCCATAATATATACCTCCAATTTGTCTATACAATAACACATAGTTTTAAATACTACATCTCGAATATGTATATACTATAGCACATATTTCTAAAAAATCAAGAGATATTTTGAAATTAAAAGTATCTTATTCCACAAAAAAACAGGATGAAAGAAATCTGTGATAAAAAGTAAAAAACAGGCCGTGATTTCACAAAATTAAAATGTGAAATCACGGCCTGTTCCAGGTTATGTTTCTAATAAGTTCAATCTGTCAATCTATTCGATTACTGTTCCGGTCTTACCATTCAGAGCATCAGAGACTTTATCAAAGGAAGTAATGTAAGCTTTGCGGCCTTCGTGTCCTTCTACGAATTCAACTGCTGCACGGAATTTTGGAAGCATGTTGTAAATTCCAAAATGTCCCTCTTCCATGTAAGTTTTTGCCTGATCAACAGTAATTGTATCCAGTGGTTCCTCATTCGGTTTGCCAAGGTTGATACATACTTTCTCAACATTTGTAAGAATGATGAGAAGATCAGCATTAATTCCTTCTGCAAGCTTTCCGGCTGCGAGGTCTTTCTCGATAACAGCACTTGCGCCACGTAAATGATTATCCTGCTCAAGTACCGGAATACCGCCGCCACCTGCTGCGATAACAATCTGATCTGCATCAAGAAGAGCTTTCACTGCATCAAGTTCAACAATCTTGACCGGATTCGGAGCAGAGACAGCACGGCGGAAACCTTTACCGGGTTCTTCCACTACGAAGTTGCCTTTCTTACGTTCTTCATTCGCTTCCTCAGCGTTCATATAACGGCCGAGAACCTTTGTTGGTGTGTAGAAAGCATCATCGTAAGGATCTACGATCACCTGAGTGAGGACTGTGCTGACTGTACGGTAGATACCGCGGTTGAGAAGTTCTTCACGGATTCCGTTCTGAAGGTCATATCCGATATATCCCTGGCTCATGGCAGTACATACAGACATTGGGGATGCTGTATATTCCGGATGGTTCTTTGCAAATTCATTCAATGCAGTGTGGATCATACCAACCTGCGGAGCATTACTGTGTGTGATAGCAACCTGATAGCCTGCTTCAATCAGATCAGCAATACATTTGGCAGTGCTTTTAACGGCTACTTTCTGTTCTGGAAGTGTAGTTCCAAGTGCACGGTGTCCCAGTGCAACAACGACTCTTTTTTTCATAATATTTCCCTTTCTTCTAAGCTGTAATAGTTTGTCAGGGGGAACAGGTTCATACTGTATTAGAAAAAATCACAACAGTAAAACCAACCTTACTGATAATTAAGATTTTACTATTATTTAGCAGTAAAATCAATATTGGATTATGCCTGATAGAAGGTCAAATACAAAAATTGCTGTCAAAAGAATACAAATTGAAATTCTCATCCATTTCTTTAATTTTAAGAACAGACTATTCCAGCGTGGAGCAAAATAATAGAAAAATGCACAGCCAAGAAGTGCGAATACTGCTCCGTCTCCCAAATATGCTTCTCCATTCATGAAAGTAAGGTAAGAATGATATTTCGGAAGTTCAATTCCAAAACCAAAATCAAGAAGCAGCTGAACGAGATAGTCAAGAGCCGTGTATACAACAAAGTTGATGATAAACATAGTAGCCGGTTTCTTGATATATTTCTTTAACAGCAACAGTATGAGCAGCCCACAGATTCCGTACAACGGGAGCCATGGGAGTGTCTTAAGAGTAACATTTTCCAGTGTGCCGCAACTGAGCAATTCGGAAATGATTTCCAGAAGCCATCCGAAAATAGAAAAGGCATGGAATAAAAATACATAGGATAGAAAGTCATAATTCTGCGCCGGATTGACCGGTGATTTTACTGCAGCAATAGGTGGTTGCACAGAAAAAAGAAATACCGGATACTGATGCGGTGCAAAATAAGAGATCTTTGTGTAAGGACCTTCAGAATCGTCATAAAGTGCTTTACTAATCAGAAGTTCATCTTCAGAAGGAACATGCTCAAGATAAGAATCATTGAGCTGTTCATATTTAGGCGCTCTTGAAAGCACATAGTTTCTTCGTAAAAACAGATATAAGGATGCTTTACAGTTCATTTTGTACGGGCGGACATAAAGGATGTCCAGAATTCCAAGTGTAAAGAGAGATAAAAACTCCCAGCCGAGGAAAGAACAATCTAACAAAAAGAGCTTCCATTTATTTCCCTTTGTAAGCTGTTTAGAGAGAAAAAAGGCATTCTTTTGACTGATTTTTGGATTCTCTGCGAGGATATATGGAATCATGCTATATTCATAATGCTTAATAATTCCACCGATAATTGTTAAATCCCAAAGTTTCTGAAAAAGCGTGTAGCAGAACATCACCCAGGAAGGATTTGCCAGGTAACGCAACTTATATAAAAAGAATATTTTAGAAATATTCGTATCCTCATAGTTATAAGATTCAACAAAAAAACGTTTCTCACCGACAATCAAAAGATTACTGACAAAAAACTTATATAAAAGCGAAAAAATGACTCCAAGTGTGAGAAACGAAGTGACAATAAAGTCCGGACGCTTCAGGGAATTCTGAATCGTATGTAAAAAGGATGCAACTACGAAATTATCAGGAATAAAATCCAGAAATGCACTGCTGAGGCTTTCAGCAGAAATAAAAGCAGGTAAAATAAGCTCTGCTTTCGTCTGAATCTTATCAGGAAAATAGTTCAAAAATAAAGAGCGGGAAATCGGATACGAAGCCGTAAGCATCGCAATCAGAAAGCAGACAGATACACTTCGCCAATAGTTTGATTTTATTAAAATACGCGCTTTTTTCTTGAGCTCTTTTCTTGACCACATAAATAGTATCCCCCATTGAATTGTTGCTGCGGTTCACATGCGTGCAATCAGCAACGCATCGTTTCCATAGATAACATCATTATAATTTAGTTGCGCACGGTTTACAAGATAAGGTTCGATTCATGAAGAAATATGTTATACTATAATTGTTGAGTTTAACATAAACTGCAGGTGAAGCAATTGTGTACCTGCATCAGACATAAAGAAAGTGGAAAGAAAAGAGAAGTACGATGAACAGACAAAGCACATTATGTTATATTGAAAAAGACGGAAAATATCTGATGCTTCACAGAGTAGTGAAGAAAAATGATGTGAATAAAGATAAATGGATCGGCGTCGGCGGACATTTTGAATATGCAGAGAGTCCGGAGGAATGCCTTTTGCGTGAAGTGAAAGAGGAGACTGGTTATACGTTGACTTCCTGGAAATACAGAGGAATCGTGACATTTGTATACGGTGAAGATGTGGTGGAGTATATGTCACTGTATACGGCAGATGGATTTACCAGTGATCCAATCGAATGCGATGAGGGCGTTCTTGAATGGGTGGAGAAAGAAAAGATAAAAGACCTGAATCTATGGGAGGGAGACAAGATTTTCTTCCGTCTGATGGACGAAGAAGAGGAATTTTTCTCTTTAAAGCTTGTGTATAATAAATCTGATGTGCTTGAGTATGTGGCACTCAACGGAAAGCCGATGGAACTGTTTGATGTGATTGATGAAGATGGAAATAAAACAGGTCAGGTGAAAGAACGCGGTGTTGCACATAGAGATGGCACATTGCATGCAACGGTACACATCTGGATCGTACGTCCGAATCAGGAGAGTGGTTATGATGTACTCCTTCAGAAACGAAGTGCCTGCAAGGATTCGAACCCGGGAGCGTATGATATTTCTTCTGCAGGGCATGTCAGTGCCGGGGATGAACTGATGGAAAGTGCATTGCGTGAGATGGAAGAGGAACTTGGAATTCATGCGAGAGAAGATCAGCTTCAGTTTATCGGAACACACAGAGGTCAGTTTGAAGCAGAATTTCATGGAAAACCATTCCGTGACAATGAGCGCAGTACCGTATATCTTTACAGAGAACCGGTGGACATTAAAAATTTGAAATTACAGGAATCTGAAGTGGAAGAAGTGATCTGGATGGATTTCGAAGAATGCAGGAAGGGTATTGTGGATGGTACCCTGCCGAACTGCATTTATGAAGGAGAGTTCCAGATGGTAGGAAAAGCACTCGGGATAGAGTGAAAAGTAGAATAAGATGATAGAATCTGAAAAAGAGTTGAAACCATTTGCCTGAATCAGCTAGAATGATCCAGGCAGAAGTTTCAACTCTTTTTTAAGACTGACTTATATTTTCAGTGTGGTTTCAGCTTATGCTTCTTCTGACAGTTTCTTCACAATCTCAGGGAATTCCA
>OFMU01001654.1_pt1 | contig 13036 bp, 17 predicted proteins | sample 1541861 | NCBI WGS metagenome assembly OFMU01 (sample SAMN04209238, study PRJEB22552) | human gut metagenome | biome: gut; material: feces | host: Homo sapiens | place: USA: Oklahoma
GTAAATCTAGTACTACCCTAATTTACTTTTACTTCTATATGGAATCGGTTACACATTAAGGCAAAAATAAAAGCCCCTATTAAGGGAGCTATGAGGTACATATATTTCAGAAAGGAAGCAAAGTCAATATGTATAGGAATTAGTCAGTAACGGATTATCGTAGCAACGAATTAACAATCTTTTGTACCTCTTTATAATTGTATCCTTCTTTAGTCAGTTTGTCAATACGTTCTTTGCCATTTCCGTATTTTCCTTTGATAACATCTTTTGCCACCTGCGTAAGGTCAGAAGTAGTTGTGTAGTCAACCCAGTATAGATAACCACATTTAGTCCATTTACGCTGATTCAAGTGATGTTTGTTAGGTATTGGGCATCCCACAGGGTATGTACGCTGAATTCCGTTTTCCCAACGTGGTGAAGATTCTACCACAATACCATCACCACAATAAATACCGATATGTCCACTCATCCATACTACCATACCTTTTCTTAGTTTAGACATATCATTGGTTACACCAGTACAGCACTTGCTAATAATAGTGTTCGCATTACTGTCTGGCACACCATTTGATACATATCTGCCATTGTCAGGGTATCCCCAAAGAATACCCTTGATAAGACCTGAACAGTCACATAGAATGTATTTACCACTCTTTCTGTTCATGAAAGTACCTAACTTATATAATGTAGGTCTCTGTTCATAGGCTAAAGCCTTAGTTACAAATTCATTTATTTTCAATGTCAACACCTTCTTTCAAGGATAGTACCTTTAAAAGCTTTTCCATAACAACTGTATTGTTAGTTATTGCTTCAGATAACTTGTCCACTTCTTCCTTGTGTTCCAAGTCCTTAGCAGTATCTTTTTCATCTCTTTTGTAGATATACCAAGCAAATAATAAGCACATGGCAATCGGAAAACCAACTGATGTAATCAATGTTTCTACTTCTTGCATAATAATTTCTCCTTTAAATATAGCATAATGGTACTCTTAATGTAGCATCATCAAAAGCAATAAACTTAATATTATTTAAAACTTCGTAATTACTATCATCTTTTTTAAGTGTGTGTAATCTAACAGTAATTACACCACCTTCTGCAACGGCAATAGTAATAGGGCAATTTCTGAAATTAGCCCCCCCATTGTACGCTACAATACCTGTAGTCATCATTGAAGCCATATAATGATAAGTACTTCTAACATAATGTAAATCTGATGTTTTCCCTACACTCCAACCAACTTCTGTAGGTATAGATGGCTGAACACTAAAATCTATTCTATGAAATACTAAACTTAGAGTGTCCTTATTAAAGAATTCCTTACCTTTTACTGTAGAACTAGACAAACCTTCTGTAGTACTTGTACTAGTAAAATCAATGAATCTGCCAACAGGCTCGTATTCACCACCACGGAGTTTATATGAAAGTGCTAATGCAATAACCCACTGTCCCCAGTCTGTAGGATGGTAGCCGTCACTAGCAAGCATACCTCTTTCATGAAGTGCGTTTCCTATATATCCAAGTGAACAGATTTTCTTATCATCCCCACCTGCACAGTCAAAAGCATGTAAAACATTGTCATGCAAGTGCCATAGCACTTCATTATTAGTGAAAGTTGAACCAATATTTGCAAGATACATGACTGCATTAGGGAATAATTCATGCATTTTATTATAGCAATCTGTAATAGCGTTCTGAATATTCTCACTTGTGTAAGAACTGTCATTATAACCACCTGCATAGATTACATGAGTTATTGTTTGTGGGTTAGTAGTTCTTCCGTGTGCTTCTACTGTAAGAGATTTATAGTTATTCCCATTTACAGTATTTACAAAACCAGTCCCTCCATAGTAAGCCATAACATAATCTTCATCTGAAGCATTCATCATCAACTGCAGTTTTTTACCAAAACTATCTACGTTGCCGTCAGGATTATACCCTTCAAGATATGAATCACCGATAATAACATATCTATTCTTAAGGTCTTCAAATTTCTTATTCACAACCTGTTTATAATCTTCAAGAAGTTTTCTTCCCCAAGCATCTGTACAAAGATAATGAGTGTCATTATCAATAATTCTGTCAAAGTCCTTATAAGCTGTCATTTCATTCACCTCCTACTATTAAACTGAAAAGATAAAGCACCATGTGTTACATCATCAATGGTTACTTCCTGATATTTAATTTTCATATAGATTCTACCTTCATTAAGTGCAGTATCTAGATATTCACTAACCAATTCAGGTACGTGTGTCTTTAGATAATTGGCTAGTTCATTAATTCTCGCCCATGTTCCGTCATAGGCTTCTTTAACTTCTTTATAGTATTCTATCAAGAAACCTAAATCATCATCATATTTTCTAGTATGTGGAAAATCATATAAATAACTCATACTATCACCTCTACATACATTTTATCATAAATTCATCATAAAATAAATCACTAATATACTTATATACATTATATTTTGAACGAAGTTTCAATTCTTCTTCTACAAGTTTCTGATTAGAATATACCCCTGTCAGCCCATGAGAAACGGTATTGACAGTGCCGTCACGATTAGTCTTAGTATCGGTATTATTCCACTGTTTGTAATCATCATTGTTATATACCTTATCATCAAACCTATCTGTCCTTTTCCAATCATTTGCATCAAAAGCCATCTTGAAGTCTTCCTTGATTTCATGGTCATCAAAGATATTAATCTGGTGTCCATCAAGAAGTTCATGCTTATTGACACTATCATTGATTTTCTTTTCATCTGTCTTTCTGTAGTTCTCATTCGGTGTGTACTCTTCATTCATAGCCCTGTTGTACCTGTCAAAGTTATTGTAGTATTTTTTGAAGAAGTTCTGAATCATCATCTTAAACAGGTCATGTTCAGGGTACATAGGAGTGTTTAAAGCACTTTCACTAAGAATTGTATTAACAACTGTATCATGGTCAATCCCTTCAGGTAGCATGATATCATCAAACAAATCATTATCATACAACTTCATTAGATTGTTTAAGTTCATCTTCACTACCTCCTTTTTCCTGTTTAGGCTGATTTAGTCTAACCTTGATATCAAGTCCGAACATCTCGTTCACGTGGTCAATCTCTTTCTTGACATTGTATAACCAAGAATAGACATGTGAATTAGTACTCTGATTATTAACGTTTACTTCATCTACATTAAGTCTTTCCCTCTTATCTGTATTCGCATTCTTGATACCGATATATGTCAGGAACTCATTGTAGATATCATCTTTAGAATCCTGAAGTTCATCAACGATATAAGTATTCTTGACATTATTAAAGAATAAGTCAGGCTTATTGATAGTAGATTTAGTCTTCAGGAAGATAGCAGGGTCACCTGCAGTAAACTTATCATAAGCACTCTTCATTGAATTAATCTCTGAATTATCATTACCGATAAATAATAATGATACTCTAGAGTTAAGAAGGTTAGTAGAGATTGCTCCGTCTAGATTTGCAAGTTTACCTGCATACATATTAATCACCATATTAAGGTTGATGAATGAATCAAACTCCCACCCAAGGTTGACATATACGCAGTCCACACCGATAGTCTTTTCAAAACTACCTAGCACGTTATTAGCAATCAAGCACTTAGTCGGTTTGTTATATACATTATAGTATGATGTACTAGCCATTAATGGTAGCACCCCAAGTTCTGTCTGACATACACAGAAGCCACCTCTGATGAATAATTGGTTCAGCATATAATCCCTGTCCCAATTGTCAGGTAGATTCTCAAATTCAAATATAGAATAGCATAGATGAAGAAGTGCATTGTAATAGTGCCAATAAGATAATGAATCTTTCATTTGAACATCTGTAGGCTTCACCTGATTATAATGTTTTACTAAATCTTCATATCGCATTACTTCATTATTCAATGTACATACCCCCATTCAAACTATCATTTATTACTGTCTTATATTCGTCAGGAGCAGTCGTTGGTACTTCTGCATCTGACGTCTGAACATATCCACTTAACTTTCCAATCTGTCTTACTGCATTTAAAGGTCTACCTATTGTATCTGCTACACTAGAAGGGTCAACATTAGTGTTATGTGCCATGGTAACTACAGTTATCGCAGTATATGCACTAAAAGCACTACTTCCACCTGCACTACCGATTGAACCAGCATCTGTACCGATTGCACTTCTAACTGCATTGAAAGCACCCATTCCAACACCCACAGGGTTTTCTGCCATACCACCTGTTATAGCCTGTGCTACTCCTGATACTGCATTAGGTACATTACCTACCTGTGAAGTACCGACCTGAACCGGATAAGAGATACTGCAGGTCGCTTTTGTCTTGCCATCAACTAGATATGTAATCTCGCCAACATATGAATCAATAGTAGCCTGAACAGGAATTGCACTCTTCCCCTGATAGTTGTCAGCATTCAATGAAATAAAACCATAACCTGGCAGGTAGATACACATAGCCGTAAACTGCGCTCTGTTTCTAAAGTCACCTGTAGGAAACGACCAAGGAATCTCGATAGAGTAGTTTTCCGAATAAGCATGAGAAGGTTTCTCCCCTGCAATATTAGTGTTATAGTCACCTGCAAGAACGATATCACCTGTCGAACCGATTGAATGAAATTTAGGAGTAAAGATACATCTAGTGATTGAGTTAGATGTGTTACCTAAAAGACTTGCAACTAGATTTCCTGTGTCTGTACCTTGAGGGTCTTCTGAAATGATATTCTTAGCCCATCCAACAATAGTCTTAACACACTTGTTAGACATCATCTGTCCCTGCAATCCTTCCAACTGTGAATAGGTGATACCTGTTGTCGGTGCTGATTTAGTACCTACATAAGAGATAACAAAACTCTCTGCCAAGTCAGGGAACACTTCTACCCTTGCACTCTTAGTAAGTGTAATAGGGTCACTACTTAATCTATAGTCAGGAATACCGATGTCAAACGAACTCGTACTGAAAGTAACAAAAGCAGTAGTATTCATGATATCATCTTTCCAAGTCGCTAAAGGGTCAATCTCGCAGTGAACTTCAAACAGGTTCCGTCTTAAAGTGACTACATCTGTTACATAATAGTATCTGCCAGCCCACAAACAGTAGTTATCATTATAATCCCAATATTCAGACTGAAACACAGGATTATATAAAGAAACGTCGTCCAACAAGACAACGTTCCTTTTATGTCCACCTGATGGGCGTTTAGTACTGTTTTTCCTTTTGTTGAATAATGTATAAGCAGTTACGTCCATAGTATCACCTGCTATTCTAAAGTAAAAAATACTGCATTTTCTGTTAGGTCATTGAAGTACATTGTAATCATATGGTAGAACACATTGTAATACTGTCCTGCTGCATTAACTGGTGAAGTCAATGATTTGTATTTCTTTTTGAAAGTTCCTAACGCTTCTCTATCAAATAAGAATCCCATTACTAATGCAACTGTTGAACTAGAACCACTAGCAGTTTTTACTTGAATATTTGTTGGTGTCTCCATTGACTGCCAAAATGGTACTGTCTTAAATGGAATATCAATAGCGACCTGTTCCATATTAAAAGATTTACTGTTGACATTAGTTTTTAATGCATTAACTAAGTCAATAAATAACATTAGGTTCTGTTCTGATTTAGGTGTATGTCTAGTATAATTGTTGTCTGTCTGTGTGCCGTCAGGTGCTGAATTAAACATTCCTTTTGTCATATATTCCATTGTGGTAGAGATAGAATTTACTCTTCTAACAAAATATTTAAGGAATTCTTCATCATCTAAAGCGTTTAAAGGTGTAGTCGTATGGTCAACACCTGTCTTATCTTTGTATTCAGTTAACAGTTTAATTTTTCTGTTAGGTGAATTAGTACTTGCTAATTCTAATTCAGCAATGTAGTTATTAACACAGTTCATTGATAAGTTTTCCATAGCAAGTTCAATTCTGTTCTGTACTTCACCGAACATTCCTGAAATGAATGTTCCCATTGCATTAGCATTTAAGAAAGCCTTTTCTAACTGTTCTAGATGTACAGTTATGTGTGTCTGCCATGGTGTTTCAGTAGTGAAGAGTAACTGTTCAACCTTAGCCTTGTTAATCTTGTACTGGTCTATTGATGAACCATCAACAAGATTGTATGATTGGTCTTCCTCTGCTTCAGGCATTGCGATTTTAAGTTTCTGTAGGATATTCCCCCATTCAATAGAATCTCTTTCAAAGTCAGGAAAGTGAGAATGATAAGCCCTGAAAGATACGATAGTACGACCTATACGGTCAGTAAGTGTGTTAATAAAATTATTCTTTGTTTCGTTACTTCCAAGTACTGTATTACCAAGTGCAATTAAACTTGAATTATCAACTGCTTTAATTGCAATAGTACCCATAGCCTGTGCTGCAATTTCATTTACGATAGTGTAAATCTGGTTAGCTTTTAAACCCATTTAAATCATCTCCTTATTTGTTTTGATTATGACTATATCTAGAGAAACCTAACCAAGCATTGTCTAACTCTTCCTGCTTATGGTCTTCTAGTCCATATGATAAAGCCATCTTTTCTTTTTCTACCTGCAGGTCTTTCACCTGCTTCTGTAGTTTTTCAAGTTCTGCAGTCTGATTATCAAGCATTTCTTTCATTGCAATATACGCAGGATTAGCTTTGATATCTTCTACTCCCCTGTCTTCAGCCACGTTTCCTTGTGGGGTCGTTTCAGGTTCAGCCGACTGCCCATTGATAACTTGTCCGTTGTCATTATCCATATTGATTCTCCTTTTCTTTAAAATTAAGGTGGCAATGAGGGAATCACCCTGTTACACTCCTTCTGAGAGTTGATTATGTAACCCACCTAGTTATAATATACTACATGATATGCATGTAGTCAAGTTTCAGATTGTAATCCTGATAGAAAAGATTACCCCTGCTTCTGTAGCTTTCTAGATAGTGCCAAAAATCTAGTTTAAATGACTTTAAAGTCTGCTCGTCATAAGATACACACTGTGCTTTTCGCCTGCAACAGAAGATGATGTCCTTAGACTTATGCTTATAGAAAAACATATGCTTATAGGAGCATATAGGTGTCAGCTGATTGTAGTTGACTTTCTTCAGGTCACCGAAATAATCTTCTGTGAAGTCATTATCTAGTGACATATCATAGAATGATGTGCCCTTAGTAAGTTTATACAGTCTTGTCTTCATCTTCATATCTGTGAAGTTCTTATTCTTCAAATCTTCATAATAGATACCACGTTCCTCATCTATATACACGTGTTCATCATTCATCTTCATCTGACGGATAACTTCAGGTATATTCAAGGTTCTAAGTATATCATCATCAAGTGTGTTCGCATTAGATAGCATGATAACCTTAACTGATTTAGAATTATCTACCGTGCCATCATTATTGAACTCCCTGTTACGGTTGACTGTTTCAATAGCATTCATTAACAGCATGAACTCATTCTTCATCTTGCTCATAGGGTTAGTATTGATGAACTCGTCAAATACTATGTACTCTACGTCGCTGAAGTCCATACCCCTGAATTTACCGAAAGTAGATAATGCTCCTGCATATCCTATAATTTCCGGGTTCTCTTCATCTTCATTATCTGTTATGACTGCCATATCCTTAATGACTTTAAGTTGTATATTAGTTCCCAAGTCAGCATTGATTGCCTTGAAAGGGTTAGATACAGGACTGCAACAGTTCTCTACTTCTACTTCACTTCTTCTTAGATATATGAATCTATTTCTATTGGTGTGCGCTCTTATGGCAAACTCCTTCAAAGAACCATAAGTCTTACCTGTACCTCTACCGCCAACGAAAATATAAAGAAGAAAATTGGGATAGGCATGAATCCTATCCCATACATTGAAGTAGATATCCTTAGAATTGGATTTCACTTTCATCTGATTCTTTCTTTCCCTTACGTGCATTAGGTAAGAGTTCTGCACGAAGAACTACTACAGTAGTGAAGTACTGTTTCTTTCCATCTTTCTCTGATACAGATGTATGGATTGAACCTTCCATAAGTACCATATCACCTTTCTTTACATACTTATAGACTACTTCTGCAGTCTTTCCAAATACTGTCACATTTACAAATTCTGTCTTGTCCTTTCCTTCCTGAATTGCTAGAGTGTTTGTTACGAAAGTCTTTCCTTCTCCGTACTTGTGAGTTTTCCATTCAGCGCAGGTTCTTCCTGCTAAGATTACTTTATTCATATATTTCTCCTTTTCTATTTCATACTGATTTTAACAATAATTAAAGCTACTAACATAATAATAATAAATCCTAAACAGATATAAGTTCCTAAGTCCATATTAATTCCTCCTTACTATAATCTGCATAAATAGTTTTGGTTCTGAAGATATTAAAGGGTTTATCTCATATTTTGCATAAATACCTGTTACATCAAACTCATAGATATGAAGGTTTCTATACGTGAAGAAACCTTCAACTTCCTTTACTTGTCTATAAGCTATTTCTCTAGTTAAGATGTTTTAATCATCTCTGTACGTTAATTCTAATTGCACCCACTGTTCACTATCCAATAAGTGGTAATATATTTCCTAGTATCATGCTTTCACCGCTTCTACAAATAAACCACTTTTATACGCATAAATCTTTGTAACTAACATATCACCAACTCTATTTAGTCTATATTCTTCAGTATCAATAATATCTATTACAGACCCTGGAATACATCTATTATCATAATGTATATAAATTGATTGTTCACTTCTGCAACGGCTTATTACTTCATTTACTCTCATAATCTTCAATCCTTCCTTTTAAATCTTCCGTGCAGTGAATAACGATTTTTCCATAATCGTCATTGATTCTAAATACTAAAGCATTAAGTATGTCATCGTCTAATACTTCTAGCAGGTCACATAAATCACCTGCAGGCTTACACACTACTACCTTATAACCATTGTATACTATATCAACTAAATCGTCCTGTCCACACATTATTAGGATATCATATAATGTTATTTTTGTCTTACCCATAATCCTGCCTCCTTTCTTTTCCTATATACTTCTGTTTCTTCTTCTATGATGTTCTTCAAATCCCACATAGTGATTCCATATACATCATATAATTTTAATACTTCATTCAGTGTGAACTCTGAATTGCCATGCAGTTTATTTCCTACTGACTGTCTAGTGATACCTAGATATGAAGCAATCTCTGCATTAGTAGCACTTCTGAATGTTGGACTTTTATAATTCATTTCTATCACCTCTCTTTCTGTACCTTTATGTTACTATATTTTAGGTTGTTTGTCAATAAGTAAATAAATTTATTTTAACCAATTTTTCATTTCGATTGTATCTATACGTTCACCTCGTGATTGATATTCTTTCCACATCTTATCTAGTGTCTCAATTCCTTTCTCCTTGTGCATTGCCATAGAGAACATCTCGAATATTACATCTGAACCGATGTTGTTATCTACCATTTCATTTACATTCTCTTCCAAGAATCTTCTGAACTCTGCACTATCTTCAATGTCGATACCTAATTGTGTTTTGATACCTTCAATCGCACCACTTACTCTGTTCTCTGAAATAAGTTTAAGACCTCTTAGAGAAGCAGACTTAGAACCTAGTTTTCTTGAGATATCCATACTACTCTTAAAAAGTGTATTAATGTCCTGTGAAAGAAGTTTGTTTAGACTTTCTGTATATCGTGGTTTAACGTGCCCTAATTCCTGCATAGCATATCTATATGCAGTAGTATTTTCAGGGTGTCCATCTCTTCTTTCAATCTGTCTGAAACGCTCATTTATACGTTTATTCATCTTTCTAAGTTCCTTTGCAAGCCCTAACTTATCTCCACTTTTTTTCAGTTCAATAATACGATTTATTCTTTCGTCCTCTTTTATCCTTTCATTCAGTTCAAAACGTTCGTTTCTAGCCTTCATCTTCTGTCTTCTCTTCTGTTGCTGTTTTACTTTCTTATCATAGTTTTTCTTACTCATAATCTTTATCTCCTTGTAATCTTTCAATGATATCTAGCATTGTATCACTGATTCCTAAAGTGTAGGTTGTATCAACGATTGCTAGATTACTAGCAGTTGAGAATGTACAACCATTGACTGTGATATCATGCACCTTTGCTGAATTGTACTGTGCTATAGTTCTTCCTGAATTGTAGAACACCTCGTTTCTTTGGAATCTTCTAAGACCGCCTTTCTTTTCTAGTTCTTCAGCCCCTTTCTTCTTGCTTAGACCAGATACTGTGATACCTAGTTTTCCATTCTGAAGGAATGCATACTTCTTTGCTCCAAGTGTGATGAACTCATCATAGCCTTGTTCTTTATCAAAGATACCCATATAATATCTCTTGCCGTTGACTTCTACATAATTGACAACTCCTTTTTCACGGCATTCTCGATTAAGTCTTTCATTGTAGGCTTCAAACTCCTTTTCATGGTCACCGATATACTTTACTGAATCTGTGTCGCAGTAGATAGTGTCAAGTCCTGCAATGTTCAAACCGTCCTCTAACTCTCGTCTTGCATATGCAGTGACGAATACTCCCCATGAATAGTTAAGAAACGACCTGTGGTTCTTGTAATACTTGTCTAAGGCTTCTTCCATCTCTTCTTCAGTCATTTTCTTTTCTGTGTACTCGCCATCATGATATTCAATTTCCGTATTTAGAATGTTAGTAACAGTCATACCATAGATAGAGTTAAGTTTATTCTTAGATTTCATATACTCATAATAGTGTTCTTCATCTCCTTTTAACTTAGATTTCTTTTCAAAGTAGTACATGATGGTATCTCTTAGTTCCTTAGGTAAGAGACCTTTTCTAGAATAATGGAACTCTTCCACTGCTATTTCATCATATTCATACTGTTCCTTGACGATTTCAAAGTCAATATTAGTCATTGATATTGTTAGAAAATCTGCATGAAGTATTCTTCCGTTATATATTTCCCTATCATCACCAATCGCAAGACATTTAGACTGTGGGATATATGGAATAGGCTTCTCTTCTCTTAAGTGAATATTCTTGAAAGTGTATCTAGCAATGGTGCAGTACTTTTTGTTGTATTCTTCAAGTGTTGCTATGTTACGTATTACACCATAGTTCCATTTACCTAAAGGATAATCCCTCGCTATCATCTGAAATAGATATGAAGAAGACAGGTCATAACTTCCTACATTCTTCAAAATGAGATTAGTAAGGTATCTATCACCTGCAGTGTTACCACCTCTGAAGCATTCTCTTAGAAGTTTATACTGCAGTAGTGATAGTCTGCTTCTTAGGAACATCTTTCTATTATTATTATTCTTATTCATTGCACGTCTACAGTCTCGTCTTACATAGCCTGTGCTAGTTAGTGGGATAGTTGCTATGTTATCTTCCTTTAATAGTTCCATGACACACTCATACAAGCCCTTTACATCATTGAAGCAGTAGCCTAGTTCTACTTCTGTGAGTTGTGTGTTGGGTGTTCTGACTGTTGAATAGTCTAAATCATCTACACCCTTATAATGTAGTGTATTAGGTGTATTCTCTATGAATTTAGCAAGTGACATATTAGATAACTTGTAAGAACATCTGAACTCTAAGTGTTCGGTTTTAGCAGTTAAGATACTTCTAGAAGCCATGGCAAATACATCTGTGAAGTTGAAGTAGTCCTGAATGAACTGGAATTCAAATGACAGGTTATGCACATATACAACTACTCTTTCACATTCACTTAGTTTATATGCATTGACTACCTTCTGCATAAACTCCTGCAGTTCTTCCCATCTGCGACCGAAAACAACATTTCCTTCTATGCATACCTGCCATATATACATAAAGGCTTGATAATGTTCTTCATCATCTGTAGGTATCTTAGATGTCTCTATGTCGAATGTCATAGGGTGTCTCTGATACATCTTATGCTTGCCACTCTTGACAATATCCTTCTTCAATATGTCAAAAGGAAACTCATTCCAATAGTATGCATACTGTATACATCTTGTAGTCTTCAGCTGACAGTCACATCTTATATACATATCATTACTTCCTTTCTATACTGTATTCTAATTATTCCATTACCCCCATTTTTAATCAAGTCAAATTTTAAGAAATAAAATTTCAAAATGGGAAAATGAAATGGTATTTAAAAATTTCAGTTTAGTAAATTTTATTATCAAAACTCCCCTACCCTACCATATTTTATCATGGTGATAATTTATTATCATGATAAAATGTAAGCGTCTTACATTCTTACCTTTATCATCTTTTATTATAGTGATAAATCTTTCTTAAATCAAGTATTTTTAACAAAAGTATTGACTATTTACTATATATGAGTATAATTATAAGTGTAGAAAGGGAGATAAACAAAAGGTTTATCCAAGGAATGAAAGAAATGAAAGAAATGAAAGAAAAGTTAGTTAGTTATGAAGAAGTAGAAAGTTTTATACTAAATCAAGTAAATGAAATACACATGTATAGAATGGTATACTACAAAGAATTAAGAAATGAACGTGATTGGGAATACTACTTACATGATAGCATGGACGACGGTTATAAACTAATCCACGAAGGGATTGACAAATATTTATTTAACGACTGTCCACAAGAATATACTGACAAGGTGCTAACATGGTACTATACATCTATCGCAATGTTAAAAGACTTTAGATTTCTTCTAAGACGTAAATATAACAAACAACATATACATAGTACTATTAAAGCATTTACTAGAAGTTATAACAAAAACTTTGAGTTAGCATGAAAGATTTATTATAAGGAATAGAAAGAAGGTATATAAAATGTATGAAACATCTAAGAAAGTTACTCAAAAGAAATTATGTCAAATTGCTAAATGTTTAGGTGCTATAAGATTAGCAAAGGGGTGCTATTATTATGAATCTATATTATATAGTGATAAGAAATTAATTGATACGCTAGGACTAAAAACTTATGATGATAACTTTGCTAATAATGCATATATTCATAAAAATCAATTATATTATTCATGTGGTTTATATGGCAATAGTGGACAATTGCATTATATAACATACCTTAATAATTA
>OFMU01001659.1_pt1 | contig 13029 bp, 16 predicted proteins | sample 1541861 | NCBI WGS metagenome assembly OFMU01 (sample SAMN04209238, study PRJEB22552) | human gut metagenome | biome: gut; material: feces | host: Homo sapiens | place: USA: Oklahoma
TTATTATTATAATGAATATAAATTTTAGCCTACATTCTAAGTTAAGGAAATATAAATGAATTGTTAGCTATATTTAGCTGATAGATAAGGAGGATTATTTTGAAAGATATAGTAATAAAACTAACAAGAGATGTATTTGATTATAAATTTAAGCAGTATGAAGGGAAGTTTTTCCATGCAACTATAGATGAAAATAGTGAGATAGTGAAGTATAAGTTGACTGCTGATGAGGCTGGTAAAGAACTGAAGGAGTTTGGGAATACACATATAAAAGATGAGAACTTTTTATTTATTCCGCAGCTAGATATTTATATCGATTTAAAGAAAATGAAATAATTTAGGTTATATAATTAAAGTATAATAAAAATAGCTCATGCAAAATATATATTTTGTATGAGCTAAAAATCTTAAATTTTAATCAATAAATTATATATTGAAATATGAATAAATATCTATTCAACCTGATTTATTTTATAATTTAGTATATAATATACACCAAGAATAGTTACAATAACAACTCCAATAACAAATGGCCAATTTTCTTGATGTAAGTCCATTCCAGCTATATAAAACTGCCTAAAATCACAAAAAACCACAGCACTTACAATTGTCATAGGAACAGATTTTTTAATCATACCAACAATAAATGTACACATACCTAATGAACAAAATGTTATAATAGCTTTAATTGCTGTTGTAATCCAAGAGTATAAGATAGAAATATTAAATTCTCCTTGGATAATTCCAAAATTCTTATCTAAAATAACTATAAATACTCCACAACAAAAATATCCGACAATCATTGAAGAAATAATAAGTAGAGCAATAAGAAGTAACTTTGAAAGCAGTAACATTTTTCTGTTTATAGGATATGAAAACATAACTAAAATAGTTTTATTATTATATTCATTTATAATATAAGCAGATACAAGTACGGAGAATAAAATAATATAGTAAACACAAAATATTAATCCTACTGTTGAGAATGCTGTTTCATAACTAGATTTTACTGTTGAACTATCATTTAAGCCTATAAATAGAAAGAACAGACTTGCAAAAATCCCAAGAATTGAAAATATAATATATTTTTTTAAACCAACTTTTTTTAATTCGAGTTTCATTAAATGCATCATATATTTTCCACCACCTTTGACTCGGTTACTTGGAAGAAGAAGTCTTCTAAAGAATTTTGTTTACGTCCAATACTATTAATACCAATCCCATTTTTAACAAAAGTAGCAGAAATATTTTTTACGGTTATTTTTAAATCATAAATTTCAATACAATTTTCTGAGATTATTTTAAAATCTTTTGTTCTAAAATCATGTTCTAAGATATAACCTGCAAGTTCCACTTTATCTACGTCTGCTTCAATGTATTCTGTCTTGTATTTATGTATTTCAGACATAGAAATTTCTTTAAGTAGTTTTCCGTTTTGAATGATTCCTATTGTATCTGCTATTTGCTCAACTTCTGACAGAATATGACTAGAAATAAGAATGGTTACTCCATAATCTGTACGAAGTTTATAAAATAGATCTCTCATTTCTCTTATCCCCTCTGGATCAAGTGCATTGATTGGCTCATCAAATATCAATATTTCAGGTTTTGTTAAAATAGCCCTAGCAATTGCAAGACGTTGTTTCATTCCCAAAGAATATTTAGATACCTTTTTATCTGCATCTTTCAATAAACCGACACATTCTAGAATATTTTCTATGTGATTTTTATTATGGTATCCCATATATTCACAGTGTAAATCAAGATTTTGTCTTGCGGTTAAATTAGTATAAAAATATGGGTTTTCTATAATTGAACCTATTCTTTTTAATATTTCAAAATTATTTTCAAGTATATTATTAGAAAATATAGTTATTTCTCCAGCATCAGGTTTAACTAAATTAAGTAACATTTTCATTAATGTACTTTTTCCAGCTCCATTTGGACCAACAAAACCATAAATTTCTCCTTTTTTTATATGGATACTTAAATTATCAACAACAGCTCTACCTTGATATATTTTACTTAAATTATGCGTTTCTATTATATAACTCATTATAATCCCCCCTTTTTTATAAATACAGTATATAAAATAAAGTTATCTTTTTTATCTTTTAATTCTAACTTTTTTCTAACTTTATAATTTAAAAGTGAAGATTGTTTTTTTATTGGGGATACTATTCAATGAAATTGAAGCCCCCATAGAATTTGCAAGTCCTTGAGAAATAGCTAAACCTAATCCGTTACCATTTTTTCTATCAGAAGTATAGGCTCTTAAGAAAATATTTTCTTTGTCTTTTTCAGAGATACCTATTCCATGATCTTCAACTTCAATATATGTATGATTATCTTTTTTGTATAATGAAACCCCAAGAAATTTACCAGAATTACCGTATTTAATTGCGTTATCAATCAGATTTTTTAGAATACGCTGTACTCCATCTATATCTACATTTGCATATATAGGTTTATCTTTAATATTTACTTCTACATTAAAATGTTCATTTTCTAGAAGGTCATAAAATTCTAAAATTATTTCATGACAAAGTTGTGTTAAATTAACCCTTTGTATATTTAAAATAATATCTCCGGATTGAATTTTTGCAAGATTAAATAAGTTATTTACAGAGTGTACCAGTTCATTTGAGTTATTTTGCATTTTTTCAATTATTTCACTCATAGAATTGGATAACTCCTCTTTTTTACTTTGAATATAAAGCATTTCAATATAACCCTTTAAAACAGTTATAGGAGTTCTAAGGTCATGTGATATATTAGTAAATATTTGTAGAATCGCCTTTTGACTTCTATTACGCTCAATTTGTTTATCATAGAATTTTTCTAGAAGAATATTAATATCTTTAGCACTTTCTTTTACTATATTTATATTAGATGGAATAAGAATATAATTATTTTCATTATTATTAGATATATCCAAAATTTTTGAATTAATGTACTTATAATCATTTATTATCTTTTTATTTTTATTATGTTCTTTTAAGTATAGAATTAATAATATAATAGAAATAAGAAATAATATTAATTTCATTACTTTTTATCCTCCATCTTATATCCAATTCCCCAAAGTGTTTTAATATAGCTATTCTTGTCTGAATCGCAAGATAGCTTATTTCTTAATCTGTTGATATGTGTATTTAGAACATTTTCATTCCCATAATAGTTTTCTTTCCAAATAAGATTATAAAGTTGCTCTTTTGAAAAAGCTCTTCCTAGATTTGATGCAAGAAGTTTTAGAATCTCAAATTCTGTATGTGTAAGGTTCAAATCAGTACCATTTCTAGAAACGGTATAGTTAGATGTATTAATTATTAAATCTTTATATTTAATAATTTCATCAGCAGAACAATTTGAACTACTATATACCGTTGCACGACGTATATTTGCTTTAATCCTTGCAAGTAATTCGATAAGAGAAAAAGGTTTTGTAATATAATCATCAGCACCTAAATTTAAACCCATCATTTTATCTATATCACTATCTTTAGCTGTAGCAATAATGACAGGAATTACACTTACACTCCTTATATACTTTAAAACATCAAATCCACTAGACTTAGGTAACATTAAATCTAATAAGACAAGGTCAAATGTATTTTGTTTAAATATATCAATTGCTATTTGACCATCAGCTGCTATTATTACATTATAATTTTCACTTATCAAAAAATCATAAATCATTTCAGAAATATTTTTATCATCTTCAACTAATAATATATTCATTGTGTAACAACTCCTTTGTAATAATCTACTAAAATAATATATCTATAGAAAAATTGTGTCAATGTATATTGATTAAACAAAATCTTTTAGATGAATTTATATAAATTTATGAAATGTAAGTAAAAAATCAAATAAATTTAGTGTATCTTATTATTAAAAAAGTTATAATAAAATAAATAGACTGATTTGAAGGGAGAAGACCAATGATAAATGTAATGATGGTTTGCCATGGGAACATATGTCGTTCAACTATGGCAGAATTTGTTTTAAAGGACATGGTTTCAAAGCAAGGATTAGCAGATAAATTCCACATAGAATCTTCAGCGACAAGCAGAGAAGAAATAGGAAATCCAGTACACCCTGGAACAAGAAAAAAACTAGCAGAAGTTGGAATATCAACTGCTGGGAAATACGCAAGACAGATAACTAAAAAAGACTACAAAGAATTTGACTACATATTAATAATGGATGATATGAACAGAAGAAATCTAAAAAGAGTAGTTGGAGAGGATGTAGACAACAAAGTATACAAACTACTTCATTTTGCAGGAAGTGAAAGGGATATAGCAGATCCTTGGTATACAGGAAACTTTGATGTTACTTACGACGATGTAATGGAAGGATGTAGTGCATTTCTAGAATACTGCAAAAAGAATGAATTGTAAATATTTATATTAAGCAAAGAATATAATATTGAATAATTACATATTCTTATTAAAACTATAAATTTTATGTTAATTTATATTGAGTATTATATTTTATGGAGGTATAATATGTTTGGAACAATTATTGTAGATGCATATAGAAAAGAAGAAAAGATGGATATGGCTATTGCAATTGATGATTTATGTTCACCAGAGGATAACTATGGTTGGTCATCAGCTGGAATTTATAGCTTTTGGGATTATTATAAAAAAGAGATTCTTTATATTGGATTGGCAAGTGATTTATCATATAGGTTTAAACAACACAATGGAATTATTCTGATTAAATCCGGCTCTAAACAAAAGCAAATTGAAGATTATTTTTCTAAAAATGAAAAATTAGGATACAGTATATTTACACAATCTACATTATCTCAACCTTTAGTTCATAGAAATAAAAAATTATATAAAAAAATTACTAATCAACAAATTTCTTCAGATACAGATATATTGTTTGAAGAAGGAATTGAAGATATAAAGAAAGTAGAAGGAATATTAATAGAATCATTTCGAAAGGAATATGGATATTTGCCACCATGGAATAAAATAGGTGGTTCCTTGTATGGGCAAAAGAGAGTTATGAAAAATAATATAAATATTGTAAAAAGTTTTTGTAACCCAGACAATTATGAAATAAATCCTATAGTATCACGTTCTACAATTAGAGAATTATCAAATAATCCTGAATGGGCATGGTATGAAAATTATTTACACGATGCAAGAATGAATTCACTTAATTTAGGTATAGAATACGATAAAGCATTATCATTTGTAAATGAAAAAAATGGATTTTATACATATGAAAGAATTAAAAAAAGTGGATATTTAACAAAAAAATTGATTGTTTAAAATTTAAGAATCTATAAATTATGAATAAGAAAATGGTTTATAGATTTTATATTTTTTTGACAATAAATTTAAATATGATGAAGATGAGGTATTTTTAGCAATATTACATAAATTAAAAATATGTAAGGTTAATATACATTAAATGTTAGGAGAGTGAAAAAATGGCTTCTATAAAATACGAAATAATAAATTTACTAGACAGACAGGATTTAAAAGAAGAAGCAGCAAGTTGGTTTAGCTCTAAGTGGAGAGTGCCAAAAGAAGCATATTTAGAAAGTATGGAAGAATGTTTTACAGGAGAAAGTCCGGTTCCTCAATGGTATGTAGCAATTGAAGAAGGAAGAATAATCGGTGGATTGGGTGTTATAGAAAATGACTTCCATGATAGAAAAGACCTTGCTCCAAATGTATGTGCTGTATTTGTTGAGGAGGATAAACGTTGCAATGGAATAGCAGGAGATTTATTAAATAATGTGTGCGAAGATATGAAAAATAAAGGTATTGATACTCTTTATCTTCTTACAGACCATAACTCATTCTATGAAAGATATGGATGGGAATATTTCTGTGAAGCTCATGGGGATGGAGAAGAAAAGCCATCAAGAATGTATATACATAAATAAGTTATATAATATAAGTATAAACTTAGAAAAGGGGTGTAATTATGAAAGTATTATTAATAAATGGAAGTCCACATGCAAATGGCTGCACATACACAGCTCTTTGCGAAGTGGAAAAAGAATTAAACAAAAGCGATATAGAAACAGAAATAATCCACGTTGGAAACAAGGACATAAGAGGATGTATAGCATGTGGAAACTGTAGAAAAAATGGTAAATGCGTATTTGATGATATGGTAAATGAAGTAGCTCCAAAATTCACAGAATGTGATGGAATTGTTGTAGGATCTCCAGTATATTATGCATCTGCTAATGGAAATCTAATATCATTTATGGACAGATTATTCTACAGCAATGCTTGTGACAAGAATATGAAGGTAGGGGCAGCTGTTGTATCTGCAAGAAGAGGTGGATGTTCATCTACATTTGATGAATTAAACAAATACTTTACAATAGCTGGAATGCCAGTAGCATCAAGCCAGTATTGGAATAGTGTGCATGGAAACACACCAGAAGAAGTATTGAAAGACGAAGAAGGACTTCAGGTTATGAGAACTTTAGGTAAAAATATGGCATTTTTAGTGAAAAGTATAGCTTTGGGTAAAGAAAAATATGGATTACCTGAAAAAGAAGCAAAAGTTGCTACAAACTTTATAAGATAGTTAATAAAAATAATACGATAACACAATGATAAAAGCTGGGTAAAAAATTACTCAGCTTTTATTTTATATTTATGAAATAGATAATTAAAAGAAATATTGTATCATTTTTAAAAAGAAGTTATCATTAAAATAAGAGGTGATAAAAATGCATTTAACAAACGAACATAATATGGACGTATCATCAAGAATGTCTTTAGATGACAACTCATTAGATATATTTATAGTAGAAGATGACTTTGTATTAGCCAAAGAAATAAAATTGCGGTTAGAAAAATACGGATACACAGCGCAAACTGTGGTAGATTTACAAAATATAACAAATGAGGTACTTATTGCAAATCCAAAACTAATTTTAATGGATATTAACCTTCCATATAAAGATGGCTTCCAATGGTGCAACGAGATAAGAAGATTTTTAAAAGTACCGATAATATTTATCTCATCAAGGGATAGCGATATGGATATCATAATGTCTATAAATATGGGTGGAGATGACTACATTGTAAAGCCATTCTCAATACAACTATTAATTGCAAAGGTTCAAGCAGTTTTTAGACGTGCATATTCATACAATATTACTGCTGATAAAGAAATTATAAAAGTTGGAGAAATAACACTTAACATAGCTGATGGAACGGTTATAAAGGATGGAACAGTTGTAGAGCTTAGCAGAAATGAATTTAAAATTTTACACATACTTATGCAAAATGCAGGAAATATTGTCAGCAGAGATGAGATAATGGATGCACTTTGGAGCACAGATGAATTTATTGGCGAAAATACGCTGACTGTAAATGTAACCAGACTTAGAAACAAACTAAAATCACTTGGATTAGTTGATTATATTAAGACAAGAAAGGGACAAGGTTATATAATAGAAGACATATAGGATAATAGAGAACTTTTTGAGGTGAAACAAAATGAAGATTAAAGATTACTTAAAAAGCAATAAGAGTTACATTCTTTTATATGTATTATTTATAATCTTATTCAACGTAAATGTCTACATAGATCCAGGAATAGAAATGGGTAGGGAGAGTCTAATATATCTGAATTTAATATTCGCACTAGCATTAGTAGTATTTATAGTGTATGATTTTTTCAAAAAGAAGAGAGAATTTGATAAAATTTTAGATACTATTAAGGTAATAGACGGCGTTGATGTCGATGAAGAATTTAAAGATGGAGTAGATAAAGAACTTATAAGACAGATAAAAGATGAGCATATATATTGGATGAACAAGATGGATAAGATAGAGGACGAGTTAAAAGATGCCAATGACTATATGACAGACTGGATACATCAGGTAAAAATACCAATCTCAATACTAGAAATTATGTCTAAAAGAGTAGGGGATGCTGAAATTTCAAAGAATATAAACAGAGAAATAAAAAGAATAGACTCCCTTGTTGAGCAGGCATTGTACATAATAAGATCTGGAGAATATAGCTCAGATTTTTCTATTGAAGAGATAGAAATAGACAAAGTAATAAGAAGTGTAATAAAAAAGAACAGATACTTATTTATATATAATAAGTTAGAAATAGATATCAAAGAAACTGGATTTTCTGTGTTTACAGACAGAAAATGGATAGCGCATATAATAGAGCTTATAATAGATAACGCATGTAAATACTCTCGTGAGGGTGGAAAGATAGAGATTTTCCCAGAGCAGCGTGAAAAATCTAGGGTTATCCATATAAAAGATTATGGAGAAGGAATAGATAAAGTAGATTTGGATAGAATTTTTGAAAAAGGATTTACAGGAAAGAACGGAAGAAATAGATTTAAATCTACAGGAATGGGACTTTATATCGCTAAAAAAATACTTACCGCACTTGGAGATGACATAGAAGTTAAATCTGTTGAAGGTGAATTTTGTGATGTTTCGATAATATTCAACAAAGGACACGATTTCTTTAAAGTTATGCAATAAAAGTAAATTATAGTAATAAACAATAAATATATAGATAAAATTGATTGTTGGTCATATATACGGGTATCTACTAAGTAAGCAATCAAAAGATGGGGGATATAAAAATTATGAGTATATATGATTATAAAGTGAAAGATATAGATGGTAATGAAGTTGATATGAGTGAATTTAAAGGAAAAATACTTCTGATATTAAATTCAGCTACAAATTGAGGCTTCACTAAACAGTATGAAGCTCTGGAAGAGCTTTACAAAAAATATAAAGATGAAGGATTTGAAATATTAGATTTTCCTAGTGACCAGTTTGGACAGACTCCGGGCACTGATGCTGAAGTAAAGCAGTTTGGAATTGATAAATATGGTATAACGTTTAGACAGTTTTCTAAAATAGAAGTAAATGGTGAAAATGAAGAACCTTTGTTTACATATTTAAAAGAACGGAAAACAGGTCTTGGTGGGAAAAATATTAAATGGAACTTTACTAAATTCTTAGTAGATAAAGACGGAAATATAATAGATAGATTTCCACCAATGATGAAACCAGAAAAATTATAAAAGAAAATAAAAAAATTATTAAAATAAAAACTTCTAAAATTATTTTTTATTGACAAATAAAAACTTTAATAATATAATTAAAGTTAATTGAATAAGAACTATCTTCAGGGCAGGGTGAAATTCCCTACCGGTGGTAAAGCCCACGAGCTGCAAAGCATGATTCGGTGTAATTCCGAAGCCGACAGTAAAGTCTGGATGAAAGAAGATGAAAAGTACTATTTATTATATATTATAGTTTTATTTGCTCTGGAATGAATTAATCATTTTAGAGCTTTTTTAATTTATTTAGATAATTTTAGCACTTTTAAATGTCTTGGATAGCATATTATTCAAGACATTTTTTATTTTTAGGAGGTGTTAAAATGTGTGAATGTAAATATATGCAATTGGCATTAGAAAATGCAAAAAAAGGTATAGGATTTGTTAATCCTAATCCTATGGTAGGAGCAGTTATTGTCAAAAATGGAAAAATTATAGGTGAAGGATACCATAAAAAATATGGTGGTCTTCATGCAGAACGAAATGCATTGAATAATTGTTCAGAAAATCCTAAAGATGCTACCATGTATGTAACTCTAGAACCATGTTGTCATTATGGAAAAACTCCACCATGTACAGATGCAATAATAGAAAATAAGATAAAAAAAGTAGTTATTGCTAGTCTAGATCCAAATCCTAAAATGTCTGGTAAAAGTTTGGATATATTAAAAAAACGGGGAATAAAAGTTGAAAAGGGGCTTTTAGAAAATGAAGGCGATAAATTGAATGAAACTTTTAGAAAGTTTATAACAACTAAAAAACCATTTGTATTATTTAAGTATGCTATGACAATGGATGGAAAAATAGCTACTAAAATAAATGAATCTAAATGGATTACAGGTGAAGAAGCTAGATTAAATGTACAAAAAACTAGGCATAAATATTCGGGAATAATGGTTGGAGTGGATACTGTAATTATAGATAATCCGATGTTAAATTGTAAGATAGAAAATGGACTAAACCCAATTAGAATAATATGTGATACAAATCTAAGAACACCTATAGGATCAAAAATAGTATCTACAGCAAAAGAAATACCTACAATAATCGCAACTTGTTCAGATGATGAGATTAAAAAAGAGCAATATATTGAAAAAGGATGTGAGATTTTACAAATTAAAATAAAGAAAAAAAAGATAGACTTACAAGATTTGATGTCTAAATTAGGAGAAAAGAAAATAGACAGTATACTTCTTGAAGGAGGTGCAACTTTAGCATGGAGCGCTTTTGAACGGGGAATAGTAGATAAAATACAAGCATATATAGCTCCTAAAATATTTGGTGGAAATGGAAAAACAGCAGTATTAGGAGAAGGGGTTGATTTTCCTAAAGATGCAATAATGCTAAAAAATAGTGAAATCTTTAGATTTGGAGATGATTTTATGATAGAAAGTGATGTGACTTATAAATGTTCACAGGAATAATAGAGGAAATAGGAAATATTGTATCGATTAAAGTTAATGGTGATTCTAGGAAATTATTTATAAAAGCAGATAAAATATTAGAAGATGTGCACAGAGGTGATAGCATAGCGGTAAATGGAATTTGCCTTACTGTTACAGAGTTTTCTGATTCAGAATTTTCAGTCGATGTAATGCATGAAACTATGAAAAGAACTTCCCTAAATAAGTTAAAAACAAATAGCAAAGTTAATTTAGAAAGGGCAATGGCTGCAAATGGAAGATTTGGAGGTCATATAGTAAGTGGCCATATTGATGGGACTGGAATAGTTAAAAATATAAATAAAGATAGTAATGCGATATGGTACACAATTGAAGCTGATTTAAAAATTATGAAATATGTGGTTGAAAAAGGCTCTATTACTATAGATGGAATAAGTTTAACAGTGGCTAATGTTAGAACAAATAGTTTTGATGTCTCAATAATTCCACATACTCTAGAGAACACTATCTTAGCTTTTAAAAAAATAAATGATATTGTAAATATTGAGAATGATTGCATTGGAAAATACGTAGAAAAATTAATGAATAAAAATAAAAAAGAATCAAATATAAATAGAGAATTTTTATTAAGAAATGGATTTTAGAAGTATTTATTAATAAACTATTTTTAGATTAGGAAAGATATTTTAATAATTGGAATTTTTAAGGAGGGAAAAATGATGAGATTTGAATCAGTAAAAAAAGCAATACAGGATTTAAGAGAAGGGAAAATTATACTTGTAACAGATGACGAGAACAGAGAAAATGAAGGTGATTTAATCTGTGCAGCTGAGTTTGCTACAACAGAAAATGTAAATTTTATGGCAAGTTATGCAAAAGGTCTAATATGTATGCCTATGTCAAAAGAATTAGCTAAAAAATTAGATTTACCACCAATGGTAACTCATAACACAGATAATCACGAAACAGCATTTACAGTATCAATAGACCATGTAGACACAGCTACAGGAATATCTGCTGTTGAAAGAGGATTAACTGCTAGAAAATGTGTAGAAGATGATGTAAAACCAGAAGATTTCAGAAGACCTGGTCATATGTTTCCTCTGATAGCAAAAGATAATGGAGTGTTAGAAAGAGATGGACATACTGAAGCAACAGTTGATTTTATGAAATTAGCCGGACTTAAAGAATGTGGACTTTGTTGTGAAATTATGAGAGAGGACGGAAGAATGATGAGAACAACAGAGTTAAAAAAAATGGTAAAAGAATATGGATTAACATTTACAACTATAAAAGATTTACAAGACTACAGAAAAACATATGATAAATTAATTGAATGTGTTTCAAAAGTAAAAATGCCCACAAAATATGGAGAGTTTATGGCTAGTTGTTACATAAATAAATTGAATGGAGAACATCACATAGCCTTAGTAAAGGGCGAGATAGGAGATGGAGAAAATATTCTTTGTAGAGTGCATTCAGAGTGTTTAACAGGAGATGTATTTGGATCTTTACGTTGTGATTGTGGGGAACAATTTGATGTAGCTATGCAAAAAATAGCAAAAGAAGGAAGAGGAGTTCTGCTTTATATGAGACAGGAAGGAAGAGGTATTGGTCTTGTTAACAAAATGAAGGCATATAAACTTCAAGATGGGGGAATGGACACTTTAGATGCAAACTTAGTATTGGGATTTGATGGAGATGCTAGAGAATATTACATAGGAGCTCAAATTTTAAGAGATTTGGGTGTAAGGTCTTTAAATCTTCTTACAAACAATCCAGATAAAATATATCAGTTAAAAGATTATGGAATTAAGATAAATAATAGGATTCCTATTCAGATAGATGCAACAGAATATGATGAATTTTATTTAAAAACAAAACAAGAAAGAATGGGACATATATTAAATTTAAAGGGGGAAAACTAAAATGAAAATTTACGAAGGAAAATTATTAGCAGAAAGTGATATTAAAATAGGAATAGTAGCAGCGAGATTTAACGAATTTATAACATCAAAACTTCTTTCAGGAGCAGTAGACGGATTAAAACGTGAAAATGTTAAAGAAGAAAATATAGAAGTGGCTTGGGTTCCAGGAGCATTTGAAATACCAGTAGTAGCTTCAAAAATGGCTAAGAGTAAAAAATATGATGCAATAATATGTTTAGGTGCAGTAATCAGAGGAAATACAAGTCATTATGATTATGTATGTAGTGAAGTATCTAAAGGAATAGCTCATGTAAGTTTAGAAAGTGAAATACCTGTAATGTTTGGAGTACTTACAACTGAAAACATAGAACAGGCTATAGAAAGAGCTGGAACAAAAGCAGGAAATAAAGGATTTGAATGTGCTCAGGGAGCAGTAGAAATGGTAAATCTTATGAAATTGTTATAATAAAAATACTAGTACAAATTAAATATTAAAAATAAAGTAAAAGAGGGAGGTATCGTAAAAGATACACTCCCTTTTTAGTATGACGGGCATGCTATTAATCTGTGGTGAAAGTCCATAAAAGGCGTA
>OFMU01001664.1_pt1 | contig 13005 bp, 14 predicted proteins | sample 1541861 | NCBI WGS metagenome assembly OFMU01 (sample SAMN04209238, study PRJEB22552) | human gut metagenome | biome: gut; material: feces | host: Homo sapiens | place: USA: Oklahoma
CTTTAATGCGGCTGCATAGGATGGGTCTGTGCGGAAGGTATACTGCTTATCCTCCATCTGGGTGCCCCGGTTACTAAACGGAAATTCTTCATTTACCATGGTAATATCTGCATTTACAAGCAGCTCTTTCATGCCATTATCTATGACAGCGTCTATGCCTCCGGCATCATAGTTTGTTTTAAAAGAATTGGCAAAAAGTACGTCTCCGGTAAACATCAGTGTTGTATCTTCTGTTACATCTGTTGTTTCCGTGTTTTTCCCAATCTTCTTATCTGCATCTTCAGAAGCTGCATCCTTTCCGGCTTCCGCATCATTTTTACCGTCAGTTTTATCACTGGTCTTTAAATCGGATTCTCCATTTTTATCCTTGCTGTCTTCTGCAGCTTCTGTCCCTGCTGTTGCGTCAGTCTGCCGGCTGTCCTTCTGGCGGATGCTTCCACCGTGATGGGCTGCATATATCATTGCTGCACCCAGCAGAATCACACACACTATAGAAACTATATATAATGCAATCCGAACTTCTTTCTTCATTATTTTATCTCCTTTTTTGTAGTCATGTTTCCGTGACTATTTTACCAATGAATGAGCATTTCGGCAATCGTAAAAATTTGTATACTCCTTTTGCCTTCAAACTGGCGTGGTCATATTTGTTATATCTGGCTATTTTAATCAAACCACATTTTACATATGATAGGGAAAACGATTTGCAGATCACATACCAAAGAAAGGATTTACTTTATTATGAAAAATACAAAGAAAATGGTTACTGCGGCCTTGCTTGCTGCATTTACCTGCATTGCAACTATGATTATTAAGATTCCTACACCAACTTTTGGATATATTCATTTAGGAGACGGACTGGTACTCCTATGTGGTATTATCTTAGGTCCTGGAATTGGTGCACTTGCCGCTGGTATCGGCTCCATGTTTGCTGATATTTTCTCCGGCTATATGACCTGGGCTCCTGCCACTTTAATCATCAAGGCTCTGACCGCATGCATCGCCGGACTTCTGTTCCACAAACTGCGTCTTAACATTTCTTCTAAAGCTAACCGCAGTGTCCGCGTTGTTATCGGCGGTATCGTAGGTGAGGCTCTTATGGTACTTGGCTACTTCCTGTTTGAAGCAGGTCTTGCTGCATTTGCCAGCGGTTCTTTCTCCTCCGCTGCCCTTGCTACCGGAATTGCTTCTTCTGCTGCAGGTATTCCATTCAATATCGTCCAGGGTGTTGTCGGCATTATTCTCTGCCTGATTCTGCTCCCGGTTTTAAGTAAAATCAATGATGTAAATGAGTGGGTTTCCAAGTAAATAATTTTATAAAAAATGATAGCAGGCAATGTCTTTTCACATTATCTGCTATCATTTTTATGCTGGCAACCCGCAAAGCGTGTTTCTCATAGTTTTGTGTCAGGCTGCAGAAACCGGGAATTTCCTTTTGAGAAAGAAAGGAGATTGAAGAAAATGAACAACACAACAACAAAAGCAGCAGAGACTGCGAAAAAGGCCGGAACTACGAGAAATACAGGTGTCAGAACCATGGTGCAGATTGCCATGCTGGCGGCCGTAGCTACTGTTTTGATGCTCTGGGAGGTGCCGCTTCCGTTTATTGCACCGAGTTTTTATAAGATGGATCTGAGTGAAGTGCCGATCATGATCGGGGCGTTTGCGATGGGACCGCTGGCAGCGGCAGTGATCGAACTGATCAAGATTCTGCTGAACTTTGTCCTGAACGGAACAACGACCGCAGGTGTGGGAGAACTTGGTAACTTTATCATGGGATGCGCACTGGTTATGCCGGCTGGCTTTATTTATAAACAGGCAAAAACAAAGAAACATGCAATCATCGGTATGGCAACCGGAATCGTATGCATGGCAGTGGCCAGTGCTCTGGTGAATGGTCTGTTACTGCTTCCGGCTTACGGAAAAGCATTTGGTATGCCGGTGGATACCTTTGTGGAGATGGGAGCAGCCATCATTCCGGCGATCCACAGTCTGACAACGTTCTGCCTTTTCAGCGTTGCACCGTTTAATATTATAAAAGGTATTGTAGTTTCTCTGATAACTCTGGTATTATATAAACATATCAGCCGGTTGTTAAAAGGCTCTCAGGCATAATTGATCCGTCCTGTACAAGGAGCCTCCGACCGGGGTGGGAGGAATACCAGATGGGAAAAATCAATAAAGTAAACAAACAGACAACCAATCCATATCTGAATCTCTATGATCTGGATGTCGTGAATAAAGTAGGACGAGAAGGACACTATTATGTGGCATCCCGGGCGAAGACTGAGGATGACCTGAAACTGAGTCATATCGAAAATAATGATCCGGACGGTGTGGCCATCTACAGTCTCTACGGAGAAAAGAAAGACAGGGTAGTACTGATCCGACAGTTCCGTTATCCGCTGGGTGGTTATGTGTATGAACTGCCGGCCGGACTGGTGGATCCGGGAGAGAATTATCACACCGCAGCGATCCGGGAACTGAAAGAAGAAACCGGACTGAAGCTGGAGCCGATCGTGGTGGATGACATATATCAGAAGCCTTATTATACATCCGTCGGTATGACCGATGAGTGCTGCGGAACAGTTTACGGATATGCTTCCGGTGAGATCAGTAAAAAATACATGGAAGACAGCGAAGAAATTGAAGTGGTTCTGGCAGACCGGAAGGAAGTGGCACGGATCATGAAAGAAGAACGGGTAGCGCTTCTGTGCGCCTATATGATGATGCACTTTCTTCACGATGAAGAACCCTTTGCATTCTTACATGCCAAAGAAAAATAAATCCATACCAGGTGCGTAAAACAGGTCAGTAATATTCACGAAAAAGAGACAGAGGAGAAAAAATATTATGGAATACTGGGATATCTACGATGAAAAGAAACAGAAAACCGGCCGTACGATGAAGCGAAACGACTGGAACATGAAACCGGATGAATACCATCTGACGGTGCTTGGTGTGCTGAAACGTCCGGATGGCCGCTATCTGATCACCCAGAGAAAGCTGGACAAAGAATGGGGTGCCGGCTGGTGGGAAGTACCGGGAGGCGGAGTCAACGCGGGAGAAGATTCCAGGGACGCAGTGATCCGCGAGATCCGCGAGGAGACCGGAATTGATGTGAGCCAGGCTGCAGGCGGCTACGCATTTTCCTATAAACGGGTGAATCCGGAGGAAAAAAACAACTATTTTGTGGATATCTACAAATTTATTCTGGACTTTGTGGATAACGATGTGAAAGTACAGCCGGAGGAAGTGGAAGGCTTTAAGATCGCCACACTCGAAGAGATCCGGGCATTTGCCCAGGAAGGGATTTTCCTACATTATGACAGTATGAAAGAAGTATTCGATTAGAGCGTGTTTGAGAAAATATAAGAAGCAGTTATTTCTGTACATCAGTAAGCGTACAGAAATAACTGCTTTTTCACTTTACCGGAAACTGCTTTTCTGTAAAATAAAAACACTCTGTGAGGATGTGCACTGCGGCGTATAAGGCAGATGTCGCAGGCGCGGGAATGTGCCATGGCGCATTCTATGTTAAGACATAAAGATAATGGGTCATCGCCAAGCGGTAAGGCACAGGACTTTGACTCCTGCACTCGCTGGTTCGAATCCAGCTGGCCCAGTTACGGGCGTGTAGCTCAGGTGGTAGAGCACTTGACTTTTAATCAAGTTGTCCGGGGTTCGAATCCCCGCACGCTCACTTATTTAGTCCCATGGTTTTCTGTGGGACTAAAAAAATGCGGATGTGGCGGAACTGGCAGACGCGCTAGACTTAGGATCTAGTCTCTACGAGGTGCAGGTTCAAGTCCTGTCATCCGCATTTAGTTAAACATAACAAAAACAGTTATATATAGAAGTAATAGAGGAACCTTTACCAAAAAGGTTTCTTTTTTTGCTTTTTTTATGGATTTTAAGGAAAAAGTGGAAAAAGAAAAGAAGAAGCAGTATTTAAATATCTCTGTTGAAAATATCCGGATCGAGATCGTCTCTTTTACAGATTCCAACTATATGTTAATATAATCATATGAAGATGTTGGGGTTAAAAGGTATTTTGACCCCTTTGATACCAGATTGCTACGTGCTTTGCACTCTCGCAATCCTCAAAAACATTCTCCTTTCGGAACATTTTCATCCAATGAAAGGAAGAACTTCTAAAAAAACAGGTGAAAAAGAAACAGGAGAATAATTAAAGCATGGATAAATGATAAACGGTGAGTACCGCTTTTATTGATTACATTGCGGCAATAAATACATGTAACAGGGAAATTTTAACAAAGTAAGAGGGACGAAAGAATGAAAATATTAAGTGTCACAGCCCAGAAGCCGGACAGTACCGGAAGCGGTATCTATCTGACGGAACTGGTCAGAGGATTTAAAAAAAAGGGAATCACCCAGTCAGTGATCGCGGGAGTTACAAAAGCTGATCAGGTATGTCTTCCGGAGGGGGTAAGCTTTTATCCGGTATATTTTGAATCGGAGCAGTTACCGTATCCGATCACGGGAATGTCGGACGAGATGCCTTATCCGAGTACCAGGTATTCAGACCTGACAGAGGAGATGACAGAAACGTTCCGGAACGCATTTGGCGAGGTACTGAAAAAGGCAGTGGAGGAGTTGGATCCGGACGTGATCCTGTGTCATCATCTGTATCTCCTTACAGCGATTGTAAGAGAGCTGTTTCCTGATAAAAAGGTATATGGAGTATCCCATGGATCCGACCTGCGGCAGATCCGCAAGACAGAACAGAACCGGGAATACATTTTACAGAGAATTCCTGCGCTGGATGGGATTTTTGCATTGCATGAGGAGCAGAAAGAGATGATCTGCGGAATTTACGGGGAGCATATCAGAGAGAAGGTACGGGTGATCGGAACCGGCTATAACAGTGATGTTTTCCGGCAGGAGATGGGGACTTCACAGGGAGAAGAAAAAGAGCTGAGACTAATCTTTGCCGGAAAGATTTCAGAGAAAAAGGGTGTGAAAAGTCTGATCCGTTCGTTGGATTATCTGAAGGATTCCGGTCTTATTATTTCTCTGGAACTGGCAGGAGGTGCCGGGGATGAGGGCGAATATCAGGAAATCCGGGAGCTTGCCGAAAAGTGTCCGTTTGCAGTTACCTTTGCCGGGAAGATCACACAGCAGGAGTTGGCGAAGAAGATGAATCAGAGTGATGTGTTTGTACTGCCATCTTTTTATGAAGGTCTTCCACTTGTGATCATTGAGGCTCTGGCATGTGGTACCTATGTGATCTGTACAGATCTTCCGGGGATCAGGAATTGGATTGATCAGAATCTTCCGGATAATGGTGTGGTTTTTGTAGAGCCGCCAAAAAGAGTGAATGAAGATGAACCTGTGGAAGAAGAACTTCCGGTATTTGAAAAGAAACTTGCCGGAGCCATTGAAGGGATCGCAAAATATCCTGGATCAAAGCCGGAAAAGGAGCATCTGGAGCAGATTTCGTGGGACGGACTTTGTGTGCATCTTATGCAGATATTTGAGCAACAGAGTGTTTATCGGAAAAACCTATAATTGAATTTCTGCATGTAAATTATCAATTATTTTTTTGTAAAACAACATGTTAAAATGAAGAAAAGAGAAATGAAAAGGCATTTTAACAGGAGGTTATTAACAGTTGATAATTGATATGCATATGCATGAGATGCGTTATTCGGGGGACAGCTTTTTAAGATTGGAGAACATGGTAGAGATCGCAAAGCGCAGAGGACTTGATGGGATCTGTATTACGGATCATGACAGTATGGGACTGAAGGAATTTGCGGCAGAGTATTCGGAGAAAACAGGATTTCCGATTTTTGTCGGGATTGAATTTTATTCCCTGCAGGGAGACATTGTAGCATTTGGAATTGAGGATTATCCAAAAGAGAGAATCCCGGCACAGGAGTTTGTAGATCTGGTACAGGCACAGGGCGGTATGTGTTTCAGTGCCCATCCATTCCGCAATAATAACAGGGGACTGGAAGAGAACCTGAAGATTGTAAAGGGACTTGATGGAATCGAAGTGCTGAACGGCAGCACACTTTATGAGGCAAATCGAAAGGCGGCAGAATATGCGGCTGAGCTTGGACTTGCAACAGTTGGATCAAGTGATTGCCATGTGCCGGAGAAGCTGGGAATTTATGCAACGTATTTTCCAAGAGAGATCTGTTCGGTACAGGAACTGATCCGGAGTGTAAAACGATGCGAGACTCTTCCGGTGTATTATAAAGAGGGTGGATATTATCTCTGGGATATGAAAAATCCGATTGATGCACCGTTTCACATTTACGAGCAGGAACAGATGGTGTGTGCCGGTTAACGTAAAAAATGAGAACAGATATGAAAAAATTAAACGCTTTTTTTATTGAAAGTGTGTTATTTCCATAGTATTATTAAGAGTGGAAATTAAGAGGGCTGGAATGTAATATTTCCAGCTTTCTTATTTAACAGGAAATTCCGTAGGAACTTCCTGCCGAATAAAAGACACTACGTGCTTGAGTATCTTTTCAATCACCAATTACAAGGAGGAACTAACATGAAAGACATAGTAATTTCAGATGCAGTAAAATATATCGGAGCAGATGATAAGGATCTGGATCTCTTTGAGAGCCAGTACATCGTTCCAAACGGAGTATCCTACAACTCTTATGTGATCCTGGACGAGAAGATCGCAGTTATGGATACGATTGATACGAGAAAGACAGACGAATGGAAAGAGAATCTGGAGAGGGTGCTGGATGGAAGAACACCGGATTATCTGGTTGTATCTCATCTGGAACCGGATCATGCCGGAAGCATCAAAGAATTTGCAGACAAATATCCGGAAGCCAAGATCGTGGCAAGTGCAAAAGCTATTGCAATGCTTCCACAGTTCTTTGAAATCGCAGATCTGGCAGACCGTGCAGTTGCGGTAAAAGAAGGTGAAGAACTTTCCCTTGGAAGCCATACCCTTCAGTTCTTTATGGCTCCGATGGTTCACTGGCCGGAAGTTATGGTCGAATACGAAAAGTCTGAGAAGATTCTGTTCTCAGCAGATGGATTTGGCAAATTCGGTGCGCTGGATGCAGATGAGGACTGGACTTGTGAAGCAAGAAGATACTACTTCAATATCGTAGGCAAATACGGTGCACAGGTACAGGCGCTTCTGAAAAAAGCAGCGACTCTGGACATTCAGACGATCTGCCCGCTTCATGGACCAATCCTGAAAGAAAATCTGGGATACTATATCGGAAAATACATGACATGGAGCAGCTATGAACCGGAAGATGACGGGGTACTGGTTGCTTATGCATCGATCCATGGCAATACCAAGAAGGCAGCAGAGAAGATGAAAGAGATCCTGGAAGCCAAAGGTGCAAAGAAGGTAGCGATCACTGACCTTTCCAGAGATGATATGGCAGAGGCAATCGAGGATGCATTCCGCTATGACAAGCTGGTTCTTGCAGCAGCTTCCTATGATGCAAGTGTGTTCCCGTGCATGGAGACTTTCCTGAACAAACTGACCAATAAGAACTACCAGAACCGTAAGATCGCAATTATCGAGAATGGTTCCTGGGCTCCGACAGCAGCACGCGTGATGAAGAGTTATGTAGAGAAAATGAAGAAGATCACACTCTGCGAAAAGACTGTTACGATCAAATCTGCAATGAAAGATGCAGATGTAACTGCAATGGAAGAACTTGCAGATGAACTTCTTGCGTAAGAAACGGAAAGAATGAGATGATAAAGTTAAAAGAGACTACAATGAGGAAAACCTGGGTGGTATGTCTTCTCGCAATGGTCTGCTGTGCGTTATGGGGAAGTGCTTTTCCTTGTATCAAGGTTGGCTACCGGCTGTTTCAGATCGATTCAGCCGATACCGCCACGCAGATCCTGTTTGCAGGGTGCCGCTTTACGATTGCAGGCATTATGGTTATTTTGTTTGGATCGATCCTGCAGGGACGTTTTCTGAAAGCGGGGAAGGGAGATCTTCCGAGAATCGGAAAAATCTGTCTTTTACAGACGGTGATCCAGTATTTTTTCTTTTATGTAGGACTTGCACATACGACCGGAGTCAAAGGATCGATCGTTGAGGCATCCAATGTATTCCTTGCAATCCTTGTTTCAAGCCTGATCTTTCATCAGGAGAAACTGGATCAAAAAAAAGTGCTCGGATGTATCGTCGGATTTGCAGGGGTGGTTCTGATCAATCTGAGCGGAAGCAATGTGGAGATGAGCTTTAATCTGACCGGAGATGGATTTATTTTTATCTCTGCGATCGCTTATGCATTATCTTCTGTACTGATCAAGAAGTATTCAGCCAAATCTGATCCGGTGATGTTAAGCGGATATCAGTTTACTGCAGGCGGGCTCGTGATGATCCTGATCGGATTCGTGATGGGTGGAAGAATCCATACGGCAAGTATGCCGGCAATGATTCTTCTGATCTATATGGCGCTGATTTCTGCAGTTGCATACACGCTGTGGGGAATCCTGTTGAAATACAATCCGGTATCCAAGGTATCGATCTTCGGATTTACGAATCCGGTATTTGGGGTGATCCTTTCCGCGATCATTTTGCGCGAGGGAAATGTATTCGGAATGAAAGACCTGATCGCACTGGTGCTAGTTTCTATCGGAATCCTGATTGTCAACTGGGCGAAGCCGGTGGGAGAAAAAGAAAAAGGAATGAACTAAGATGGAACCTGTTTTAAAGGAGGACACCTGCAGCTGATACCGATTTTTGAACAGGAAAAGAAATAACAGGAGGCAGGTTATGGCAAATACAGCGAGCTGTTGTGACACCTGTACATTTTATATTTACGATGATGAATATGAATGTTACACGTGTGACAGAGACCTGGATGAGGATGAGATGATGCGGTTTCTGACGGATCAGCATTATCAGTGTCCTTACTACAGATCTGGAGATGAATACAGAGTCGTCAGAAAACAGATGTAAATTGTAGATGATGGAATAGAAGTATAAAAAACACAGAATTTTGTAATGCGTCAAGTAATAGATGAATTTGTACTTGTTCCAAGAGGAGAAGCTGCGGAGCGGATAAATGGAACGATGACACTAAGTGAGACAGCGGCATTTATATATGAACATCTGGAGGAGGCTATAAAGGTGAGAGATAAAAAGGCAAATACAGTGAATGAACAGGACAATCCGCTTGGGTATGAAAAGGAATCAAAACTACTGGTTGGATTTGCGATTCCATGCATTATTTCCATGCTGGTAACAGCTCTTTACAATATTGTAGATCAGATTTTCATTGGTCAGGGTGTGGGAATGCTGGGAAATGCAGCAACGAATATTGCGTTTCCGCTTTCTACTTCCTGTACGGCAATCTCACTGCTACTTGGAATCGGCAGTGCGACCAATTTTTCATTGAAGCTTGGTGCAGGAGAAGAAAAAGAATCTGCAGAGTATGCGGGAAATGGAATTTGCCTGATGGCAATTTTCGGGATTGCACTTTTTGCAGTAACGACGATTTTTCTGACTCCGATGCTGAAATTCTTCGGTGCTACATCGGAGGTACTTCCGTATGCACAGGAATATACACGGATCACGGCAATTGGCTTTCCATTTCTGATCGCAAATACGGGGATGAGTAAGCTGATCCTTGCGGATGGAAGTCCGCGGTATTCGATGACATCTATGCTGGTGGGTGCTATTGTAAATACAATTCTGGATCCGATTTTTATTTTTGGGCTGCATATGGGAATGAGGGGCGCAGCACTTGCTACGATCATAGGACAGATCGTTTCGTTCTGCATCAGTCTGCGGTATATGTTCCATTTTAAAACGATCCGGCTTACAAAGGAAAGTTTCCATATGACGGGAAGACATATCGAGAATATTTTCAAATTCGGTGCCAGTGCCTGCTTTAACCAGATTGCAATGACGATCGTACAGATCGTACTGAATAATACATTGTCGCATTATGGAGCACAGTCTGTATATGGCGGTGACATTCCGCTTGCCTGTGCCGGGATCATTACAAAAGTAAATATGATCTTTATGTCATTTGTTATCGGAATTTCCCAGGGAATCCAGCCGATTATCGGCTTCAACTATGGCGCAGAGAAGTATGAACGGGTACGGAAAAGCTACCTGCTCGCACTTGGAACTGCAACCGTTCTTTCCGGAATTGCATTTTTCTGTTTCCAGGTATTCCCGAGACAGATCATCAGCGTATTTGGTTCGGGAAGTGAGCTGTATTTTCAGTTTTCAGAGCGGTATTTCCGGATCTATATGTTCCTTACGCTTATCAATGGAATCCAGCCGGTTACATCGAACTTTTTCAACTCCATCGGAAAATCGCAGCTGGGTGTATTTATGTCCCTGACAAGACAGATTCTCTTTTTATTACCGCTGATCATGATCTTTCCATTGTTTATGGGAATTGACGGTGTTATGTATGCCGGACCAATTGCAGATGCGGCAGCAGCAATCGTCTGCGGATATTTCATGGTGAGGGAGCTTAAGGAACTTTCTGTGATGGATAAGAAGAAAAAAGAAGAAAGTGCAGCGCTGAGCTGATGAGAAAGACGGTTCTTTTATGGGAACTGTCTTTTTTATTAACAGGGAATAGGTTGGGATTGATTCAGAAAAGAATTTTGTATATACTGATTAGTGAAAAAAACGAAATGAGATGATGATGTGAACATAGCGATTGTAATTCCAGTCTTCCGACCAGATGGACGACTGAAAATGAGTATAGAGAGATTATTGAGACAGAGTGTAATGCCGGACAGAATTTTGCTTGAAGTTCTTTATGAGAATCCGATTGATAGGGAAATCCCGGAAATCTATATGGATAAAAGAATTGAGGTCCGATATACTCCAAAGGAGGAATATGACCGGGCAGGAAGCAGAGATGCGATCTTACGGGAACTGGATTCAGATATTGTGATTTTTATGGTACAGACGGCGATACCACAGAACCGATATCTGGTAGAGAAGCTGACAGAACCGTTTAAAGAGGAGCGGACGGCGGTCGTGTATGGAAGGCATATGACAGATGATGAATGCAGTCCGATCGAGTGTTGTGTGAGACAGTTTAACTATCCGCCGAAAGGTATGACAAAGTCTTTGGAAGATACCGGAAAGCTTGGGATCCGGACATTTTTCAATTCTAATGTATGCGCAGCGTACAGAAGAAGTGCGTATCTGGAGACAGAAGGCTTTGGAAAGAGGATGATCGCCGGAGAGGACATGCTCGCGGCGAGAAGACTTCTGGAAAAGGGCTGGCAGACGGTTTATGCGCCAGAGGCTGAGATCCTGTATTATCGCAATGACAATCTGCGCGAACTCTGGAAGCGTAGCTTTGATATCGGGGTTGCGCATGCGGAGCATCCGGAGATGATTGAAAATACAAAACCTGGAAAAGAAGGAATGCGGCTGGTCCGTGTGACTTCAGCGCTTCTGAAGCAGAATCATATGGAGGAATATTTAGGTGAAGTGGCGGCGCGAAGTGCGGTTCGGTATCTTGCCTATCATTTTGGAAAACATTATGCGCATTTACCGGAACATTTTGTTCGGAAATGCTCGGCAAATAAAGCGTACTGGGAGAAAGAATAATGGGACATTTTTATTTTACAAGACATGGACAGACTGTATGGAATGTGGAAAATAAAATTTGTGGTGCGACAGATATCGAGCTGACAGAGCTTGGACATGAGCAGGCAATGGAGCTTGGAAGAAAGATTAAGGAAGAGGGCGTAAAGATTGACGAGATCCTGTATTCGCCACTTGTCCGGGCGAAGGAGACCGCGCGCCATATTTCGGAGGTGACAGGGATTCCGATGCGTGAGGAGATGCGCCTGAAGGAGCAGAATTTTGGAAAATATGAGTCCACTCCGAGAAATGGGGAGGAGTTCAAAAAGGCAAAACAGAACTTTATCAATCATTTTGAAGGCGGGGAGACAATGCTTCATCTGTGCCAGAGGATTTACAATCTTCTGGATGACATTCGGAAAGAAGAGGATGATAAGGTTTATCTACTGGTTGCACATAATGGAATTTCCAGAGTAATCCAGTCTTATTTTTATGATATGACGAATGAAGAGTTTGCGGCATTTGGAATTAAGAACTGCGAATTGAGGAAGTATGAATTTCCGGAGTAGGAGTAGCGTATGAAATTACTTGTTAAGCAGAGAGTTTTTTCATGGACAGATTCATATGATGTTTATGATGAGAATGAAAATGCGAAGTATTTTGTAAAAGCAGAGTTTTTGTCGCTTGGACACCGGCTGCATGTATATGATATGGCAGGGAACGAACTCGGGTTGATTAAAGAAAAAGTGATGTCATTACTTCCAGTGTTTGAAATTGAAGTGAATGGGCAGACACTTGGACGGATTGAAAAGCGTTTTACATTGTTTCGACCGAAGTATGATGTTGAGTTTAATGGATGGCATGTAGAAGGAGATTTCATGGGATGGAATTATGATATCTATGAAGCATGCAGTCCTGTGGTACATATTACAAAAGAATTACTCCACTGGGGAGATACTTATGTACTGGATTTTGCAAATCCGGCAGATGAATTGATGGGACTTCTTCTGGTAATTACAATTGATGCGGCAAACTGCATTCAAAACAATTGATGTAATTTAATGAAATGTAAAAAAAGTCAAAAAAAATATAAAAAAACACTTGCCAAACCGGTTGGTATGTGATAAGATTCTTTTTGTTGACGCGGAAGTGTCGGAATGGCAGACGAGCTAGATTCAGGTTCTAGTGCTCGCAAGGGCGTGTGGGTTCAAGTCCCATCTTCCGCATAATAAAAGAAACCTCAGGTGATTCACCTGAGGTTTCTTTTATTATACGGAAGGGGTTATTATTATTATTAAGACAGAGAAAATATAAAATCTCACAGAAAATGAGATTTGCATAAAATATGGTCTAACATAAAAAGCGAGAAAACGTTGAGTCCTTGTACTCATGGGGATGCCTGGATTATGAGTTGACAATAACAAAACTGCAATTATTAAAGCAGCTTACCGTAGATC
>OFMU01001666.1_pt1 | contig 13004 bp, 23 predicted proteins | sample 1541861 | NCBI WGS metagenome assembly OFMU01 (sample SAMN04209238, study PRJEB22552) | human gut metagenome | biome: gut; material: feces | host: Homo sapiens | place: USA: Oklahoma
ACCAAGAAAATGATATGAGTTCTTTTTTTTGTTGCACTTAGATTATAAATTCAAGGTATAAAAAAGAGAGTAAAAAAATTACTCTCTTGAAAGATTATTCATTTGTATTTTCATTTGCTAGTAAAGTGGTTATAAAAGCACTTAATAAATCTTTTTTTGATACATTTTTTTCTTTTAAAATATTTGTAAATTGCATATGTATTTTTTCATCAATTGAAAAAGAAATAGTTTTTTGATTTTCTTTAGGTTTTGAAAAATAGTCAAGAAGTGAATCGTAATCTGTATTAGTATTATTTATGTATGTAGATACTATTTTACTTTTTCTTTTATTTATAGTATAAGTATCTTTATGTATTTTATATCCTGAACCATAAACAATAACATCGTAAGCATTTCTATGAGGTATTGGCTCAGCTAGACCTTTAGAAATTAGTTTATGAAGAAATATTGTTTTTTCAGTTGGTGTTACGGGTTGTGGAACAAAGATTTTTTTATTCTGTTGAATAGCATAATCAACAGAATGCCGAGTTCCACTTTTTTCTTCTGATTCAAAAACAATAGTTGACTTTGAAAGACCCGTTACTATTCTATTTCTATGAACAAATCTAAATTTATCAGCTTTTGTTCCGATAGGATATTCACTTACAAGTAATCCATTGTGTTCTAATATTTCATCGGCTAATGATTGATTTTCAGGTGGATAAATAGTATCTAGTCCATGAGCTAAGACAGCTATTGTTGTACCATCATTATTCAAGCAAAATTGATGACTTAATGTATCACTACCTTCAGCCAATCCACTAACTATAGTAAATCCTTCATTTACTAAGTTTGGTATAATAGAACTAGCAGCATTAGAAGTGAAACCAGTTGGTTTTCTTGTTCCAACACAAGAAATACTTTTTTCATGTTTTTTAAAGAATCCACGTCCTTTATAATAAAGAATAACAGGAGCATCTGGAATATTCTTTAAATTTTTTGGATATCTTTTATCTGTTATCAAAATATGTTTTATTTTATTTTCTTTACTTTCTTTCAAAATCAAACTAGCAGCATTTAAAGATTTTTTTAGCTGATCTAAATCAGATAATACATTAGAATACTTATTTAAGTCTAAATTATATTCAAATTGTATTTCCATAAAATTACCTTCAAATATAGACTTAAAATCTTTCAATGTTAGTAGCTCTAGCATTAATCTTAAAATTGTATTATTTAGTCCCATGCTTTTAAGAGCTATAATATATACGTCCATTAAAAACAGTCCTTCCTTATAATGTTATATTAATAATATAGCATTGATAGTTATGTTTCGCCATTAAAGATTGAAAATATTATATAAATTTTCAGTTTCTTCTTTGGCTTTAGTATTTATTGTAAATTTACTTTTAGCAATAACGCAACGATTTATTAGCTTGGCTGTATAATCTTTTGAGAAGAGATTACCATCTAATTCATAATTTTGATATTGATAATTTTTTCTAAAAGTTCCCAATGTAACGAATATAATTTTTTTTACACCAGCACTTTTTAATAGATTTCTGGCACATTCAAAAGAATTACCATGAGTTAGATAATCATCAAATATACAAACATTTTTACCACGAAGCTTATCTTTATATACTGGATTTAAACATATAGTTTCAAAATGCCTTGCTGAACCAACTTTTATACGAATAGCTTCATCTATATAATGACTTTTATCAGTAGCCATATGTCTAATTAATATATTATCAGCGTTTTTCTTTTTAGAAATTACTCTAACTTGTTCTTTGAAATTTAGCATTTCAGGATTTAATTTTGTAGAGGATGATGGGAAAATACCCCATATATCTATATTATCAAAAGTTTTTGAATTACATATTGCAGATAAAAAATGATACAAATATATATCATAATATTTTCTTTTTCCTTTTTTTAAAACACTTTCAAAGGCTTCTATTATTTCTTTTTCTTCAGCAGACTTGGAATAATATTCACTTCTTGCATCTGCTAAAGATATAATTTCTGTTTCGTCTGGCAATTTAATATAAGAAAACCATGTGGTTTGATTTAATATAGTTTTAATGAACCTTAAAAGCTGGTTAGTATCTGAAATATGTATTCCATATTTTGAAGCTTTTTCTTCTTTAGTTTTATACCACTCAGGAAATAAGTATAATAATTTATCACCAACAGCCATAAAGAAATCTTGTTCTTTTGTACCGATAACTATAAATAGTGATTTATGAAATTTCTTAACAGTTTTTTTTACATAATCTCGGCTGCAAAAGGTAATGTTATCAGGATAATTTGTTTTATAGTACTTATATGGATTTAATCTATTTTCGTTTCTAGAATAAAAAACTAGACCTAAATCTAAAGAAATAGACTTTTTCAAAAAAGAGTCGATATCTTCTTTATTAGTATTTTCAAAAAAATCAATAGACATTAAAAGATACTTTTTTTTCTGATTCATTTACAATCACCTCATTTTAAAATTTATTATATATATACACATTAGGATAGTTACTCAAAATGAGATAACGATTATCCGTTATGTGTAGATAGTCATGGTTAAGCGATAGATAGTAGAAGCTCTGTAGAAGGATGTCCTTGCTTACAGATAGCTCATCAGATAGTTCATGAATATTTGACAAGTTTTTCCTTAGAGCCACCATCAGTTCGTCTATAGGAACTAAGAAGTTGCACGCCCACCTTAAAGCCTTGTTCTCACATTTGGCAATAGTCAGCTTATCAAAGTAGTTGGTAGGATTAATGTTGTTGCCAGCAGAAGTAAAATGATGTCCAAGCTCTTCAGCTAATACCTCTGTCATATGGATCATATTATCCTTAAGGAAATTAGCAAGAAGAATCATTCTAATACCATGTCTAGCAACATATAGAGCTTCAGAACGATATTCTGGGATTTCATCAACGAATTTAACAATAATGTTTTCTTTTTCAGCTAAGTCAAGGAGTTGCTCAAACTTAGTCATTTTTCTTTTTCATTTCTTCAAAAATTAAATAGTCAATGAAATCATCAAGTCTTTTTCTACCTTCCTCAGAAAGCTGCTGAGTACGGTCATCAGTATGTGCTGCTATTGTATTTTCTTCATGGTTTCTTATGTTAGTTCTTCCTAGTAGGTAGTCTACCGATACACCAAAGTAGTCTGCTATTGAGTTTAACAACGCAAAGTCTGGTGTTCTTCTATTCTGTTCATACATTCCAATAGTACTAGGAGAGATATTAAACAAGTTTGCAAGTTCAGCCTGTTTTAATTCTTTTTCTTCTCTTAATTCTTTTAATCTATCTCCAAATTGCATAAATTATTACCTCTTTTCTAAATATTTTATAATAAAAATATACCACAAGATGTGTAAATTTTAAGCTTTATACACATCAAGTGTAAAAAAATTGAAAAAACCTATTGACAACACAAAAAGTGTGATATATTATATAAGTACAACGTAACACAAAATGTGTAGAAAGGAGTTTTGAAAATGCTTAATAGGTTAGCTGAATTTAGAAAAGAGCAAAATAAAACCATGCAAGAAATGGCTTTAAAATTAGGTATATCTCTATCTCTTTATATAAAAGTTGAGTCAGGCGAGAGAAATCCTAGCTACTCATTTTTAACTAAATTCAAGACAGCATATCCAAATGCTGATATAAATGGAATTTTTTTTACAATTAATACACACGAAAAGTGTAGCGAAATAATTGATTAATTCATATTAATTATTACACAAAGTGTATAAGTAATTAAATTCCTAGAATGTAGTTTAAAACCTTTAAACACACATATTGGAGGTGAAAGAAATGACTAGAGAATCAATCCTTGGAAAGAATAATCCTTTTTATAAAGCAAGGATAGCCTCTAATAAAGATGATTTCAAAAATAGACGAGATACTGCTGAGAATATATACATCAGTAGAAGACGGCTTGAAGAAATCGAGACAGGAAAGAGAGAGCCATATACAGATGAGCTTTTGATAATGGCTGAAGCTTATGATGCACCATACTTAGTTGAACACTACTGCAATCACATTTGTAAGATTGGGCAAAAGTTTGGTTGTAAGTATGTTGAGAATAAGGGTGATGCATATAAAGCAACAGTAATGTTTATTAAATCTTTGAAAGAGGCAGAGCAGGCAAAAGAAAACATATTAGAGATACTTTCAGATGGTGAGATTTCACAAGATGAAATATCAATGTTAGATGAAGCTATAAGCAAGTTGAATGAAACAATGACAGATATTATCAATCTGAAAATAGCATTAGAAAAAGAAAAAATCAAAGGGGGTAAAAAGTAATGACAATAACAAATTTAGAGCCAGTAGTAATGGTAGCAGAAGCAAGAGATGTTGAGTTAGTTCCATTAGGAGAGGAATTATTAAATATAAGAACAGATGAAGAAACTGGAGAAACAATAATAAGTGGTAGAGAACTTCATAAAAGTTTAAAAGTAGCTACTCCATATAAAAAATGGATGGATAGAATGATTGATTATGATTTTGAGGAAAATGTTGATTTTGTTACAGTTGGACAAAAATGTCCAATAGCTAATGGAGGATACCAAACTCAAACAGACCACCTACTAAAGTTGGATATGGCAAAAGAGATTGCAATGATCCAGAGAACACCAGAAGGAAAAAGAATAAGACAGTATCTTATTCAAGTTGAAAAAGCATGGAACAGTCCAGAGAAAATTATGGAGAGAGCATTGTTAATAGCTAAGAACAATATAAACAGACTAGAGATTGAAAATAAGGCAATGAAGCCTAAAGCAATTTTTGCTGATGCAGTAGCATCTAGTGAACAGTCAATTCTAGTTGGAGAGCTGGCAAAACTGTTAAAGCAGAATGGAATTAATACAGGTCAGAAGAGATTGTTTGAGTACTTGAGAGAGAATGGTTATTTGATAAAGAGAAAAGGCTCAGATTACAATATGCCAACTCAGAGAAGTATGGAGCTAGGGATTATGGAGATTAAGGAAACAGTTATAAATAATCCAGACGGAACAGTAAGGATAAATAAGACACCAAAGATTACTGGTAAAGGGCAGACATATTTCGTGAATAAGTTTTTAAACCCAAAGGAGGATTAAGAGATGCCAGAAGTATCAAACGAAGAAAGAATGAAACGTATTTGGAAGCAGTTAAATAAGCATGGAATATATACAAAAGAAGAGGCTATGAAAGCATATAGAGAAGTACCAAGAATAAATATAACTCCAATGGTAGCACCAATTGATTGGGATGAGCTGAACAGGATAAAAGAGGAGTTGTTTGGTAAAGCTGATAAAGGAGCAGAAAATGAACGATTATAGAAGTCAGAGTAAATACACAAAAACAAGTCATCAGGTAGGTGTGGAAAGAATAGAGATTATTGATCAGTATGCAAATGATAGAAGCACTAGAGCAATAAAGAAAGATGATTTGAAAGTTATAAAAGATAGAGCAGCTAAATATTTGAGAGGTGAGTAGGATGAATGTTAAAAAGTTAGAAGTCAATTTAGATTACAAGAACATAGAAACAGTATCAATAGACTATGACAAGGATGCATTAGTTAAAGTTATGAAAGAATATGGAGAAAAACCACTTGGAGGTTTTACAATAGATGACCCAATAGAGCAGGCATATCTGCTTGGAGCAAGAGCAGCAACTGCACTTATAAAAACAGCTTTAAATCATTTAGATGACCAGGAGGAAGAATAAGATGAAAAAGGCAGATATGTTTTTAAAAGGTTTTAGAATGAGCTACTTAGTTTTAGGAGTGCTAAGTGTAGCAGAAATGATGGGAATAGAAGTAAATATGGTTTTATTTAGCTTTATATTCTTCATGGTTACATTCCCAGTAGATGTGTTAGTCGACAATATATGTCTTGTTAGAAAAGCAGAAAAGAAGCTTTATAGCAAAAAGAGAAAGGCAGTGAGATAGATGAGCATATACAGAGTAGCATTTATAGCCTATGAACAAGCTATGTATAAATATTTAAATGGATATGTAGATGAGAAAGGCTTTAGATGGCTTATGGGAAAGGTCATGGACGCACTTGAATAAAAATAAAGCTCAGAGATAAGGTGGCACTTAAATACTCTGAGCTTAACTACAAACATCATAGAAAGGATAACAGAAAATGAGCGAAAATACAAGAAAATACTTAGAAGCTGAAGTAATAGTAAGCACAAAAGATATGAGCAGAGAGGATTGGCTTAAAGCTAGACAGATGGGAATAGGAGGAAGTGATGCAAGTGCAGTTGCTGGATTAAATCCTTGGAAGTCAGCTATGCAAGTCTATATAGACAAGAAAGAAGAAAATCCAAAAGAGATACATAGTTTCCGCATGGAACTAGGAAACAAATTAGAACAGACAGTAGCTGATATATTTACAGAGCAAAAAGGTCTTAAAACTAGAAACGTAAATGGACTTCTTAGAAATCCTAAGTATCCATTTGCAACAGCTAACATAGATAGAGCAATAGTAGGAGAAAAAGCCTTCCTGGAATGTAAGACAACTAATAGTTATGCTGCTAAGGATTGGGAGGATGGAAAAATTCCAATCAACTATGAGATACAGTGTTATCACTATATGGCAGTAACAGGAGCTGAACATTGTTACATAGCAGCTCTTATAGGTAATCAAGATTTTGTAATACATAAAATTGAGAGAGATGAAGAAACTATAAATCAGTTGATGGCAATAGAAAAAGAGTTCTGGGAAGAGAATGTTTTAAAAGATGTTCTTCCTGATCCAGATGGCTCTTATGCTTGTAATGAGTTTTTAAATGAAAAGTACAAGAATGTAAATGATGAAACAGTAAATCTATCTTATGTGAAAGATGTAGAAAATCTATTCAGTAGATATGATGAGATTAAAAGCGATATAAAGGATTTAGAGAAAGAAAAAGGAGTTATTGAACAAATACTCAAGGAAGAGATGAAAGAGGCTCAGAGGGGCACTGTGGGCGACAGAGTAGTAACTTGGAAGGCACAGGAAAGAGTAAGTATAGATTCTAAGAAGTTAAAAGAAGAACTTCCTGAGATAGCAGAAAAATATAGTAAAAAATCTAGTTATAGAGTTTTCAAAATAAAATAGTTGGAGGTAAAGAAAATGGCATCAGAAAATTTAAAAGGAGCTTTAGAGAAAAAAGCAAATGGTACAGCAGTTAAAAAAGCTAATCCAAGTAAAGGAAGGGAACAGTTACTTAATAAAATGGCAGGGCAGATACAGAAGGCTTTACCAAGTATGGTAAGTAGTGAGAGATTCCAGAGAGTAGCACTTACAGCATTCAGTAACAGTAAAAAATTACAAGATTGTGAACCAATGAGTTTTATAGCTGCAATGATGCAGTCAGCTCAGTTAGGATTAGAGCCTAATACACCATTAGGACAGGCTTATTTAATACCTTATGGAAAGCAGGTACAGTTCCAGATAGGTTACAAAGGGTTATTAGAATTAGCTCAGAGAAGTGGAAAGATAAAATCTATATATGCTCATACTGTTAGAGCAAATGATGAGTTTGACATAGATTATGGATTAGAACAGAAACTAGTACATAAACCAGATTTAAAAGGAAATAGAGGAGAAGTTATAGGATACTATGCGGTTTATCATCTTGATACTGGAGGCAATAGTTTTATCTTTATGACTAAGGATGAGATATTAGAGTTCGCTAAAAAGAAAAGTAAGACTTTTAATAATGGACCTTGGCAGACAGATTTTGACGAGATGGCAAAGAAAACAGTTATTAAGAAACTTCTAAAATATGCACCAGTAAGTATAGAAATGCAGAAAGCTATGACAGCTGATGAGACATCTAAGTCTGAGATAAGTGATGATATGAGCTTAGTTGAGGAGGATGAATACATAGAAGGTGAATTTGAAGAAGTAGTTACAGAGGGTGATGAGTAATGGCAATTTACAGATCAATACAGACTGCATTTTGGCAAGATGCAAAAGTACTAGAGGAGATGACACCAGAGGACAGATATTTTTATCTGTACCTCTTGACTAATCCTGCAGTTAAGCAAGTTGGAATTTATCAGCTTACAAGAAAACAGATGGCATTCGAGCTTGGTTATAGTATGGAATCAGTAAATGCATTACTAGAAAGATTTATACATCATCATGACATTATTAGATATGACTATGACACAAGAGAAATCTGTATTGTCAATTGGGGGAAATATAATTTTCCTAGAGCTGGAACTCCGATTGAAAACTGTATAAGAAAAGAGCTGAGAGAAGTCAAACAAACTGATTTTATAAAAATAATCTATGACAAGGTTGAAAATAAAAAGATAAAAGCAGTTTTTGATGAGTATTTCAACGAATGTCCGTCACGGATACCGTCACGGGATACGTCACGAGTATCGTCACGGGGGGAAAAAGAAAAACAAAAAGAAAAACAAAAAGAAAAAGAACAACAACATAACGTGACGGAAAATAAGGCTGATGAAGTGAGACTACTGAAGAGTTCTTTTAGTGAAATATCTGATGAGGATATTGAAACAATTCTTGGAGTATTGGAACAGAAAAGAGAAGGTATCAGTTATCTGAGGGAAAAGATAGAGGTTGTTAAGAATACAGATAATGTTAAGAGCATAGTTGGTTATCTTATAAAAGCAATAATGAATGATTATAAGAAGTTTGAGAAAAAAGGAAGTAGCAGCAGGAACAAGTTTAAAAACTTTGATGAAACTGTTACTAAGTATAGTTCTGATGAGTTGGAAGAGAAGATAAGACAAAGTCAAAATAAAAAGTTTGGGTAGGGGGTAGCCTCTACCTGAACTGAAAGGATGGTTACACATATGAATACAAATTTAATAATAAGAAGACGCAAACAGCTTAAATTAAATCAAAGCGAACGGGCAGAAATAATGGGTATGAGAGTCGAAACATTAAACAACATAGAAAAAGGAAGAACAGAGCCACAATATTCTACAGTAAAGAAAATAGCTGAAACTTTAAATGTTGGCTACCTAGATTTGTTAACAAGTAGCAAAGAAATAAAAGAAGCTATAAAAAAAGAAGTTTTAGAAGAATATTTAGAAAATAAGCAAGAAACTCAGATAGATGAGAAGGAAGCAGAAATAAAAAGTTTAGATGGAATAATTTTAGATAACTTTGAAGAAAGATTACAAGATCTAGAAGAAAGAATGGAACAGCTAGAAAAATCAGAAGAAACAAAAGAGGCAGAAAGATTAAAAGAATTAGTAAAAAGAATATACGGAGAATAGAAAGAAGGAGGCAGAATATGAAAAAATATGAACATAATTTAGAGTTATTCGAAATAGAAGAAAAAGAGAGAATAGAAAAAATGGATAGACGAACAGAAGAAATTGAAACAGTTGGGTACATTAAACCAGAAGTTATAGAAAAGGAGAACAAATAATGAATGCAATACATTTAGTTGGACGATTAACGAAGGATCCTGAAATGAAATATATTCCAGGAACAGAAACTGAATCAACAACATTTCAATTAGCAGTTAGAAGAAACTACAAAGACAAAGAAGGAAATTATAAGTCAGACTTTATTCCAATACAAGTACTAGGTAAAAAAGCTATACCTGCAGCAAATTATTTAAGAAAAGGAAATAGATGTGCTGTTGATGGGCGACTTCAAATTGATAGTTGGAAAGATGAAAATGGGAATTGGAAAAATATAGCTAAGGTTATGGCTGATAATGTAGAGTTTTTAGAGAGTGTTCAATCAGCTCAAAGTGATAATGTTGAACCTGCATTTGAACCACCAGCAGATTTTGGTAATGACTATGGAATGGTAGATGATGGAGATATTCCATTTTAGGAGGCAGTTATGAACGAAACAGAACTAGTAACTAAGAGTGCTGAAAAGCTACACAAGCGATTCCCTTATATGAAATTATCTGAGGCAATAAAAACATCATGGGAGATTGTAAAAAGCAACAGAATGGAAAATGGAGAGGCTGATATAGATTCTATTGATAAAACAGTAAAGGATATATGTGGTGAACAAAATTAAGGAGGTAGAGAGATGGACCTATTTGGGAAAAAGAGAATAGCTGAGCTTGAAAAAGAAAATAAAAAGCTACAAGAGGAAAAAGATAGAGCTTTGAATCTTTACAATACAACAGTTAAAAATCATTCTGATTTAGAACGTGAGTATAGAAAAATAAAAGCTGAAAATAATTCACTTCAGCTTGTAATGGAGAGCAAAAATGATAAGGTTAGAGAGCTAGAAATAGAAAATAGAGACTTAAAAATTAACTTTGATAGCAGAGAAAGAGCTTTGAAAACTCTTAAGGATGATAGAGTTGAACGGGAAAAACAAGTAATAGAGTTAAATGAAGAGATTAAAATGTTAGAGTACGAAAATGGATGTATGAAAAGTAGAATAGTATCTATAGAGGAGCTATTTAAAAGCATAGATGGAGTATTTATATGTGATTTCAGAAAAGCACGTTGAAGAGCAATAAATGCTTCTAACAAGAGAATAAGATGCAAGGAATTGAATAAGATGGCAGCTAGCATGGAGAAGATAATAAAAGAAATTACGAAGTCGCTAACTTGCTAGTAACTTGATATATAAGGGTAGACACAAATCTACCCTTTGAAATTTGAACGTATTTTAATTTGATGAGGTGAGCAAATGCTGAAGATGTATGCTAAGTTTATTGCTGATTTCTTTGGGAAAAAGAAGCAATTAAACAAGTTAAAAGAAGAGCTGAATGAGTTGATAGTAGAATGTGATAGGATGCTAGACACGAATACAGATAAGTTAGATTATAGCTTTTTAGAAGAAGTAGCAGACGTTTCTAATATGATAGAGCAGTTGAAGTATTTATACAATGACAGAGAGTTGGATGATAGAGTTCTACAGATTAGAAAAGAGAAGAATGAGAGAACTTTAGAGAGAATAGAAGAGTTAGAGGGTGATAGTTATTAGATTCGTAATAGATGGAGAGCCAAGAGGAAAAGGGAGACCAAGATTCACAAAATCTGGTCATGCGTTTACTGATCAGAAAACAAGGGACTATGAAAAATTGATTGGATATTGCTATAAAGCTCAAGGTGGGAAAATGCTTGAAGGAGATATAGATATTTCAATAAAAGCATTTTACAAGATAGCAAAAAATGACAATAAGAATATAAAAGCTGCTAAGAGAGCTGGAGAGATAAAGCCAACTAAAAAGCCAGATATAGATAATGTGATAAAGGCAATACTTGATGGATTGAATGAAGTAGCATACAAGGATGATGCACAGGTGGTTAATGTAAGTGCAAGTAAATACTATTCAGATGAGCCTAGAGTGGAGGTGATAGTATCGAGAATTTAAAAGTGATAGCATTGTTAACGATTATAATGCTTGTGACTAAGATTATATTAAATAGATAGAGAGGATGATTAGATGGCGAGGTTAACAACTAAATTAAAAGATGAAAGTTATATAGATGCAACTAAGAGATTATTAAAAGGTTATAGAGCAGCTAAAATAAGCTTGAGTGGTAGAAAGAAAGAGCTTGAAAATTTGGCAGAGGATTTGGTTTCTCTTCCAGCATTATCATGTGGAGATAAAGTTCAGACTTCGCTATCTGGTAATCCAACTGAAGATGATGCTTTAGAATTGATTGAAAAGAAAAAGGAAATAGAAAGTGATATAAGAAGAGATGAGATACTTATTGAACGAGTAGAAAGAGCTGTAAGTAATTTAAGTGGGATATACAAGGATATTATAACCATGCGTTATATAAAAGGCTACAGTTGGCGGTATTTAGTCGACAAGCTGAATTATAGTGAGAGACGGTTAAGAGATAAAAATGATGAAGCTATAAAAGCAGTTGCTATAGGTATATATGGTTATGGAGCTTGTGATGAAGATAATTTAATTAGTTTGCTGATGGGAGAAATAGAGGCTTAACAGGTCTCTATTTTTTATTATATATAGATGAATATACAAAATTATGTTTACAAAATAGATGATATAATTTACATTATGTATTATTTGGTATATAATAAATTAAGTGTCACGTACAAAATTTTAATGGCACGCATTAGTTGATTTATATATAAATTAATTGTCCGTGTTATTTTATTACACGGATTTTTTATTTTGGGAGGTAGAATTGCTATGGCAGATAATTTTAGTCTATGGTTAAAAGAATTTTCTAAAAAAGTAGAAGAATTAAAAAAACAGTCAGAGCAATTAATTAATGATTCTGACGATACATATGATGCTATGGATGTAGCTGCATATATAATAAATAAAAGTATAGAAAACAATCATCCAGTTAGTAATTTAAAATTACAAAAATTATTATATTATATACAAGCTGCAAGTTTAATAAAAAGAGATAAAGAGCTATTCAGAGATGATATAGTGGCTTGGCAATATGGTCCAGTTGTAGAGAGAGTATATAATGAGTATAAATATTATTCTAGATATAATATAGTGGAGAAAGTTAAAATTAATACAGATATAGATAATAAAAGTAAAGAAATTATAAATAAGGTTTTAGATGCAAAGTCAAATTTTACAGCGTATAACCTTGTTGATGATACACATGAAGAAAGACCTTGGAGAGAAGTTAATCAAGGGGAGGTTATGAAAAAAGAATCTATAAAAAAATACTTTAAAGATAATGAGGAAAGAATATGGAAGCAAAAGAACTAGAAATTTATGATATATTAGAAGAATGTCTAGATAATATAAATGTATTAGGAAAAATCATTGAAAAAGATGAAAGTAGATTAGAAAAAAGTGAGAAATATAAATTAGAAGAATTGTATGGTAAATTTGAAAAATTTTATTTTGTAGATGGAAATAAAGAAAAAGTTAAAAGACACAGTTATTCTAAAATAAGCGGATGGGTTATAGATAAAAATAAAGAATATGGCGAAAATATAAATGATAATATTGATAGATTGCTTTTAATATTAGAGTATATTCTTGATAATATATGTGAGAATAAAGATATTGATAAATGTATAAGAAAATTAATAGATCATATAGAACTTGAACAGAAGAGATTAA
>OFMU01001671.1_pt1 | contig 12983 bp, 13 predicted proteins | sample 1541861 | NCBI WGS metagenome assembly OFMU01 (sample SAMN04209238, study PRJEB22552) | human gut metagenome | biome: gut; material: feces | host: Homo sapiens | place: USA: Oklahoma
CCCGGCTCATAACCGGATGGTCCTGGGTTCGAGTCCCCGATGGCCCACCATATCTGAAAAAGGTCGTTTTCCTTGCTATTTGGCGAGGAAAACGATTTTTTTTAAATGACTTCTTTACAAAAAAAGCTTGAATCGGCTCTTTATTCTGGTTATACTAAAAATAGAACAGAGTCGATAAACAGCTTTGAAGGAGGAATTTTTATGTGGAAAACAAAGAAAACCATGGCAGGACTGCTTGCCGCAACCGTATTACTGGGGGCAACTTCGGTTTTGCAGGCAGTACAAATTGAACCCGTATCAGCAGTCAGCGACCCGGTGAAAATAATAGCGATGGGTGATTCTATCACACATGGATATATCAATGGCGACAACGGCTATCGAAAGTATTTTTGCTACGACTTGCAGCAAAACGGCATTACTAATTTTGATATGGTAGGGCCAAATAACAATTGGACGGACAGTGCAACGTATGATTGGAACGGCACAACCATTACCTATGACCCAGCACATGCCGGTTACAGTGGTTATGCGATTCAAAAAATTGGTAGTCGGCAAGGCTTACAGGAAACCATTTTCGATACTACTTATGTGAATGGTGATGTTTCGGGCAATATGATGGAAGCTTATCAGCCGGATGTCATCATGCTGCAAATCGGCACAAATGACGTTCTGGATGCTCAATTGACCGGAATTGGCGACCGTTTGGAAGAACTGGTGGACAAGTTAATTCCGTATGTTTCTGGAGATGGACAGGTACTCTATCTGGCATCCATTCCAAATATTGATGCGATAGAACGCTATGATTGGTTGGGTGCATATGAATGGACTTATGGCGTTTCTTATAAAAGTGACCCAGAAAAATTTGTTGCAACCGTGCAGGCTGCAGTGGATGATTATAATACGATTGTAAAGAATCTGGTTGCAAAAAAGCAGGCGGAAGGCGCGCACATCGAATTTTCTGATATTAATAGCACAATTGAGATTTCTGCTGGCGATTTGGAAGACGGCGTGCATCCAAGTGAACAAGGCTATGCAAAAATGGGGCAGTATTGGTCGAATCTGCTGACCGAAACCTATTTCCACGGTACAGTTACCCCGACAACAACTACTACAACCACAGCAACAACGATGACTACAACTGAAACTACTACGACGACAGGAACGACAACTGCAACCGATTCCACACCTGCGGAAACAACCACTTCTGCACAGACAACTACCACTGAACCGCAAACCAATCCATCCGGTGATGCTGCATTTACGTTGACGGATGTTGCCTTTGATACAGATATTGACTTGCAACCATATTCTGACATCACTTTCATTGATGTGATTTTTTCCGCTGCGGATGGTGCGTTTTATAATGGTAGCGTGACATTTGATGGCTGGAATGAAGCGACCAGCTTTACCAGTACAGACTTGAAAAATCAAATGCTGACGGTTACACCATCCAAGGAGTATGGCAAGATGATGGTTCGTAAGTATTTCGGTGATGTGACATTGGAAAAGGTAATTGTGCATACAAAGGGTAGTGCAGAATCTACTACCACAACGAAAGTAACTACTACAGAAACAGCTGTTACTACCACAGAAGCAAAAACAACAACCGAAACCACCACGACAACAGCACCAGCTGTTACAACAACCGTGGTTACGACTGTAACAGAAGCTGTAAATGGCGATGTCAACGGAGATGGAACGGCGGATTTGACTGATTTGGTTTTGCTGCAAAAGTATCTGGTTCGGAAGGGAACGCTGATCGCAGAACAGAGCAGTCGAGCAGATTTGAATGCAGACCATGTTCTGAATGTTGTGGATGCCATGTTGCTCCGGCAGTTGCTGTTGAAACAGGCATAACATCAAAAATTGAAAAAAAGTATTGAAGAAACAGCAGTTGGAAAAACCAGCTGCTGTTTTTGTTAAAAATAAAAAATCAAATTGGTTTCAAAGAACGAGCCGCAGGCAACGAAAAAGTTTTTCGGTGCAGCAGTTTTTCAAAAATGCTGCCGAGGCGTGGACGAGCAGCCCACTGGCAGGCAAAAGCAGGGGTGGAACCCCCTTTTGCCGGACGGGAAAGACCGTTTTCCCTAAGAACATTTCATTTGAACAGTAAAATCTCCCCTTGCAATCCCCCCCTTAAAATCCACTTCTCAAGAAATGCACTTTTTGCAAAAACTAGAAAAAATAGAAAAATTGCTTTTGCAATCAAGAAACTTTGTGAATTTCTTGACAACAGACCACGAAATCTGGTACAATAAACGTATAGGAAGGAAAATCAGTTTCCTTTTTTCCGGCGAGCATCTGGCAGAACCACCGGAAACAAGCATAAGAATCGAAAGGACTTGATGAACATGGGTTTGACATTAACCGAAAAAATCCTGAAGGCACATCTGGTAGAAGGCGAAATGAAAAAGGGTACCGAAATCGGAATCCGTATCGACCAGACCCTGACACAGGATGCCACCGGTACAATGGCATATTTGGAATTTGAAGCAATGGGCGTTCCAAGAGTACGGACAGAACGCAGCGTTGCCTATATCGACCACAACACTTTGCAGAGTGGTTTTGAAAATGCAGACGACCACCGCTTTATCGGCAGCGTTGCCAAAAAGCATGGCATTTATTTCTCCCGTCCGGGCAATGGTATTTGCCATCAGGTACATCTGGAACGGTTCGGCGTACCGGGTAAAACCTTGATTGGTTCGGACAGCCATACCCCGACTGGCGGCGGTATCGGTATGATTGCAATGGGTGCAGGCGGTCTGGACGTTGCAGTTGCAATGGGCGGCGGTACTTATTATATTACCTGCCCGAAGATTGTAAAGGTAGAATTGACTGGTAAGCTGTCCCCGTGGGTTGCTGCAAAGGATGTCATTCTGGAAGTTCTGAAGCGGCTCTCTGTAAAGGGCGGCGTTGGAAAAGTCATTGAATACTGTGGCGAAGGCGTCAAGACTCTTTCCGTTCCGGAACGTGCAACCATCACCAATATGGGTGCAGAACTGGGTGCAACCACTTCTATTTTCCCATCTGATGAAGTTACCAAGCAGTTCCTCGAAGCACAGGGTAGAGGCGAAGTTTGGACAGAACAGAAGGCTGATCCAGATGCCGTTTATGATGAAGTCGTTACCATTAATCTGAGCGAATTGGTACCGCTTGCTGCATGTCCGCATTCTCCGGACAATGTAAAGAGCGTTGCAGAAATCGGCAAGCTGAAAATCGACCAAGTTTGCATCGGTTCTTGTACGAACTCTTCTCTGTTGGATATGATGAAAGTTGCCTATATCTTAAAGGGCAAGACTGTAAATCCAGATGTTTCCCTGTCAATTGCACCGGGTTCCAAGCAGGTTCTGACCATGATGGCAGAATTGGGCTTGCTGGAAATTATGATTGATGCAGGTGCAAGAATTTTGGAAAGTGCTTGCGGCCCGTGCATCGGTATGGGACAGTCTCCGAACTCCGGCGGTATCTCTCTGAGAACCTTTAACCGGAACTTCCTCGGACGGTCTGGAACAAAGGATGGACAGATTTATCTGGTTTCTCCGGAACTGGCTGCTTATTCTGCATTGACTGGTTACCTGAGCGACCCAAGAGAACTGGGCGAAATGCCGAACTTTACCTTACCAGAAAAGTTCAAGGTTCATGATAACATGATTGTAAAGCCAGTACCGGCAGAAGAAATGGACAGCGTAGAAATCCTGAGAGGGCCAAACATCAAGCCGTTCCCGGAAACTGCTCCGCTGGAAGCAACCATTTCCGCTGGCTGCTCGCTGAAGGTTGGCGATAATATCACCACCGACCACATCATGCCGGCTGGTGCAAAGATTCTGCCACTGCGGTCAAATATTCCGGCAATCTCGCAGCACTGCTTCACAGTTTGTGATGAAGCATTCCCGACCAGAGCCAAGGAAATGGGCAAGAGCATCATCGTTGGTGGTTCGAACTATGGACAGGGTTCTTCCAGAGAACACGCAGCCCTCGCTCCGCTGTATTTGGGCGTAAAGGCAGTTCTGGTGAAGAGTTTCGCAAGAATTCACCGTGCAAACCTCATCAATGCTGGAATTCTTCCGCTGACATTTGTCAACGAAGCAGACTATGAAAAGATTGCACAGGGTGATGAACTGGAACTGGCAGATGTTCGGAAGCACATTGAAAACGGCGAAACAACCCTGACACTGGTCAACAAGACCGCAGGCGTTGAAATTCCGGTATTGTGTGAACTGACCGGACGGACAAAGGATATTATTCTGGCAGGCGGTCTGCTGGATTATACCAGAGATGCACTGAGCAAGTAAGCAAAACGGGAAAGGAAAAACGATGGCAGAACCGAAAAATACCGGAAAGGGAAAAGGAATGATTGGCGGTATTGTCATAGCGGTAATCCTCTTTTTGCTGATTGCATGGAGAAGACAGCGAACCGTTCGCAACTTTTTCCATCTTTTTCAGGAAAGCCCTGTCACCGCAATTGTGCTTTTGTTGATTGCAGTTGCAGTGGTCGCAGGCATTGCACTTTTTCGGAAGTATCGTGAAAAATCCTGACCGAAAGGGATTCTACAATGACCAAATTGCATTCCCTCAATCGAAATGAATTGAAATATCTGGTCATCATCGCCATGTTGATTGACCATATCGCATGGGCATTTGTCCCGACTGCGTCGCTGTTGGGGCAAATCATGCATATCATTGGGCGGCTGACTGGCCCAACGATGGCATATATGCTGGCGGATGGGTATTATTACACCCACAGCGTGAAAAAATATGCGTGTCGGCTGGGAATATTTGCATTGCTGTCCTGGATTCCGTTTTCCTATTTTGAACTGGGGCATATCGGCTTGCAGTTTGGTGTGATTTATACGTTGCTGCTGAGTCTGCTTGCCATCTGGCTATGGGATAAAGGCAGGTGTCCGCAGCCGGTTAAGGTGTTGGGCATCATCGGGCTTTGTATCCTGTCCCTGTTCGGAGATTGGGCAATTTTTGATATTCTGTATGCATTATTCTTTTTCTGTTATCGGAACAATCCACAGAAAAAGTGGACAGCATTTTGTATGCTGACGCTGTTCTGCTGCGGAAATATGCTGGCAACGACACCTTGGTGGCTGGCATTCTTTCAAGTCGGAATTTTTCTGGTGTTTCCACTCATTCAGTTTGGATATAACGGAAAGAGCGGCAGCAAGAAACCGTTTCACAAGTGGTTTTTCTATGTGTTCTATCCGCTGCACCTGTTAATTTTAGGTGTATTGCGGTGGGTGGTGTTTGCATAAATGGCACAAGATACAGAAAATAGAACGAATGGACAGATTGAATCTGCATCGAAACCGCAACGCTGGAACAAACAGCTGATTGCCATCGGTGTAATCGGGAGTTCTCTTTTGATTGGCATTCCGATTATCGGATATGGTATAAAGAGGAGAACCAAATCACTGCTGGAGTTTTTCCGGATTTTTCGAGAGAATCCCGTTTGGACGATGGGGCTTTTGGGAATCCTAATTCCCATTACTGGTATCTTATATATACTGGCTCGAAAAATCACAAGAAAACCGCATGTGCATTTGCTGGAAGGTTGCATCATACTGGCAGGGTTGCTGATGGGCATCGGGTTTATTGTGATTCAGGAACTGCTCTAAACGGACATCACAGAACGACAGGCAAGAAATCGACAGACGTTTTGTAGAAAAAAGCGTGTCGGCAACGTGACGACTATGCCGACAGAACCGCTTTGAAAAAATTGTTGCAGCGTCAACAATGAGAAAATCTGAGGAGGAAAAACAATGGCAAAGATTCAAATGACAACGCCGCTGGTAGAAATGGACGGCGACGAAATGACCCGAATTCTGTGGCAGTGGATCAAAGACATCCTGCTGACACCGTATGTAGACCTCAAGACCGAATATTATGATTTGGGTCTGGACTATCGGGAAAAGACAAAGGATCAGGTTACCATTGACAGTGCAAACGCAACCTTAAAGTATGGCGTTGCTGTAAAGTGTGCAACCATCACCCCGAATGCTGCAAGAATGCCGGAATATCATCTTTCCCAGATGTGGAAGAGCCCGAACGGTACGATTCGTGCAATTCTGGACGGTACGGTATTCCGCACCCCAATTCTGGTAAAGGGCATTGAACCGTATATTCCGACTTGGACAAAGCCGATTACAATTGCTCGTCACGCTTACGGCGATGTTTATAAAAACACCGAAATGAAAGTAAAGCAGGGTTCTAAGGCAGAATTGGTTGTTACCAATGCAGAAGGCGAAGAAACCCGTCAGCTGATTTTTGATTTCAAGGATACCGACGGCATTGTTCAGGGTCTGCACAACAAGAATAATTCCATCGCTGGTTTTGCACGGGCTTGCTTCAACTATGGTTTGGATTTGAAGCAGGATGTTTGGTTTGCAACCAAGGATACCATTTCCAAGCAGTATGACCACACCTTCAAGGACATCTTCCAGGAAATCTTTGATGCAGAATACAAGGAAAAGTTTGCAGAAGCAGGCATTGAATACTTCTATACCCTGATTGATGATGCTGTTGCAAGAGTGATTCGTTCGCACGGCGGTTATATCTGGGCTTGCAAGAACTATGACGGCGATGTCATGTCCGATATGGTTTCCACAGCTTATGGCAGCCTGGCAATGATGACGTCTGTTCTGGTTTCTCCGACTGGTATTTATGAATATGAAGCTGCACACGGTACGGTTCAGCGGCACTATTACAAGTATCTGAAGGGCGAAGAAACTTCGACCAACTCCGTTGCAACCATCTTTGCATGGACAGGTGCACTGCGGAAGCGGGGCGAACTGGACAACCTGCCAGAACTGATGCAGTTTGCTGACAAGCTGGAAGCTGCAACCATTCAGACCATCGAAGACGGTGTCATGACAGGCGACCTGTATTTGATTTCCAAGCTGGAAAACAAGAAGAAGGTAAACTCCAAGGAATTTTTGGAAGCCATTCGGGAACGTCTGGACGCAGCGATGCAGTAAATTAACAGCAGTATAAAAAGAATAGGAGTGCAATCCAATGATGCTGAAAGAACCGGTTTCTGACTCTGTTGTTCGGAGACTGCCACGCTATTATCGCTATCTTTCGGAACTGGAGCGAGCAGGTGTCGAACGCACTTCCTCGCAGGCACTGGCAACACAGCTCGGCTCGACTGCATCACAAATTCGTCAGGATTTAAATTGTTTTGGCGGATTCGGACATCAGGGCTATGGCTATCATGTATCAGACTTACGGACACAATTGGGCAGAATCATCGGGCTGGAACAGTGTATGCCGGCGGTTTTAATTGGAGCTGGTCATTTGGGCAGCGTGATTGCCGTCAACATTGATTTTCCAGCATATGGATTCTATCTGACAGGCATTTTTGATATTGTGCCAACGGTTTGCGGGCAGGTGCTGGGCGGACTGACAGTGCAGCATATGACGCAGCTTTCTGATTTTTGCGAGCAGGTGCATCCAGCAGCAGCGGTACTTTGTATTCCGGAACACGCTGCACAGGCGGTTGCGGATGATTTGGTGCATCTGGGCGTTCATGGATTTTGGAATTTCAGTCACTGCGATTTAGAAGTTGACCGAAACACCATCCAAGTTGAAAATGTTCATCTGGGAGATAGTTTGATGGCGTTATCCTATCGGCTGCACCAAGATGGCGGAAACGAATAGTATGAAAAAAGCAGGGACTGATGAAATGCAGTTTCTGCTTTTTTTTGGAATTCGTATCAAAATATGTAAAAAATTACAATTTCAAGGCAGGAAATTTGTGGGGATTTGCTGAAAAATGAAAAAATGGTTGATTTTTCCGAATGTGTGTGCTATAATAAAAACAATCAGATGGCAAAAAGTGGGCGACGAAATGGAAAAAGCGTCGCTTTCTGCGTCTGAATTGTGGAAATAGGAGGAATTCAGAATGAAAATGAAGAAAATGTTGGCAATTCTGGCAGCTCTGAGCGTATTGGGAACAACTGGTTTGACCGTTGGTGCAGAAGATACGGCTACCACGACCGAACCCGCAACCGAAGCAATCACCACGACTGAAACCGAGGCAGAAACGACTGCTGCGGAAACAACAGCTGAAACGGAAACAACTGTGGAAACAGCTGCTGCGGAAGAAAATCAGACTGTAAAGGAAGAGGGAACTAAGAAAGTTCTTACTTCAAAAACGATTGATTTTGGGCAGCACACCTCAGATCCAAATGTGTTTACAGATGAAACTTTGTCTGTAGAAGTTTATTACCTTTTGAATGAAGAAGAAGGACCTGTTTATCTTTCTATTTCAATAAATGGTGTTGCATCTAACTTGACAGGTATTGTTGTAAAGAATTCCTCTCTTGCAGGTGACCCGCCGAGCATTGAAGCTCTTTGCAACATTGATAACTACTTTAAGCAATCTGGAGAAAATTCCATTTCCATTAATGTATGTGGGACATGGACAGAGTATGATTATGTAGATGGTCAGTTTGTACCAGCTGGCACAGCACCGACTACAACCGCCGCTACTACAGACATCACAACGACGACAACCACCACAACAACGGGAACAAAGGAAGAAGTTGTTACTGGGGATTTCGTTCTGGATGGTGTAACATTGACACCAAAGGTAGAATATAGCAACAAAGAACCGGGCTTAGATGAAGCATGGTTGTATTTGAATATTTATTCTCAAGATGGGACATTGTTGGTTTCTGTTCCTGCCGATACATATGTTGCTGATGATGGAAGACCGGAGAATTATGGAAAAGTCGGTAGATATTTGGTTAAAACCGGTTCAAATACGATTACTGTAATTGATTACAGTGGTTCTACTGTAAAGTACCACTCCTATGTTTTTGAAAACGGCAAGTTTGTATCCACAGGAACAACAACCGATGATAATCAGGAAAAGACTTTCACAGTTGAAATTCCGACCAGCTATGTCAAAGCTTTTTGTTACAAAAGAGGTCAGGAAATTACAGAAAGTAATTATAAAGACAGCATGGTTATTAGCTGCACAACTATTACAGGTTGCACGAATGGGACAGTAAGCATTGTGCCAAACGGTTATTTTGTAGGCGGATTTTTGGTAAAGGATGCAAAGCCAGGAACGATTACAATTACTGGTACAACAGGAACATTTTCTTCAAGTGAAGATCCGAATGTCAATACCAGCCATGGACAGTGTGGTGCAGGAATAGGTGATCGTTTAGATTCCTTTACTGTAACCGTTACCATTGACGAAAACGGTAACATTGTAACAGGTGGTAGTGATAATGGAGACAGCGGCAAGACCGACAACGGTTCTGCAAGCAATGCTCCTGCTACAAAGAACACCTCCGGCACACCGAAGACCGGTGACATGACCACCGTTCCAGCGGTTGCAGTGGGTCTGACCTTAACGGCTGCTGGTGTTGTTGCGTTCATCAGCAAGAGAAAGAAGTAAACCGCACGAATCATTTTTCTATTTGAATTAAAAACCGCCGCAGGATGGACGATTTCCTGCGGCGGTTTTGTTCTGCAATTATGCGAATTTTTTCAGAAATGCTTCTGGTTTTTGTTCCATCATGCGATTTGCAACAGCATCACATGTTGCAATCAGCATCCGTTCATAGGTGCATTGCAGCGGGGAAACCTGATTTTCATCGCCGGTTTCCAGCCGATTCATACAGCCGCAAGAATTCGTGCAGCGGTTTTTCAAGGCACATTCCTGACAGCGGTTCGGCGTTGCCTCCCGATGAATCAATTTCCGGACTTTTTCCTTGTCCAGCCCGTGAAAAACATCGCCCAGCAGATAATCTGGGTCGTTGATGAATTGTGTGCAGGGATACAGCGAGCCATCCGGTGTAACGGGCATCTGCCGAAGCCCTAAATGACAGCGTTCACCGGAGCAGTGCCCCCGAATGCTGTCCTGAATTTTCCCGTCAAATGTTCCGAAGTAGAATGGTGTTCCCTGTAGGAATTGCTGTTCGTAGAAGTCTGCCGTTTTCTGTAACTCTGCCTGTAGCTGTTCCAGATGGGAATCTGTCCAGTGTACCCGTTTTCCATATGCAAGGGTTGCATTTATGTTGCGAAAGCCGAGTCGATACAGATATTTAACCGAGTCGGTGTAGGTGTCGACTGCCTCCGGAGCAATCGTCATCATCGCATAACTGTTCGGGAGTTGTTCCAGCAGCAATTTTGCATTGCGTTCCAAGTCGGAGAATGTTCCGCTGCCGTCCCGATACCGCCGACAGCGGTCTTGTCCCGTGCCGTCAAACGATAAACCAATGTGCATGCCGATGGATTTTGCATACTGGATGAAATCCTTGTCCAATAGCGTGCCGTTGGTGGTCATCTTGCATTGAAACGGGATACCGGTTTCTTTGGCGTGCTGCTGACAGCGAGTAACTGCCTTTTGCAGCAAGCCTTTTTCCAGCAGTGGTTCTCCGCCGAAAAAACAGATGCCAGCAGTTGTTCCGCTCTGAAAGATATAATCACAGGCAGCATTTAAGACGGTTTCGGACATGACACAGTCTCGTTTTTCGTGAACGCAGTAGCTGCAATCTAAATTGCATTGGTCAGTGAGGTGGAGTGTAACGTGCAAGAAAACCCCTCCCTTATGGCTGTTCTGGGGCAGCAGTTGTGGTGGCTGTAGTCGGTTGTGGCGTGGTAAGAGCACCTTCAAACATGGGTTCGGTTGTGGTAGTTGTAGTGGGTTGTGGTGTCGTGAGAGCCCCTGCAAGCATTGGTTCAGTTGTAGTGGTTGTCGTGGATTGTGATACAGGGAAAGTTCCTTCCAGTATGGTTGTCGTTTTCTGTGGTATGATAATGTCTCCGGCTAATGTCGTGGTTGTCGTTTCCTGTGGTATGATAATGTCTCCGGCTAATACAGGTTCAGTTGTAGTTGTCGTGGGTTGCGGTGTTGTGAGAGCACCTTCAAACATGGCTTCCGTTGTGGTAGTTGTAACAGGTGGTGTGGAAATCGTTGTTTCCTGTGGAATTGCTGCCGCTCCGCTCATTGCGGTTGTGGTTTGTTGAATTGTAGTCTGTGTAGTTGTACTGGACTGCGGTGGGTCAACTGGTGTAACAGGTAAGTTTCCGCATCCGTTTAAGAGTGTCGTTGCAGCAAGCAGCGTTGCTGCTTTTGCCAGATAGGCAGGAGCTTGATACTCCTTCATCGGTTTCCATTGCATAATGCAACATCCTTTCTTTCTTTTTTCATAAAGCATTCCTAAAATATCAGGAATCCGAACTTGTCACCGCAATATCCGATTCAGAAACATCAATCTCCCCAGCCAATTGCAGCAGTTCTGATGTGGTTGAAGTGGTCGTTGTTGTCGGAGCAGTTGTTTCAACTTCTCCGGCAAGTGCTGTTTGCGTTGGTTCAGAATCAGATGGCTGTCCGCTGCATCCGCCGAGTACAGTTGCAACAGCGAGCAGGGCAGCTGCTTTTTTCAGATAGGCAGGCAGTTCCGCCTTGGAAACAGGACTCCATTGCATGGCAATTCTCCTTTGAAACAGAAATTTTAGAAATTACTTTACAAAAACAGTTTAACATTTTTTAAAATACCTGTCAAGACGGCTGTACGAAGAAAATGACAAATCTAATGAAATTCTATAAAAAATGAACAAAAATGCATTTCAGAAAGTAAGGTTTTTAGAGCCGCAGAGTTGTTTTTTTAGGGCAGCAGCATCAGAGATGCAGAGAAAAGCCGACTGCCCTTTTCAATTTACAGGAAATTTTTAAAAAAGAAAAAACAGTTGATTTTTTTAACAAAACGTGCTATAATAAAATTAGACAGATGAAAAAATAGTTGTGGCTAATGATAAAATGACTTTTTTTACATCTGAATATGAAAACAGGAGGGATTCAGAATGAATACTAAGAAAATGTTGGCGATTCTGGCAGCTTTGAGCATGCTGGGTACAACAGGTTTGACCGTTGGAGCAGAAGACACTGCTGCAACAGAACCAACAGTGGAAACAGTCGTTACAACGGAAGCCGAAGCAGAAACAGCCGTTTCGGAAATTGCAGAAACAAGAACAGAAACCACTGCTGTGGATGAAGCAAAAATGGAAGTCAACGAAACTACGGTAACAGAAGAAACAGCAATCACCACGACAATTGTACAATCCGAAGAACCCACCTCCACGACGACTGCGGTAAAAAGTGATGCAGATGGTGTTGAAACAACAGTAGCAGTAACTGGAACAGAATCTGCTTCTGTTACGACGACGACCACGTATTCCGCAGAAGAAACTTCAAAAATTATGGAAGAACTGCAAAAGCAGATCGATAATTTGATCGATGAGATTCAGTCCGGCTCTAATCCTGACTTGCTTCCGGATGAAGAAAATGTAGAGATGCTTCCGGACTATTCGAGCGATAACATTCTTCAGCTGGAGGATGGAACATGGATCGGCACGTATCATACATACTATGTTGACGAAGAGGGCTATACTTATCAAGTCGTTTATTATGTAAAGACGGATGGAACAAAAGATATTTTCTACGTGACCTACTATGACGATTTTGATCACAATGATGCATTGGTTTGCTCGGACAATCCGTTTTATGATGAATTTTATGTGCAGTTCACAACATTCTACAAAACCTTGGAGAATACAAGTGACTACTATGTTCTTTATTGTGCAACTGATGCAGGGGTCAATCCAACCATGTATGTCGTTGTAGAAATGACAGATGGAAATCTGGTATTCTATGCAATTTCTCAGGATGGAATCCAGCAGGTTGACAAGATTCCGACCTTTGAATTTGATGACGATTCCAAAAAGCCGAATGATTCGGCACACCCGACTGCTGCCGTACAGAAATCAACAAGCAGCACACCAAAAACAGGTGACACGGCGACTGCTCCAGCGGTTGCAATCGGCTTGACTTTGACGGCTGCCGGTGTTGTTGCATTCCTGAATCGAAAGTATAAGTAAAATCATGGTGTTTGTTCCGTTCTGGAACTTATATCAAATCAAAAAACCGCCGCAGGATGGACGATTTCCTGCGGCGGTTTTGT
>OFMU01001673.1_pt1 | contig 12973 bp, 13 predicted proteins | sample 1541861 | NCBI WGS metagenome assembly OFMU01 (sample SAMN04209238, study PRJEB22552) | human gut metagenome | biome: gut; material: feces | host: Homo sapiens | place: USA: Oklahoma
GCCGCGTTGGCAGCGATATCAAGCGCAAGATCAGCATGTTCTGCAATGTGCGCCCCGACTGCGTGATTGAGAACCTGACGATGCCGAGCCTTTACGAGTGCCCGCTGATGCTGGAATCCGCAGGGCTTACCAATGTTGTGGCCCGCCAGCTGCACCTGCAGACCCCGCCGAGCGACCTGACCGAGTGGAAAGAGCTGATCAGCCGCATTGCTACCCGCAGCAAGACCTGCACCATCGCACTGGTGGGCAAGTATGTCAAGCTGCACGATGCCTACCTCAGCGTTATGGAGAGCCTGTACCACGCCGGCTTTGAGAATGAGAGCAAGGTCGAGATCAAGTGGGTGGACAGCGAGCATCTGGTGGACCAGAGCTGCTGCGCCGAGGAGCTGGGCGATGCGGACGGCATCATCATTCCCGGCGGCTTCGGCGACCGCGGTATTGAGGGGATGATTCAGGCTGCCCAGTACGCGCGGGAGAACCATGTCCCCTACTTCGGCATCTGCCTGGGTATGCAGATCATGGTCATGGAGTACGCCCGCAATGTGCTGGGCTACGCGGACGCCAACTCCAGCGAGTTTGCCCCAGAGGGCCAGCACAATGTCATTGATCTGATGCCCGACCAGCAGGGCGTTGAGACCAAGGGCGGCACGATGCGGCTGGGCAAGTACCCCTGCACCATCACCCCCGGCACCAAGATGGCCGAATGCTACGGCACGACCGAAATTGATGAGCGCCACCGCCACCGCTATGAGTTCAACAATGCGTTCCGCGCCGAGTTTGAGGAGAAGGGCCTTGTCATTGCCGGCACCAGCCCCGACGGCCGTCTTGTCGAGGCGGTCGAGATTCCGGGGCGCGACTTCCACCTCGGCGCACAGTTCCACCCCGAGTTCAAGAGCCGCCCGAACCGCGCCCACCCCCTGTTCAAGGGCTTCATCGCCGCCGCGCTGCAGTACCAGAGCGCGCATACCCCGACCGACCACCCTGTCTCGCTGGGGGAGTAATTTCATAAATTTTGCCCCGCCGTCAAGGCGGGGCTTTTTGCTTCCCATCAATTTACAACTTTTTCACATTCTGCGCGCAGTAACACTTCCCCCTCGTTCGTATTAGTATACAGAAGCAGGCAGCCAAAGCCGCACAATATTCTGTCGAAAACCCGGCTATATCTTGTGCGGAATTTCGCTTGTTTTATGCCCCGCCCGGGGCGTATAATGATACATCAACGAAAGGATGCAAACTGTATGCGCAACTGGTGTTCACGCCATCCGGTCTGGTTCATGGCGTTCTATGCTCTGTTTTATCTGACCTTTTTCGCGCTGCTGGAGCGCACGATCCAATCCCCCGACCTGTGGGTCCACTGCCGTCTGGACGATTTGATCCCCTTCTGCAAATATGCCATTGTGCCTTATGTGCTGTGGTTCCCGTGGATCCCGTTCACCCTGTTTTACCTGCTGTACAAGGCCCCGCGCGGGGATTTCTGGCGGCTTTGCCTGCCGCTGTTCACCGGCATGACGATGGCGCTGCTTTTCTACGCCATCGTGCCGAACGGGCTGGCACTGCGCCCGCGCTTTGTGCCGGGCAGCGACATTTTTGCCCGGCTTGTGCGCGCGATCTACCGCAGCGATACGCCGATGAATGTCTGCCCGTCCATCCATGTTTTCAACTCGGTCACGCTGATGCTGGCCTATTACCGCAGCAGCATTTTTGACGCGCCGCGCCGCCGCTGGATGCGCCCGGCCGCCATGGTGCTGTGCGTGTCCATCACAATGTCCACGATGCTGCTCAAGCAGCACAGCGTCATTGATGTCGTGTTCGGCCTGCTGCTGGCCCTGACGCTGGATTACGCCGCCACAGCGCTGCAAAGTGTGCCCGCAAGACGCAGACGCCTGCCGGAGCGGTTGTAAAGCAAAGCACCCCCTGCCTGTATTTGCCGTACAGGCAGGGGGTGCTTTATTGTTTACGGTAAAGAGAGGGCTTTTGCTTTTCCGTTACAGTGCATACACTAGAATGCCCGCCACGATCATGACCAGCGCCGCAATTTTCTTAGGGTTCATCTTCTCATGGAAGATCGTCACGCCGAAGATCGTCACATAGAGATAGCCGGTGGCCTCCAGCACAGGGCCGATATTCAGCGGCACGCCCTTGTATGCCAGCATCGTCAGCAGCGTACACCCCACAAAGAGGCCGTAGCCCAAAATCACACGCCAGTCGGTGTACTCCGCCACAAGGGAGGTATGCTCCCGCATAGCGGCCTTCTTCAGCAAGACCTGCGACACCGAGGACAGGAAGGTGCTGCACAGGTAAAGCAGCACATAGGGCAGCTGTGCCTGATTCATTTGCCGCCCTCCTCTTCGTTGTCGGCACGCACAAACAGCACAATGCCTGCAATGATGATGACGGCCCCCACGACCTGCCGTGGGGTAACGGCCTCGCCAAAGGCGGCCATGCCCAGCAGAATGCCCCAGACGACCGTTACAGCCTTATTAGCGTAGGCCGTTGTCAGCGGCAGATGCTTGATGACCTGCTGCCAGCCGATGGCATAGGCAACAAGCGCCGCCAGCATCAACCCGTACAGCAGAAGGAACGCCGCGCTCAAAAACGGCTGCTGCGCCGCCAGCTTGCTGCACACGCTGCTGCCCGCATACACCCCCAAAATGACATGCAGCAGGAGGAACCATTTTGCCTGTTTCACCTACGCCCCTCCTTATACAAGATCCACAATTTTCAGCTTGTCCCACTCCCAGCGGCGGCTGTACTGCGCCAGCGGCTTTTCCACAAGGGTGAAAAGAACCGCGCCCAGCAGTTCCACCGCCAGCAGGAACAACAGCATCTCCCAGCGGGTGCCGGTGGGCTGCACGCCCAGCAGGCGCTGCACCAGCACCCAGGCAGAATACAGCGGGCAGTGCCACAGATAAACAGCAAACGAGCTTTGTCCCAGGAAGTTCACCGCACGGTCAAACGCCGTGCCGTGGTCCTTCCAGGTGGCAGCCGTCAATACCAGTGGCGGGTAGATCATAAACGCCTGCATCCACCACTGATTTTCCACCCAGTCACCGGGAAACGGCCCGCAAATCGCCGCCAGGCAGACCAGCGGCAATGCAAGCGCCGCATACTTTGCCCGGCGCGGGATGTAGGGCGCAACCTTTGCCAGCACCACGCCCAGGAAAAACGGAATGTACCCTTCGCACAGACCCGCCTGCACAGACAGCAGCGGCCACGCGATGCCGAAGGATTTCAGCGAGCAGGCCAGCGCAAAAAAGAACAGGCACAGCCAGTGCCAGCCCACCTGCACACGGCGGCCCAGCCACACCAGAATATAGAAAATCAGGCAACAGTTCAGCAGCACGCTGAGATACCAGGTGACGTTATTGTCCGCAATGCCGGGCAGTGCCACCGTGCCGTTTGCAAAAGTCAGCAACAGACTGTTGAAGATCGTCCACAGTCCACCGCCGCCCAGCGGCCAGTACCAGTCCCCCAGCAGCAGCCGATGCAGAAAGCCCATGCCCACAAAGGCGGCGCAGGCCAGCATAGCCATGGGATACAGCCGCAGGCATTTATGCCAAATCTGCGCAGGCACGCTGCGCACCGTGGTCTGCTGCATCTGCTGCTGTGCAGCCAAAAAGCCCGATATCATGAAGAATAGAATCGTCAGCCAGCCGAACACATATTCGGTCTGGAACAGATCCGGCGCAACAAAAAAGTTGACGCCGGAAAAGCCCACGCCCGCCATCTGCTGGTAATGGTGCAGCACGATACCGGCCGCCGCAAGGGCTTTCAGCAGATCCAGGCCGACGCAGCGGCGGCGCGCCGCCTCAGTCCTCATGCCGGATGACCTCACGCTCAACATACTGCGGTGCGGCGTTGGCGCACATGTAGATGCGGCCGACATACTCGCCGATGATGCCCAGCACGACCAGGATCATGCCGCCCAAAAGCAGCAGCAGCGCCGTGGTAGACGCCCAGCCCATTGGGGCTGCGCCGCGGGTGAAGTGGTCAATGACGATATAGATCAGGTAGACAAATCCCGCTGCTGCAAACAGCGTGCCGAAATAGGTGGCGATGCGAAGCGGCTTGACCGAAAACGAGGTAAAGCCGTTCATCCAGAGGTTCAGCAGCTTCCGCAGCGTATAGCCGGAGCTGCCCTCTTCGCGGGCGCGGTGATGCACCGGCACATTGCAGATATGCTTGGTGGAGCGCAGCACAAGGCCGATCACATACGGGTAGCAATGCTCATACCGCAGCATCTCCTCCACCACAAAGCGGCGGGCGGCAAAGTAGCTGTTGACGACCAGCTCCGGCGGCTTGCCCAGCATGATCTCGGTCATCTTGCTGTTGGCCCAGCTGCCAAAGTTGCGCCAGCCGGCCTGCCTTTTCGTGTCGTAGCTGGCGTAAACCACATCGTAGCCGGCATCGATCTTCTCCAGCAGCTTGCCCACCTCATCGGCGGGAGTCTGGCCGTCATCGTCCAGACAGACAATGATGTCCCCGCTGCATTTGTGGAAGCCTGCCATCAGCGCGGCATGCTGCCCGAAGTTTTTGGCCAGATCCACCCCGGTCACATGGTCATCCGCGGCCACCAGCGCACGGATCGTGCCGATGGTATCATCGGGCGAGCAATCGTTGACCAGAATGACCTCATAGTCATACTGCGGCATCGTCTTCATGGTGGCGGCAATTTCCGCCACCACCTCCCCCACCGTATGCTGGGAGCGGTAGCAGGGAATCACATAAGAAATTTTCTGCATAGCTTCGTTATCCTTCCAGATGTGTTCAACTGCGCTTATAGATGACCAGATCCTCGGTGGAGACAAGCTCCTGCCAGTTTTCGGCCAGCAGGCGTTCCTCCACGCGGGTACCGTGGCCGCACATCACATAGCGGGAGTAGATGGGGTTCTCGGCGTCCCACAGGTAGCTGTTTTTGTCAAACTCAATACCCATGCCGTCCGGCACGGCATACAGATAACCGTGGAACACATCATCCCCATAAGAATATGCCAAGGTATTATCCCAAGGGTCTGCGCTGTTGTCCTCTGCACGACTGGCATCCAGTGCTTCTGCCATAACTTCCATCTGTGCCGCCATGACTTCATTCTTTTCCGGCATTGTGCCGCGAGAGAAATTCATAGGCAACAGAGCCAGCAACAGCAAAGGCAGGTAAACGACAGCCGGTTTGCTGTCCTCTTTTACCACTGCCGCTAACTGTAACATTACCATCATCATCAGATGACGCGGGTCAATATTATACAGTCCCAACAGAACCAGTGCGATAATAAGCGAGCAACCCAGAGATGCAGCTTTTAAACGAATCCGCCTGCCATGACGCACATCCCAAATCAAGCAGGCAACGGTTGCAGCTGTTGTTGCCAGCAAAATAACACAACCATTGCCAATATAGGTCGTATTGCCCTGCAGTGTCGGGACAATCTCTTTCCATGCGCCCTTTAGGTAACCCCCTGCACGGCTCAGTTCATACACAACTGCTTGTACAGGATGTCCTTGGAAGAACAGCTGCACGCCAGCAAAGTCCATGCCACCATCACTGAAATAGGGTGCCGCCAGCTTTGCCATTGCAAACAGAGAAATGCCCACGCTGGCAGCCATAAGTGCAACACAGGCATAGCGACGCCTTTTGTTTTTCCACACGACCATGAGTGGGAACACCCAGAACAGCAATGTGTAAGGCCGCACAATGGTTTCCAGTGCGCAAGCCACCGCAGTCAGCAGAAAATAACCGCGTTTTCCTGTACGCTCCATTCCAATTGCTCCGCCCATCAGCACCAGTGTCAATGCATAGTGAAGCCCTTCCGATGCACCGTTGAAGCAAAAAGAAAGCGGTTGTGTCACCGCAAACATTGTTCCGCACAAGATAATGCACTGCCACCAATTTAGCTTAGCACTGCGTGCAAACCCTGCAATACCCAATGCAATAAAGAGTATATTGACCCATAATATTACATTGAAACTGCTTCCGTACAGAAATCCCGGTATTGCATAGGCCCAAATCAAGAACGGTCCCCAAGTACTGAACCGCCCAATATCCGCTGTACCTTCCTGGTATCCAAAATAGCCTTGCGGGCCACCGTGGGTAATAACACTGACGACCTGACGATTGTAGAATGCCTCGTCATTATTCATTGCGGTAGGCAGCCAAATTTCATCCAAGGGGGTTCGGCTGCGAAGGAAATAAAATCCCGCAAGGAACACAACTGCCCCCAACAGGCAAAGCAGTGCGTTGGGGGTCTTTTCAAGCAACTTTTTGATTTTCTGCATCACTTTTGCTTCCATCATCATTTCTCCGCCAGCCGGGCCATGAACACTACATCGCGGTATTGGCCGTCCAGCAGCTCCATATCGCGGAAAATGCCCTCCTGCACAAAGCCGGCCTTTTCATAGCTGCGGCGGGCGGCGGTGTTTTCCGCCAGCACCCGCAGACTGATGCGGTGCAGCTGCAATTCAGCAAAGCCAAAATCGGTAAAGAGCTTTGCCGTCTCGGTGCCGAGGCCTTTGCCGCGCGCGCTTTCCTCGCCGATAAAAATACCGTACTCGGCGCTGCGGTTATGGTTGTCTATATCGCGGTAATAGACCGACCCAACGGGCTTATCATCAGCCTTGTCGATGATGATATACTGCACGACCTGCCCGGTGGCGACCTTGGTAGCCAGCCAGCTGCGGTGCATTTCCGGCGTGAAGGTCTGGCGGAAGATAAAATTCTGCACGACCGACGGCGTATTGCGCCATTTCACGATCAGATCGGTGTCCGCATCGGCAATGGGCCGCAGCCGGACAGCCGCGCCCTCCAGAACCGGGAGATTTTTTACATCCATAGTGTGTCCTTTATCCTGCTATCTTGTGCGCTCATACAGCACACACTTTTCACTTTCATACAAAACCGACCAGCCGTCTGCAGTCAGGCGGGCGGCTGTATTGCTGCCCGCGCTTGTAAAGACATACCGGGCATAGACCGGATTGGCTGCATCCTCCAGATAGCTGTTCTCGTCAAACTGGATTCCCATGCCGTCCGGTACGCCGTACAACAGGCCGCAGTGAACCTCATCCAGAAAGGCGTATGCCGCCGTATGGTCCCAGGGGTCCTCGCTGTCGACTGCAGCCTGACTCTTTTCCAGTGCCGCCTGCACCTGCTGCACCTCATTGTCCCAAAGCTCGCTGTAGCGCGGCAGGCCATAGCCCTTGGCCAGACTGAGTACGTCGGTCAGTGCCAGCAGCACCGACACCGCGGCCGTGGCTGCGGCAGGGCGGCGGTTCTCCAGCAAAAGGCTTGCCAACAGCAGCAGATCCAGAATCAGCGTATGGCGCGAGCCCTCGCCCGGGCGGTACATCAGCATCAACGCCAGAAAAACGATGCCCGAGGTCGCAGCGGCGCACCCCTTCCAGAACACAGGGCGCTGCCGCCGGGCATCCCATGCCAGACAGGCCAGCACAATGCCGAGCAGCAGAAAGAATAGCAGATAATATCCGCCGCTGTGCTGGGTAAAATCCGTAAGGATCGTCTGCCCAACGGTCTGCAGCGCCCCCATCAGCTTATGGACAACATCCTTCAGCGCTTCGATCGGGTGACCGTGGAGAAGCTCCTGCACGGGGGTCATATCCACATTCGTGAAGAAGTAGGGCGCGTAAAATTTCGACATCAGCACCAGTGTGCCGCCCAGCGAGACTGCACCGCCCGCAACGCACACCGCGATGCGGCGCCGGTCATGCCACGCCAGCGCCAATGGGTAGAGCCAAAGCACAGCCTCATAAGGGCGCACCAATGTGGCAATGGCACAAAGCAGGCAGAGCGCGCCCCATGCGGCGCGGCTTTTATCCCGCCGGGCCAGAATACCGCAGCCCAGCACCGCCAGCACAAGCGCATAGTGAAGCGGCTCCTGCATGGCGGAGAACACATAGCGTATCGGTGCGTTGAAGGCGGCCAGCGCGGCAGCAAAGACTGCCTGCTGCTTGCCGTTCAGCCGTGCAGCCCGCGCGAAAAAGGTCCACCCTGCAACCACAAACAGCAGGTTGCACCACAAAAAAGCATTCTGCCCGCGCAGGAAAAGCCCCGGCAGCGCGTAGACAAAAAAGACAGCCGGCCCCCATGCGGCAAAGGTGCCGCTGGCGGCATGCGATTCATTAAAGCCGAAATATCCCTGCGGCGCACCGCAGCGCACTACAGCGGCCAGCTGCTTGCTGTAGATGACCTCATCACTCCAATAGCTGCACGGCAGAAAGATCTGCTGCAGCGGTACGCGGTAGACTGCCAGCTCATACACAAGCAGAAAAGCCAGCGCCGCAGCGGCGGTGCCCAGCACCTGCGCCCAGCCCGGTATACGCTTACTGCGCATAAAATTCCAAAACTTTTTCGATGACCTGATCACGGTCGGACTCGGTCAGGCCGTAATACATGGGCAGGCGGACAAGGCGCTCGCTCTCGGCGGTGGTGTAGACATCCGTGCCGTCAAAGCGGCCGAACTTCTCGCCCGCCGGGGCGGAGTGCAGCGGGATATAGTGGAATACCGCCAGAATATCGTTGTTTTTCAGGTGGCGGATCAGCGCCGTGCGCTCCTCAAGGTCCTTGCACTTGAGGTAGAACATGTGCGCATTGTGTACACAGTCTGCCGGAATCACAGGCAGCTCGACCTTACCGGCATCAGCCAGCGGCTGGAAGGCGGCGCGGTAGGCATTCCATGTGTTCATGCGGTCGTTGTTGATCTCGTCCGCGTGGAGCAGCTGCGCCCACAGGTAGGCTGCATTCAGCTCACTGGGCAGATAGCTGTCGCCGAAGTCCACCCATGTGTACTTATCGACCTGACCGCGGAAGAATTTCGCGCGGTTTGTACCTTTTTCGCGCAGGATCTCGGCGCGCTCGTTGTAGACCGGGTTGTTGATGACCAGCGCACCGCCCTCGCCCATCGAGTAGTTCTTCGTCTCATGGAAGGAATAGCAGCCGAAATCACCGATGGTGCCAAGCGCACGGCTCTTGTAGCTGCTCATGACGCCCTGCGCCGCATCCTCCACAACCTTGAGGCCATGGCGGTGCGCGATCTCCATGATCGTGTCCATCTCGCAGGCTACACCGGCGTAGTGCATCGCCACGATGACCTTTGTCTTGTCGGTGATGGCCTGTTCGATCTTCGTCTCATCAATGTTCATTGTGTCGGGGCGGATATCCACAAAGACGAGCTTGGCCCCGGCCAGCACGGCGGAAGTGGCGGTGCTGGAGAAGGTGAAGCTGGGCAGGATAACCTCATCACCGGGCTGCAGGTCGCACAGCAGCATGGCCATATCCAGCGCCGTGGTGCCGCTGGTGGTCAGCAGCACTTTCTGGGCATGGAAGCGCTCCTCCAGCCATGCGTTGCACTGCTTGGTAAAGGCACCGTCGCCGCAGATCTTGTGGGACGCAATGGCCTGCTTTACATATTCGATTTCTTCACCCACGCAGGGGGGCACATTAAACGGGATCATAGGAATCCTTCTTTCACGGCTGAATTTTTATCAGATACTACAGTATACCACAGTTTTCGGATTTTGTCACTTTTTTACGCGCGCATTGTTGTAAGCGCGGATCATGACCGCTGCAAACCAGAGCATCAGGACGCTGAACGCCACAAAGGCCACAGCCGCCAGTGTGGTCAGCGCGGGCAGAAAGTGCGCCACGCTGTAGACGGCCAGCGGCAGCGCCGCAAGGTACGGCACCCTGCTGCCCTGCCGCCCTGCCAGCCGGAGCAGCACCACCGATGCGCCCCAGAACAGCCAGAGATCCGCCACACGCAGCGCGGGAATCAGCCAGACCGATGCACCGCCTGCAGGCACACCACTGAGGATCAGCTCCAGCACTAGGCCCGCCGCACCGAAAAGCACCGGCAGCCTGCTTTTGGAGGCCAGCAGCAGATAACCCACCAGCGCCAACACGGTCAGCGATACCTCCTGAATGGCGGCGTTTTCCGGCACAGAGAGCAGTGCCCGGCCTGCCGCCGCCACACCGATGAGCAGATAGGCCAGCGCGGTTTTATTGCGTTTATCCATGATCGGGGTTCTCCTGTAAATCGAATAGAATCTGCGCAGTATAGGCATACTGCTTATTTTAAATTATACTGCTTTTATATCAGCCTTGCAAGCACACCGCAGGCGAAAGGGACGCAAAAAAATACCGCCGCCCGATACGGGCAGCGGTGCTTTTTTGAACGAATCTAATCCCTCTGGCATCTGCGCACGATCCATGCGCTGCGGTTTGTTTTACTGCGTATTTTCGCGCAGGGCGGCCCGCATCTCCTTCTGGATCGCAGGGGTCGTTTCCATCTTCTGCATCAACGCAGCGAGCAGCTCCGGCAGCTGCTTTGCGGGCAGCTGCTCTGCCACTACAGCAGCCAGATATTCGGCATGGGACATCGCCGGCTCAAAGGTGCGGGCATAGGTCTTGCCGCTGCGGACAAAACCAACCTCACGCAGGACGCCCTTTTCCATCAGGCTGTTCAGCATCGAGAAAATCGAGCGTTCCTTCCATTTGCGCTCCACGCAGGTAGAAACGACCTCCGTCTGGGCCATCGCATGATCGGCCTTCCAGAAAATCTCCATGATCTGTTGTTCGCTTTTTGTCAGGTGCACTTGGTATACCTCTCTCCCTAAGGTACTGCCGCCCGGCGGCTGCGCCCCCTCCGCCCAAAACGCTGCGGCACTGCAGACATTTTGATCTTTGCAGAGGGTACACCTCGCCTCTTTCAGCGGTGCATAGAGCCATGCGGTGTAGCCCAAAATTTCGTTTATACTTTTATACTATCCGGTTGTGAGTAAAATGTCAATGATTTTTTGCGAAATATTTTCGGAATCATAGTTACTTTGTAACATTTTCACAACTTTTCTACATTTTGCGGTGCAACTGCCTGTTTTTTCTATTTCCCACATAGATTCGATGCTTCATCAAGGTGTGGCACATGTGCGGCACAATTTGCCACACCTTGCCACACATGCGCCTCGCGCAGGTATATTACACCGGCCTAATTCAACATCATCTTGATTCTTTCCAGCGATCGCGCAGCAGCTTCAGCGCCCGTTTTTCCAGCCGGGAAACATTCCGCCGCGCCTATTGTAAACGATTGGCCCTAAGAAATCGCTTCCAACTCACGGAAGCGGAATTTGATGATGATTTGTTTGTTTTCGGTCAGTTCCACACGCTCGATGAGGCTGACCAGAAGCTCCCGGCTGGTGTAGGCAGAATCCAAAAACTGCTGCACCAGCTCTCTTGCTCGGTCTTCTGTGCTGACCGGGCTTTCTTTTTGTGATTTCAGCTCTTTCAGCTTCTCTTCCAGAGAAGTTCTGTCCATCTTTACTCGCTGATAGATGCGCTCGAAGTCCGCTTCGGCAAGAAGTCCGGTCAGCCGATCCATATACATCTTATCCAGGTTGGCAGTCAGACTGTCGATCTTATTCTGAATGGACTGGATCTCCGCCTCATGGCTTTCTGCCTGCCGAGCTTTCTCCACAGCATCCGCTGCAATGGGCTGTAGCCTCTTGGGATCAAGATAAGCTTCGCAAACTTCTCGGACTTTCGCCAATACTGCTTCGGTAACGACCTGCTCTTTGATGGAGTGGCAGGAACAGACACCTGCTTTGGTGAAACGCTGGTAGGTTCGACACACGAAAAACAGTCGATCTTCACCGGATACCGGCGGACGATTTAGCACCGCCATTGGATAACCGCACTCATGGCAGAAAATCAAGCCTTTTAATAAGAAGTCATAGGTTCTGCTTCGTGTGTGCCTGCGGCTGTTGACCAGCATTCGCACCTTCTGAAAGGTTTCTTTGTCAATCAGCGGCTCGTGGGTGTTTTCAACTACAACCCAGTTTTCCCGATCTTGTTTCAGACATTTCTTGGACTTGTAGCTGATTTTCACCGTTCGTCCTTGAACCATATTGCCCAGGTAGGTTTCGTTCTGCAGCATTTCAGAAATGCGTTCGCTGGACCAAAGTCCGGCATAAGGGCCTTTGCGTCCCATATTCCAGCCACAGTAAGTTGCAGGCGTCGGAACACCTTCTTCGTTGAGAGTCGCCGCAATCTTTCGGCAGCTCATACCATCCAATGCCATGGCGAAGATTCTGCGCACCACAGGAGCCACTTCCTCGTCGATGACAATTTCGTTTTTCTCCGTCGGATGCATCTTATAGCCATACATGGGCTTGCCGCCAATGAACTGCCCTTTCCGCTGTTTATCCCGCTTGACGGATTTGATCTTCTTGGAAATGTCTTTGGCATACATATCGTTCATAATGGCACGGAACGGGGTAATGTCATTGGCGGTGGATTCTACACCGGTGTCAATACCGTCCAACAACGAAATGTAGCGCACTCTCTTTTCGGGGAAGTATCTCTCCATATAATGACCGGTCATGATATAGTCACGGCCCAGACGGGATAGGTCTTTGGTGATAACCATGTTGACCTTCTTGGCTTCGATATCCTCAATCATGCGCTGAAAGTCAGGGCGGTCAAAACTGGTACCGCTCCAACCATCATCGACATAGGTATCGTAAACGGAAAGGCGATGCTGCTGAACAAATTCATTGAGCAGGGATTTCTGGTTGGTTACACTTTGGGATGGTCCTTCGGTCTCATCCTCCTTTGATAAACGGATGTACAATGCGACATGGTAATCCATAGGGTTGCTTATTTCTAAGTACATAGTTTCCTCCTTGAAATAAGCGACCACTCATCGCAAACATTGTACAACGGATTCCTCAGATGTCGCAAGGATGCGGACAAGATAAAGCCGAAAAGACTCCTCCAGCAACTCAGCGAGGCTCTTTTCGGCTTCGGTATATATGCAGTGCACAACAGGCAAGGTTTGTTTCATACGTTCTACCTCCTTTGTTCATCGTATGTAAAGGGGCAAATTTTCTTGCCTGTCCATGTTGTGAAATTGATCCATTCCGTGACAGGAATGGAATTGTCTATGGGAAACTCGAAATTGTCCTTGGATTCCATGTA
>OFMU01001685.1_pt1 | contig 12932 bp, 14 predicted proteins | sample 1541861 | NCBI WGS metagenome assembly OFMU01 (sample SAMN04209238, study PRJEB22552) | human gut metagenome | biome: gut; material: feces | host: Homo sapiens | place: USA: Oklahoma
AAGAAAATTAATAGATCAATTAGAACTTGAACATAAGAGATTAAAGTATTCAGATTCTAGATATTCAGAATTTACAAATGAGATAGAACAAAATAAAAATCTAATGAAAGAATCATTAAGTATATCTAAGAAAGCAGTTGTAGAAGTATTAGAAGGTATTGAGACATTTGATAAAAGAATGAATTCACATGAAGAAGAGATAAAAAATACAAAGTTCGATTTGATTGCATTAACAACACTTATATTTACAGCATTTACAATGATTTCATTGAATGCTACTATAATAACAGCTATAATACAAGCACAAACTAATTATATATTAGGTCAAATTATTTTAGCAATTATTATAGTAAATGCAATAGTTCTATCATCTGTCTTTTTAATATATTCGATAATAAGAAAAATACATGGTGATATTGAAAATGCGGAACTTTATAGGATATGTATATTTATAGCGTTTATATATATTACAGCAATGCTTATAGTAGTGAAATCAAAAATGCTGAATACAGTTATATTACCTAAATAAGATTGCCGAATGATTGCCGTTTTGCAATATAAAAAGGTGGTATTATAATATTATAAAAACTTAATAAATCGCTATACAGACGTTAAAGGATTTTATGTATAGCAAATGTGTAACCATATGAGAGAGGCAACTGTAAAAGGTTGTCTCTTTTTATGTGCCCAGAAAGGAGTGATATATATGGGCTAACAATCAAACAAAAGAAGTTTGCCGACGAGTATATCATTTCTGGTAATGCTACTGAGGCACGGATAAAGGCAGGTTATTCTAAGAAAACTGCGTACAGTATGGGCAGTGAAAACCTGAAGAAACCTGAACTTAAATCTTATATAGAAGAAAGAATGGCTGAAATAGAAAGTCAGAAGATAGCCGACCAGAAAGAAGTAATGGAATATCTAACAAGTGTTATGAGAGGAAATGAGAAACAAGAGCAGCTTATAACAATTGGATTGGGTGAAGGTATGACAAGAGCAGAAACCTTTGATGTAGAAGTTTCAGCTAAGGAACGAATAAGAGCAGCGGAATTAATTGGTAAAAGATATGGTATGTGGACTGACAAGCAAGATGTTAATATAGAGCTTCCTGTATTTATAGATGATGTACCAGAGGAAGATTAATGGCAAATACATCTATAAGTAAACTGATTGGTAAAGGATACAATAAATTTTGGCATACTAAGAAATTCTATAAAGTTGTAAAGGGAAGCAGAGGATCTAAGAAATCAGTTACAACTCAGCTTGAAATGATTTATAAAATGATGAAGAATCCGTGGATGAATGTTCTGCGGATGAGAAGATACGGAAATACATTAAGAGATAGTGTGTTTGTTGGTCTCAAAAGTGCTGCTAATAGATTAGGAGTGTCACACTTATGGAAGTTTACAGTGTCGCCCATGGAACGGACCTATCTTCCAACAGGGCAAAAAATTCTTTTTAGAGGGTTTGATGATGCTCTGAAACTTACTTCTATTCAGTTAGAAAAAGGACATATAACTCACTTGTGGCTTGAGGAAGCCTATGAGCTTGAGAGCAAAGATAAATTAGATACAGTAGTAGAAGGTATGAGAGGGGAATTAGATGACCCTAATGCATACAGACAAGTAATACTTACGTTCAATCCCTGGTCAGAGAATCATTGGTTAAAGAGTGAGTTCTTTGATAACTATGATGAAGATGTATTTGCTCTAACTACTACATACAAAGTAAATGAATTTTTAGATAAGCAAACTATAAAGAGATATGAAAAGTTATATAAAACTAACCCTAGAAGAGCCAGAATAGTTTGTGATGGTGAGTGGGGAGTTGCAGAAGGACTTGTATATGAGAATGTAGAGTTTAGACCGCTAGACAAGGATGAGCTTGCAGAACAAGGTTATACTCTGTTAGTTGGTTTGGACTTTGGTTTTACTCATGACCCTACAGCTCTAGTGGTTAGTTGGTTAGATATAGAAAATGAAACGTTATATATTATAGATGAGCATTATCAAACTGGTATGCATACCAAAGAGATAGCTCAAATGATTAGAAAAAAAGGATACAGTAAATCAACTATCATAGCAGATAGTGCTGAGAAAAGACTAATATCTGAATTAAGAACAGAGCATGGATTAAGAAATATAAAAGAATCTGTGAAGGGTAAAGATAGTGTCAATCAAGGGATTGATAAGCTGCAATCATTAAGAATAGTTTGTGATACTTCTTTAGTTAATACCAAAGAGGAGTTTTACAGCTATGCTTATAAATTTGATAAGGTTATTGGAAAGTTTACCAATGTACCAGAAGATAAAAACAATCATATAATGGATGCTCTTAGATATAGCTTACAGTGTGTAAGTAAAAAAGGAATGAGAGTATTAAAACCAAAGGGAGGTGAATAGATGGATAAGTATGATATAAAGATTATAAATGCTAGATTAGCTGAGAATGAAGAGAAAATGGTTGGTGATAGATATTATCGAAATGAAACAGATATACTATCTACAGGAGCAAAGCCAAAGGGAAATCAAGTAACAAGATTAGCCGACAACAGACTGAGCTCTAATATCTATCAAGCTCTAGTACAAGAGAAGATATCTTATTTATTCTCTTATCCAATATTAGTTGATATTGATGGTAACAAGGAACTAAATGAAAAGCTATCTGATGTATTAGATAATAATAAGTTTGATACTAAGATTGGAGAGCTAGGAACAACTTCATCTAACTTTGGTAAATCGTGGGTCCATTATTGGATAGATGGAGAAGGTAATTTCAAGTTTGCTGAAGTGCCAGCAAAACAAATAGTAGATATTTATTCAGAGGATCTAGAAAGAAAGCTGATAAAAGCATATAGAACTTATACTATAACTAATCCAGAAGATAGAACAAAAACAAATACAGTTGTAGAGGAATGGACTGATACAGAGTTTATACGATACACATACGAAAAAGGAATCAAAGAAGAGGCAGATAAAACTGAGAAGTTTACTCATACTCTTGCAAGGGTTCCTTTTATTAGTTTTTGTAATAATGATATAGCTCAGTCAGATTTGGCAAAGGCTAAGAGCTTGATTGATGCATATGATAAAATCAATTCTGGTTTCGTGAATGATTTAGAAGATATTCAGCAAGCTATTATGCTACTTCGTGGATATGGTGGAGAAGACCTAGAAGACTTCATGAACGATTTGAAAAGCTATAAGGTAATAAGCCTTGATGAGGATGGAGATGCTAGTAATATGAGCATTGAGATTCCAGTAGAGGCTAGAAAGACTATGCTAGAGCTTTTAAAGAAACAGATTATAGAAGTATCTCAAGGACTTTCACAAGATAGTAAACTATATGCATCAGCTTCGGGAACAGCTCTTAAATTCTATTACAGAGCTTTAGAGTTAAAAGCAGCGGCAATGGAATTACAGTTTAGAGTAGGACTTACTGATTTGGTAAAAGCAATACTTGATTATTATCATATTCAGTACAATAAGATTAATTTTACATTTACAAGGAATATGATAAACAATGATAGTGAGCTTGCAACAATGTGCTTACAGTCTGAGGGTACTTTGAGTAAGTCAACTATACTTGCAAATCATCCACTTGTTGATGATGTAGAGGATGAGATTGAGAAACTGAAAAAAGAACAAGAAGAGAACGCATCTTTATTTAACTCATATTCTTCATTTGGGAATACTGAGCCAGATGGTGATGTAAATGACGAATAAGAATAAAGAGTATTGGATGGAAAGGCTCTCAAGGGAATTTGAGAAAGCTGAGATAGATGAGGATAAAGTAATTAGGAAGTTGCAGAGAATGGAGCAAAGTGTATTTAAGGATATTGAGAAGGATATATTTGCTCTGTTTGGAAGATATGCAACAGAGAATAATCTGACCTACGAGGAAGCTATAAGGCTTTTGACTAGTGATGAGTATAGAGATTTCAAAATGGATGTAGGCTCATATATCAAAACTATAAATAATGAGAGTGTGGATGAGAAGGCTAGAGAGAAACTAGAGCTTGAATATAACACTCTTGCAATGAAGACAAGGATATCAAGGTTAGAGGAATTGACTTATAGAGTTAATAAAAATCTGGATACTTTATTCTTCGTAACACATAGAGCGGTAAAAGAGCTACTAGAAAAATCAGTAACAAAATCATACAACAGTGCTCACACTTTAAAGAGAGATCCTTCACTTAGAGATAAGAAGTTATACAAGATATTGGAGCAACCCTGGAGTGGTGCAAACTATTCAGCTAATATTTGGAACAATAGAGATAAGTTAGCTGGCATTGCACAGAATGAAATTACTAAAGGTATTTATCAAGGTAAAAGTGCTAAGAAGATATCTAAGAATATATCTGAGAGATTAGATGCATCTATGAAGGATATTGAGAGAGTTGTAAGAACTGAGTCAAAGCACGCAAGGAATGAAGCATCTGCTCAAGCATATATTGATATGGGTTATGAATGGTATATGTTTTCAAGTCATACAGAGGGTAAGAGCTCTGAGAGGACTTGTGAGAGATGTAGGGAGATTAATGAAGAGAAGTACAGATTTGATAAGAGAGTAGTTGGTGAGAATTTCCCACCGCTTCATCCTAATTGTAGGTGTACTATTATTCCTATTGTAAAAGATGATGAAATGATTGAAAATTCAAGGAAAGAGGAGTATACTGAAATTAAAATAGATTTAGATGATGAACAAAATATTGGTTCTGGAGCTTATGAAATATATGAAAACTCCAAAGGAGATATAGTAGAAGACGGTTCAACTATAATAAAAGCAAAAAAGTTAAAAAATACACCTATAGATGCATATATATCCGAAGAAGTAGAGTATATGAAGGGAGACTTTGTCCATGACTACTTGAGGTATTTTATGAGGTCAGCTAAAAAATTAAATTTAGATAAAAATGAAATACCTAAAATATATTTTTGTAGCAATAAAAATTTTTCATCATATAAAACATATGCAGCATATAATGCAAGAAACAATATTTTACGTGTCAATACGGATATGAATTTTTCTTTGCAAAATAGACTTATTAAATTGGATTTATTTGGTGAAAGAGATAGTAAAAGACGATATACAAAAAAAGATAAATCAGATATAAAGAACGGAATAAAAAGAGAATTATTTCTAACTTGTATACATGAATTAGTACATTATATTGATGCCAAAGAGTATAGAAAAGAATATGGAATAAAGGGTCAAATGACAAAAGAACAATCAAAGGAATGGAAACAATGGTGTAGGAGTAAAGCTAAAGAGTTTATAGATGATAGTAAACTTACTGAAGAGGAGATTAATAATATAAGTCCTTATGCTAAGTTAAAATATCGTGATGGTCATTTTGAGGAAGTATATGCTGAATATATTGCAAAAGAAATAGTAGGAGGAAAGAAATGCGTTATTTTGTATCAGAAGAAGAAATCAAAGAATTAGAATGGTTAGAGAAAAATTCTATTTTTAATAAAGAAAAGTGGAAATTCGAATTAAAAAAAGATGCTACTGAAGAAGAGAAAAAAATATTTGAAGAGTATATGAGAAAAAGAGAAGAAAGAATAAAATCAGATGAGCAAGACTTTATTTAAATAAAAGCATTTTAACAGAAAATTGTTAAGGTGCTTTTTTTATGCTCATTTTTAGTATTTTAAAGAACGTATTTGCATATTTTTTGCAAAAACATATATTAAATTATCAAATTTTGTCCGCAATGACGTAAAACTAAGTAAGCAAGTCGAAGCAACCGACGTAAATAAGCGTAGTGATAAGGAGTAAATTATGAAAAGAGAATTTTTAAAAGGATTAGGAATAGAAGATGAAAATATGATAAGTCAGATACTTGATGAAGCAGGTAAAGACTTAAATGCTAAAAAATCTGAAATAACTAATCTAAGAGCAGAGATTGCAAATAAGGATAAGGAAATGGAATCTCTAAAAACAAAAGGGAAATCTGCGGATAGTTTAGCTGAACAGGTTAAGGAGCTACAGAAACAGCTTGTTGAATCTGAAAATAAGAATACTGAGATACAGTTCAGTAATATGCTTGATAAGGCATTTGCTTCTGCTAATTCAATAGACAATATATCGCTAAAAGCCAATTTGGATTTAGACGCAATAAAGAATGCAGAAGATAAAGAGGCGAAACTAAATGAGCAGATAGAGAAGTTAAAAACAGAAAAGGCTCATCTATTCAAGGTAGAGTCAAGCGCTGGTAATACAGATGCTTCTAATAACATAGAATCAACTAATAATAATTCTGTATATACACCAAGTGGAGGGAATAATTCAAAGACTCCATTAGAAACACAGATAGAAGACGCATTAAACGGAAATTGGTAAATTTTAGGAGGTAGATAATATGGCAAACAACAATATAACATACGTTGATTTATTCAACACTAAGCTTGATGAAGCAATGCAGCATGGACTATTAACATCTTGGATGGATGATAATGCTGGTAAAGTAAAATATGAAGGTGGTAAAAAAGTTAAGATACCTACAATGAAAACAAGTGGTTTAGGTAACTATAAAAGAACAACTGGAGCAAATAGTGGAGCATATGCTAAAGGCTCAGTTGAATTAACTTATGAAGAATTTACTATGACACAGGACAGATCAGCAGAGTTCCATATAGATAGATTTGATACAGATGAATCTAACTACATAGTAGATATGGCTAAGGTTATGGGTAAATTCCAGAAAGACCATGTAATAGGAGAGATAGATGCCTACAGAATATCAACTCTTTGTAAGGCTGGTATAAAAGCTGAAAATAAAAAAGGTGAGGTAACTATATCTGCAGATAATGTTAGAAGAGAATTAAAAGAAGGTACAAAAGCAATAAGAAAAACTGGATATACTGGCCCAATAGTAGCTCATATATCTTATGATACTCTTGCAGAGCTTGAGTTATCTTATGGTGGACAGTTAAGAGCTGAAACATTCTCTAAAAATGGAGTAGATACTAGAATATATAAATATGACGGTGTTGAACTTATACCAACTCCAGACAATTTACTTGTAACAGAAATAACTACAACTGAAAATGGATGGAATAAGGCTGTAGGTGGTAAAGCAGTTAACTTTGTAATGGCTGCTAAAACAGCACCGATAGCAGTTAATAAATGTGACAAGGTAAAAGTATTTTCACCAGATGTTTACCAGAATGGTGATGACTATGTTGGTCAGTACAGAAGATACCATGACTGTTGGATAACTAAGGCTCAGGGTAAATTAGTTTACGTAAACTCATCTGAAGCATTAGCATAGAGAGGTGGTTTAAATGAGCTTATTAGATAGAGTTAAGTTCATTATGAAAATAACTGATGATAGTAGAGATGCTGAGATACAGTATTATTTAGATGAGGTTACAACTTCGGTTTTAGCTTATTGCAATAAAGATATACTTGAGAAGGAAATGGAGTCGCTTGTAGTAAATAAAGTGGCCACTATGATAGGTGGTAATTTCTCCTTCTCTCAAGGCTCTACAGAGTCCAACAGAAAGATAGCATCTATAAGTAGAGGAGGTATGAGTATTACTTATGCTGATTCTACAACAGAAGGTGGAAATAGTGGTTATAGTAATTCCTTAATGCTTAGTGAGGAAGAAAAGAAAATACTTAAGAAATATAGAAGGCTTAGAAGATAGATGGAAGTTACAAGAGATTTATTTCTAAGCCTTTATGATTCTAAGATAGAAATGATTAAAAGGAACAAGAGTGTGGTTAATCCAAAAACGGGGTGTGATGATACAACAGAGGTTGTTGTGGCTTCAAATATACCTTGTGGGATTAACTACTCTAATGTTCCTTTATTAGATTCTACTGGTATCTTAACTGTTGCTAGAGATAGTACTCTATACTGTTCTGATTTGGTTGATATTCAGAAGGGTGATGTTATTGTCATAAACAAGATAGAGTATAAGGTACAGTTGCCAACAAAATACGAAGGCTCTCATCAGGAAGTTATCATTAAACAGAAAGAAGGTTAGAGTATGGCAAAAGGTATATCTGATTTAATATCTGACTTAGATACAATTGTGAGTAATTTTGAAGATGCTCAGAATGAAACTATAAAGAAATTGTTATCTGATGCAACTATTGAAGTCAAGAAACGTACTCCTGTTGATACTGGTGACCTAAGAGATGATTGGCATGTTGATATTAATGGCTCTAGTGGTGATTTACTTAATACTATGGATTATGCAGCTTATGTTGAATATGGTCATAAAACTAGAGGCGGTAAATCATTTGTTCCTGGTGTATTTATGCTAAAGGATACTTATGAGCTTATGAACTCACATTTAGATGATTATGTGAAATACTTCTGGAGTAAAGCTAGCGGACGTGGTTAAGAGATTAGATGCAGTTTATGCAGTTACATCAAAGCTTAGAAGGCTATTTCCTAACGCAGCAATAACTGAGAGAAAAGATAAGATAACAGATGAATCTGATAAAGATTGTTTCTATGTGTATGCTAGAAACTCACTAAATACTTACTATAACAGATATTACAATAATAAGGTTTTAGACATTATTATTAATTTTTTACCACAAAATGATGAAACAGATTATATGAATATCATTGATTTGATAGAGGAAACATTTAGTCGATATTTAGAGATAGAAGGATCTAAATATCTAATACAAAATATAACTACTCAACAAGTAGAAGATTCTCATGGAGATTTTATTGTATTTATTCTATCTATTCCATATTTAGATGGAGCTCTTGAGTTAGAAGAGTATCCTCTTATGGGTGGAAATCCAGAAGTAAATACACCAGATGAGATGATGAAGGAAATACATATAAATTATAGAGAAAGGGATGATTAGTTTGGCAATAGGAATACCAGAAATATCGATAAAACTTAGAGAAGTAGCTAAGGCTAAAAATACTAATGCATCTTCAGATATAGTACTTCTAGTGTTAAAAGGTACTAAAGCTAGAGTGTTTACTGTTCTTGGTGAATCTGATATACCTTCTGATTTAGAGGAAGGTAATAAAAAACTAGTGTTAGATGCTCTTAAAGGTGGTACTGAGGATAAGGTCCTTAATGGATATGTAGTACCAGTAACACTTGCACCACAGAAGGTAATAGTCAAAGTTGTTGCTAATGAAACTAGTGTTGCTGATGCACTTGAAGAATGTAAAGATATGGAATTTTCAATATTAGCAGTTCCTCCTGCTATAAAAACAGATAATACAGCTATAGTGAATTTTGTAGATTATATGTATGAAAATGGACTTGGATGCATGGCTGTTATAAAAGATGTAGATAGTACTGTAAAAAATAGAAATATAATAAGATACAACACAACTGCAGAAGGATATGATACTGAGGGAGGAACTACTTCAGAATTATCAGCTAGAATAGCTGGTGTAGTAGCAGGTGTACCTCTTACTCAGTCAGTTACATTCCAGATACTTGACGATATAAAAGTAAAAGATAAATTATCAAGAACAGAAATAGATAACAAGGTAAAAGCAGGAGAGCTTGTTATAGCAAATATAAGTGGGCACACTAGAATAGTTAGAGGGGTTACTTCATTTGTAGGAGAGGGTCCTAAAGATTCACCTTTCAGTAAGATAAAACTTGTACAAGCATATAACTTTATTCAGAATGCGGTAAAGGATATATTACTAAATAACTATTTAGGTAAAATACAGAACTCATATTCAAACAAAATATCTTTATGTGTTGCTGTAAAAACAAATCTACTTGATATTCTTCAGTTCGTTGAAGAAGGAAGTATAGTGGAAATAGATACAGAGTCTCAGAGAGCTTATCTAAAAACACAGGGTATGGATGTAACTTCTATGACTGATGATGAAGTAGATAGAGCTAAAACAAATGATAAAGTATTTATTAATATGTTTGCTAATGTATTTGATGCTATGGAAGATTTTAAATTACATATGAATATAGAAGTATAGGAAGGAGTGAGGCTATAGAATGAAAGCTAAACCAGATATAAAGAAAATAATATCAGGGCATCAGTGTGAGGCTTGGCTTGATGGTAGACAGATGGCTGAGGCTAAACAGCTTAATGCTAAGGTAGAATTTAAGAAAAATGCTATGACATTTATAGGTGAGTTCTTTGACCAGCACAAAATAGTTGGTGGTGCGATAAAAGGATCATTAACTCAGGTCAAAGCAGATTCATATCAGTTAAAGCTACTAACTCCTTATATAAAAGGAGAGGCTCCTTGTCCTGAGAGTGTTATTATGTTTAACCAGACTAATGACTATGGTAAAGAGGAAAGATGTTGCTTAACTGGTGTTGTATGGGATGATTTAACAATACTAAGTATGGAAGCTGGAACTCCAGCAGAGATAGAGATGCCATTTACAGCAACTGGATATGAAATAGTATCAACTTTTGAATAAGATATAAATTAATAAATCACTTTAAGAGGCGGAATAATATCCGCCTTTTTTAGTGGATAAAAGGAGAGAACAATGTCTAATTTACTTACAAAATTAATTAATTCAGATAAAAGAGAATTTGAAAAACCATCAGCTGATGTAGAGCTACCTAGATTATCAAAGATATTAGGTGAGAAGTTTGTAGTTACTGTTAAAACTCTACCTACTATATTAGCTGAGGATATAGAAGAACAGTGTACTAAAGTTACTCCAGATGGTGGGATTGATATTAATATTAACAAGATGATGAACAAAATTCTGATGGAGAGTGTTTATTTTGAAGATGAGCATCTATTTAGAAATAAAGGACTTATGGATGCGTTCAATGCGAAAACTCCTGTTGATTTGATAAATACTTTACTATTAGGAAAAGAAAAAGAAGAGTTATTTAAGGTTTACAAGTCAGTAATTACTTTAGATGGTAAAGAGCTTGTTAAGAAGATAAAAAAGTAGTAATTGATGGTGAATTTGATGAGGTGAAACCTTCTGAAGCTAGATTGATTCAAGTGTGTTACTACTGTTTTTCTAAGAATAAACCATACACTATTGAGGATGTTGTCGATATGTTTGAGAACAAGAGAAATCAGTTCAATTTATTATATGCAATGTGTTTAGTAGATATGGAGCAAAAGAAAATAATGTTAGAGAACATACTAGGCGGACGGAAGGAGGATGATTAGATTGGCTAATGAGGATTATATTCTAAAGCTTAGGGCAGAGTTTGAAGATAAGCTAACTTCAAAAATAGAGCCATTGCAAGGAAGATTAAAAAGGCTTGATGCAGAAACTAAAAAAGCTAAGGAAATAAGAGTTATAGCTAGAGATACTGCATCAGCTACTATAGATACAGTTAGAAGTAAGTTGAAGGTATTAAAGGACCAGAAAGCTGGCATAGATATAAAAGCTCATTCTAAGCAAGCTGAGGAGAACTTACTAAAGCTGATGCAAGCTAAGAAGAATGTTGCAAGAGATGTAAGAATGAAAATATCTGCTAACTCATCCACTGCAAAGAGACATCTTAAAGAATTAGAAAAAGCAAAGAAAGCTGTTCAGAAGGATGTAAGATTTGAAGCTAGAGCAGATGTTCAGCAAGCGAAGAAGAATTTAGCTGATTTAAAAAATGCAAAAGAAAAACTAAAAAGTGCACTTGATATAAGAGCTACTGTTATGGATCTAGCAACAAGAGGTCTTGAAAAAATTTGGGATGTAACTAAAAAACTAGCAAAAGGTGTTGTTATATCAGTCGGTGTTGCTGGGGTACGGACGGCTAAGACGGGTATTGAGAGTTTAAGTAAAGAGCAAGGTAACAAGGTTACGATAAATAGAGTTTTTAAAAATTCTGGTATGACAGATGCACAAGCAGCTAAAGCTAGTGCAGGATATTATAAAGATTTAGAAGCTTTTTCTATGGTTACTCCATTTACACCAGATGAGATGGCATTTTTTGGAACTAAAGCCGCTCAGATAGAAAAAGGTGATAGAGCCAAGTCTTTAAATACTTCTAAGATGATGGCAAATGTTGCAGCATTTAGAAGTGATAGAACACCAGAAGAAATTTCAGACGCTTTCTTCTCTGCTAGTGTAGGAAATATGGAGGCTCTTAATAATATATTAGGCACACATTATCAGAATTGGGAAGAGGCTATTCAAGGTATTAATAAAGACTATAACGGAATGGTTGAGGAATTATCTAAGACACTTCCAGGAGCATGGAGTACATTTACTGGTATAGTTCAGTCTAGTGCTAAGGAAATGATGAGACCGTTTGGTGAAGCAGCAGCTGAGGCATTTGCTCATATATCTGAGAAGATGCTTGGATTTAAAGATTTTATATCAGAAAATAGTAAACAGTTTGCTCATTTTGGTGAGGACTTAAAAGAGGCATTTCAGCCTGCAGTTGATGCTATAGATGGAATATTTTCAAAGTTACAAACTGCTGATGGGTTATCTATGATTGATGGAATGCTTAACGGTATATCAGCTTTTATAGAAGGTATATCAGAGGGGTTTGCAGCAGCTTCTGAAATGGTTGGAAGTACTATGAGTGTTGTAGAATCAGCTCAGATTGAAGGCTTTGGAGAAGTAGCTGGAATGGTGTTAGGTGGAATTATACAGTTTATAGGTCTTATCATAAGTGGAATGATTCAGATAGCAGCATTTATAGGTGATATAAAGAATGGTTGGGATGCTTTATGTGAAGGTATTACAACTAAATTCAGCTCAACTATGGATAGTGTTAAAAAATGGTGGTCAGGATTTAAAACTAAATTTGGACTTGATTCTGATTCAATGAAAAATAGATGGAACTCTGTATGTGATGGTATAAAGGATAAGTTTAAATCTATATGTGATAAGGTTAAGGACTTATGGCAAGGTGTCAAAGATTTCCTATCACATCCTATTCAGACAGTAGTAAACGGAATACAAGGCTTAGGTCATGCAAGTGGTTTAGCTAGAGTTCCATACGATAATTACCCAGCTATCCTCCAT
>OFMU01001713.1_pt1 | contig 12806 bp, 14 predicted proteins | sample 1541861 | NCBI WGS metagenome assembly OFMU01 (sample SAMN04209238, study PRJEB22552) | human gut metagenome | biome: gut; material: feces | host: Homo sapiens | place: USA: Oklahoma
GGCGGGGGAGACCGACGGGCGCGAGGTGCCCGGTGGCGCCGGCGAGCCGGCCGGCGGTGCCGGCCCCGCCGTTGAGCGGCCCGGTGCCGGGTCCGCGACGGATCCCGTCCTAAAGCCCGCGTCTACGACGCCCAAGACGACCGCGACGACCAAAACGACAGCGATCAAGACCGCGGCGTCCACGCCATCCAATGCCAAGAACGCTGACGCTGCCACCGCCACGCTCCCCAAGACTGCCGACAGCAGCTGGATCGCCGCCTCCCTGGCGCTATTCCTGCTGGGAGCTGCGCTTCTAGGTGTCACACGCCGCTACTCTTGTATTTACGCACGCCGGGAGTCATAAAATATGGTTAACTCTGAAATACCAAGTAAACCAAGGAGGAACAATGGCCACACGGACGATGGAGCCGGTGTCCACGAAGCTGCGCCCCGATGAGAAGCGGGCATTCCTCGAAACGTGCGATAGCATCGGTACTTCCCCGAGCAACGCCCTGCGCATGTTCGTCTCCGCGTTCAACAGGCGCGGCGGCTTTCCCTTCGACCCCTCCAACTCCTACGGGTTCAATGCCGAGACCCTTGCCGCTATGGATGACGCTGCGGCGGGCCGCGTGAGCGGGCCGTACGACACGGTATCCGACATGATCGCCGCCCTCGATGAGAACTAGCCCATGCTGAAGCTCGAGTTCACTGCCAAATTCAAGAAGGACTACAAGCGGGCGAAGAAGCAGGGCCGTAACATGCGGGTGCTTGAGAATGTGCTCGAGACGCTCCAACCAGAAGAGGAGCTTCCCGCGCAACTTCACGACCATGAGCTCGTCAGCAACTACAAGGGGCATAGGGAATGCCACCTCGCCCCCGGCTGGCTTCTGATATGCCGCGTCGAGGGCGACAGGCTGACGCTGACGGCAACGTGACTGGGAAGCCATACGGAACTGCTCGATTGAGGGCGTCTTCAGTCCAATCCGTCCTTTGCAATGCGGCGGTTTCCCAATCTGCATAAATACCGCGAGCAGTAGCGGGCAGGCACTTACCTCCCGCCACTTGTTCGATAGTACTGTCCTGGGTCGTGCCGGTTTAATCCGACCCATTCGAGAAGCCCCTTTTCGGCAAGGCGCTTCATTCTTCGGAGCCGTTTCTCTGGGCTTCGGCGGACTTGCCAACTCGCGCTTGGGCACTACCCAGTAAATTACTCAGTAGTGCCTAGTAGATTATCCAGTAGTGCCGTAGCGGCTGTCTGCTTGTAGGGGGCGTTCGGCCCCGAGAACTCGGCTCGGATGTGCCGCAGCCCCTCCTCTGCATCCAGCCTGTATTCGACCGTGCGGAAGCGCGTCAACGCGATCGCTCTTGGATTACTGAACCACTGTTAGATCGGCCTTTCGTCTACATGTTTTGCTTGTGGGCGTTTTCCCACCTAGTACAACTTGCGCACTTGTTCCGGTAAGCAGCTGATAGCACAGCTCAAGGGGCAATGCAGTTTCATTGGTTGCTGTACTAAGTTTTTGCGGCATCTTCGAGAGCAGGGTGATGACCTGCTTATTTACCTCAGACTGTTCTGGAATTATCGCGTTGGGCTCATCCGTTCTCCATCCTGCCGCGCTTAACTGCTTGAAAAGATTGTGATACTGCCAATCCGTGAGCAGGCCAATGTCGTGTGATCTAAAGATAAATGCTGCTACAGATACCTTCCATTGCTTTTTATGGGCTACTGCATCCCGCAGACTGAAGCCTCTGGGCGTATATTTCAGCATAGTCGATTTGGGCATTAGGAAGGCCGAGGCAAACCTGTTCGCCTCGGCTTCGATTTCTTTTGTAGCTGAAGGTCCCATATCGAGATTTCGATGCATCACTAGATGTCCGAGTTCGTGAGCCGCATCCATTCTGCGCCGCTCACCACTCTTTGAAGTCGTGAGAAACACATATGGACATTGGGTTTTTGGTTCCCAGTAAGAAAAGGCGTCAACCTCGTTTCCGATCTCTCCGGCAAAGAAAATGCGGATGCCGTGGCTCTCAAGGAGGGCTAGCAAATTAGGGATGGCGCCGTCTCCCATTTTCCATTCTTTACGAAGCATTTCTGCGGCGAGAACGGGGTCTACGCCTTCTATGGTGGGTACGTTTGTTTTTGGTAGGTTGAACTTGGTGTTGCACCAGTCGGATAGTTCCGTTGCAAGCGTTGCCTCGGCGGTTGCAATGTCTTTTTGACTTCTTTTGAGCTTAGTTCTTGCTCTAAATGAAATAGCCTCTTCTGGCATGGGCTCCGTTGTGTGTAAATTAAAAAATGCTTCGGGAAAACGCAGCGCCCGCATCAAGCGCTGCTCGATTTCGTTACTTGGATTAGTAATGTCGTTTTCGTAGTCGGCGATAGTCTTGGGCGTGACCTTTACAAGCTCAGCTAGCTCTTTTTTCGAAAAGCCTCTCATTTTTCGTGCAAGAGTTAGACGTGTGCCTTCCATTTACTTCCTCATTCGGATAGTGGGTTCAAAGCGGTTGTCATTTCTAATGATATGGGCGTCCGCATGAACGTTTTGGCTAATATCCAACCGCCATATCGGGTTCACTCGGTTCAATGGGCGAAATGTTGATGGACGGCACATCTTCGTCGGGCGGGAGCGAAATCTGGACGTTCTGCAGTGGAATGGGATTCATAATGATGCGTTTAATCCATCCACCGACCTGGTTGTTTTCGTCAAAATGTGGCTTTGATAGCTCCATGCGGATCTCTTGGTGACAATAATCCACATAGATTACCAAGTACCACAATTTCCCTTCTTGTTGGTCGACGGTGTAATTATCTGTATCGAATAGGGTCATTTGACCGTCTACGACTGATGGTGTCTTGCCCTTCTCTTTTAGCTTTGGGCCAGATCCCCCATTTACGCCAGTTGAGGCGCTGCCTGTGGCGACGGTAATCTTGACGGACCCATCAGGCGAGATCGTATAGGGGAGATTTGTTACATTTTCTGACTTCCAACCCTTTTCTGCCATTAGCTCACGAATTTCGGCAATTGAGATGTGATACATAAAGGTTCCGCGTGCCGTTGGGGCAAGAAAGCCGTTATCCAAAACCGTCGTGGAGTCCCGTGCATACTCCAGCGCCTTTCTGAACATATCTTCGGTAAGATCCGGATGCACATCAGAAGGGCTTTCAAAGCAAGGTCGGTGGTGACCCTTTGGCGTTAAACTGGCATGTTGTTTAACTAACATTTATCTCCAATCAACTATATTTTCTAGACCTAATTCTAGGTCTAGAAAATATAGTTAGCAAGTAGCTTTACGGTTTGGATTAATGACCTCTATTCGGCGATCCAGTTTCGGCATTCGGCAGCTTTTGGGTTTCGGTCGATAGTGCCCCCTCCTCTTCTGTGAATAATTCCAACTTCACTTTGCTTGTTTGGGGGGCGTTCAAATGGCAATCTGCTGCCTGATGAAGCTTTTTGATAGTGGTGAATTGTTGGCATATATGCTGCGCTTACAATTGATTTCTGTGGGAGTATTCTTTGGCTGCATATTGGTGCTTTTTGCGGCATCCTATTTTCTATCGGGAGGCAAGATGAAGGAAGGCTTTAAGAAACGGCTAGGCAAAACCTTTGCCTTTAGCAAGAAGACTACCAATCTATTTATAGCTAGTCTGGTCATTATCTTTCTTCCACCACTTGTTATAGCGTTCCTGTATTCAGTTGACGCGCAACAAGTCGTTATTAGAACACCGTGGAGTGCCGGCGAGATGCTTGGCTACTGTGGGACCATGGGGGCAGCGTTTATTGCCCTTTTGGGCATTGTTTACGGTATCGTTGATGCTTGGGACCAACAACGGACGCAGAGCAGGATGAGCGCCGCTCCATATTTCTCAATGATTATGCTGACGCAGAAAAATAGGAAAGGTTGGCTATCGGTGTTGCAGCTATGTGGGGGTGATTCTGAAGAATCTGCTTCTTCTGATACAGGGTCTAATAGCGAATCCAAAGAGTATTACGAGGCTGAAGAACGCGATACCTACGTGCTAATTGGAGATACAATTGAGTATAAAGACGGTCTTACCAGTGAGCAGCGGAAACGTGTTACACATAGTTATCTATCTGAATCAATAGAGGGCCTTAGCCTCGCAACACCCAATCCGACAATTTATGTTCCATTGAGGTTCAAGAACGTTGGCCCTGGTTGCGCCAACAATATAAAGGTCGGCGTTAATCGCAAAGGTGCGGTTTGGCGAGGCGTTAGATCCTTGACGCTTGATCATGGGGAGAGTTTTTACCTTGGTATTTTCATAGATACGCAAACAGATTCTGCGATCGGGGAGTATGAGCTTGGAATTGCTTTCTATGACTGCTTAGGTTTCAGATACATGCAATCCTTCGAGCTGAAAGTAGTAAAGGATGAAGACGGGGGACATGTTGCGGAGCTGGAATGCTTGGGTAGAAAGACCATAATCGACGATCAGTCTTATACAAATTAGTCCTTTGATGCTGACACGAAATAATCAGTGTCGTTGAGCGCTGTCGCAGGCGCGGTTGGCTCACTGTGATTATTGAAGGACTGCGCTCGCAAACGGTTCGAGAAAACTAAAGTACAATTATTTTACGTTCATTGTCTGGTGCATGACGTTTTATCAATGTTGATTAATTGGCTTCATGTAGAGGCGTCTAATTGATGGGAAACGCTGTGCTTCAGGAATTATTTGGACCTTTGTCGAACGACTTGAACGCATTGGCAGATCTTGCGACTGCTGTCGCTCTTTTTGCTGCAATCGGTTCTTATCGGCTTGCTGTTAAGCAGATGCGTAACGATAGCTATATAAAAGCCTCTGAATGGTCCATTAATTTTGCCGATACTTTTAGGGCCGAAGTTCTGCCCAGGATGAAGCTATTCAGCTTCGTCTCTTCCGAAGTCTCCATTTATGCTCAAGCCGTTATGAGCCTATCGGTTCATTCTTTAAAGTCGTTTTCCGAAAAAGAATTCATCTCCATAGCCGGTACGTCAAGTTCGAACGTTAAACAAGGCATGCTATCTTACTTGGCAAACAGTGAAAACCTTGAAAAGGCTGCCAGTAAGTATGCTGAGCTCGCAGAATTGCATCCAACTATTTTTACGCCTATCGATCGAGCCTGCATTGATGGCGGAACGTTTGCATCGCTATTTAATAAAACACTTACGGAGTTATCGAATTATCTGGAACAGCTTTCAATAATGGTTAATAGCGGATTGGTTAATGAGGAGGTTCTATACCCGTCGTTTCATCGGCCTTTTTTCAGGGCCGTTAACTACGTCTTTCCCTTTTTGTGCTCCGTTAACAATGGCAGGGAAGTAGGGAATTACAGCTATACCCATATCGTTAAACTGATGGAAATATGGGGCGAGCGTGAACGTGAGATCGATCGTGGGGTTCAGACTTATCAGTTAAAAATTGATAGGGGTTATGAAATAAACAAAGAGATCGGACTAAAGGTCCAGGAGCCGTCGGCTGTCTCTAAACTGAGCTCAATAATCTTCGGTATATTCAAGAACAACAATTAGCAATGGGCGGATAAAAAAGCTCCAGTTCATGACTGGAGCTGAAACTGAAAACATATTGTGTGGCCTGATTCACGAACTTTAACGTCTGCTAGCTAATGGTGATATGGAATACCCTCGACTTCTTCTTCCATATTTCCCTCCACTATTTATCTATAGCGTGTGCGAGTGATAACTGCGTACATGTTCATCCTTTCTAGTAGTGGGCCATTTGCCGGGCTGCCTTCTTGGCTTTCTCTTATACGCCCAGCGAATTTTCTATTGAATAGGATCCGATGGGCTGTTGGCTAATAGCTAACTGTTCTCGGACACTCTCATGTTTGAAATCTAGCCAGCGCTTGAGGCAATAATAAAGGTTGTATGTCGCTTTTTGTGAGTAAAAAGGTCTAATTGCTTTGAGGAAATCGGCGGCCTGCATCTATCAACCGCTGGTAGATTTTCGATGACAAAAGCGTTGACAGTTTTAAGAAACCGGCTTTGCTTTCTATTGGTCAGCATGGGTTCAGTCTAGCGTTTCTGTTAAGTTAGATTCTCGTGAAGGAGCTTGGCCATCTACTGCCTGATCGCACCGGTGCCGACTTACTGCTATCGGTGCATACTTTAATAGGGTACTTATGTTCGTATGTTTCATGCAGCGGTATAATTGTTATCAGTCGTATGGTAAGTATTTGATTTGGGTGACCCCGCTCCAATTTTGGGAAGAGCCTGGAGTCATATCGATGACTTCTAAGATAAAAGAAACGCAATCGCTCATGGCTCGGTCTTACCCTCGACAATTGGAGAAAACTTTTCCGCTTTAGATATTGAGACATTTCACACGGAATGGAGAAGCTGCTGGGTCGCCTTTGCCGAGCATATTGAGAAGGAGAGTTTAAATCCGAGATTCTGGACCAGGCGATAGCTGGTGTCGTATTGGTAAGCGGGTTTGGCGGAGTCTGCGACGGGTGTTTCGGGCTTAGACATGGGAAACGGGGTATGCATAAACAATGCCAGATATCCACCTTGACTCCAGAGATCTGTTTAGCTGGCGGATTATCATCGACGAGGGCCTATTCATTGGTCGTATAGTGAGACATGCAGAAAAATTTCCCAATGAGGCAATCGCTCTTGATATCACGGCGCTTCCGTTCATAGCTGTTGCTGTACACGATGCGATTCCTTTCATTAATAAGAAACTCGGTCTTCATGTACCTCTAGAAGATTTACGCGTAACTCGCATTCGGCATATGACAAAGTCTCTCAGTTCGAACAAAATGGACTTCTATGACTATCTTTCAGAAGCCCGAGCCGTGATAGATCAACTCAATAAACAATTCTATGGAGGCCCCTTTCCAACGCTTCTCAATCGGTTTCGAAACAATATCGGAATCACCTACTACGGTGAGGTTCCCTGTTATACAACCTTTTCTAACATCCATCTCTTTACCAAGGACTCCCCGGAGCTTCTCTGTTCAAAGGCCACTGACCTTTCGTATGAAATCGGATATCATTCAGGGCTGTCCGGTGGTTATTTATATCGGTTTGCTCAATCGTTTTATGCAGACCGATCTGTTTTTGATGTTTCAGCCTTTGAAACTCGTTCAAATGATCGCCGATTCGAAGATATGGTCAAGACGGCAAATTGCATTGGATGCAAGGACGACGCGATATTCTTTTTCCTCTCCGAACTCCTAATGCTGCTTGTATCAGTTGATGTTTTGTTCAAAGCAGGCTTCTTTACTGACGCGGTTTTTATCAAGTATTCCTGTTTGAGCTTGGACCATGTTGCAAGGGCTCTTCAGATATTTACTACCTTTACAAGGACCCATGAGGAGCTTGGTCTTTGTACGGACGGGTTTCTGTCTGAAGTCGAGGGGCTTATTCCGAGAGAAGATAAGAAATGGATCAAGCGCGCGCATCCGCTGCGAAACGCATTCATGCACTACGACTTTTCGGAGAAGCTCGTGTCTGATCCTTCCGGTTGCTCCTCCTCGTGGTCAATACTCGATATAGCCTGTAATAACCAGATGGGATTGGATTTGCAAGGGTTTAAAACCGAACTTATGGCTGTTCGCTCCAAGCTGGAACGCTCGCTTTGTGAGTTAATCGCCTTTCCAATATTTGATCCGTTAAAGGTACCTTGGGGTATGTAAGGCGCGGATGCCATTGCTGACAGCGTTGTCTGTGTCGCTGGTTTTCCTGTCGACGCCGTGTGCGCCGGCTCGCAATAAACAGCGGTGCTCAAGCGAACAAATATTCTTTTTAGTGTTGTTGCTATCACGCCTTGAGCAATTCTGCTCGTGTGATGACGTTAAAGAAAGGCTTGAAATATGTATGATCTCGATAGCCGTATCGATTTAATGCGATTGCATTCTGACTATCAAAAGCTGTGCGATTCAGATGGAAGGGGTCGGGCTGCACTCGTGGAGCTATTCAATAGGGAAAAAATAACGGGGTGGCATGCGACTAGGATGCTCTCAGAAGAAGAAATTAGACGCGAGGGGCTCAAAGCATATTCTAAAGTTGAGACGATTGATCGGTTTCGCCGTTTATCCAATATCGTTGGGCTAGATTCGAACGAGACTGATGTAGTTCTTCGGATGGCGAAGCGGTATTTAGACGAACATCCTCGTCGGAGCAACCATGTATGTTTCTATCTGCTTGAATCTATGGGCGACCGCTATTCTAAATATTCGTCGACTTTGGGTGGGGAAACGTTTAGATGGTCGGTGGAGGGCGGTTTAGGGCCTGGTGCGGGTGAGAGGCTGACGGAAATGGGAATTCCGATCAGGGTGAAATTTGCCTTTAACTTTAATCGTATCCAGCCCTATGCTCAGGATCTAATCCTGCCAGTGTTTGTAAAGGCGCTTGACGGTTTTTCCGATTCGGATCAGCTCTCGCTTGAGGTTGATGGGGCTATTGAAGGTTCGATTGCTCCCCAGGATATCCTAGTGATTGAGTCGCAATCAGAATAGGTTCATGGAAGATATTTGCTCTCCTAAATTGAATTGACCCTTTGGAGTCCAGGGGATAAAGTAAGTGTAGCGGTATTGACGTAGTCAACCTACGGGCCTACGTCCTGCGGAGAGACGGCTGTTCTTCTGGATGGTCGTCTCTCTTCATTTAGGGAGTTGGTATGTCTGATAAGCCCTTTTTGACTATCGATGAGCAAATTCGACTTCTTGAATCTCGTGGTTTGGGCGTCGATGCGGATACTGGCCCCACTCTGATGCGTGAGGGCTACTACTCAATTGTCAACGGTTATAAGGATCCATTTCTCGATACTGGCAAGAGTAGAGAGTCTGGCGAAGATCGGTATCTTGAGGGCATATCGTTTTCGGATTTATACACTCTGTTCACTTTTGATAGAGAGCTAAGGTCTCTTACGTTTCGATACCTGATTTTGGCTGAGGCTAAAATCAAGACTGCGGTCGCCTATGCTTTTTCGAATGCCCACCGAGCTTCCGAAGCGTATCTTCTCCAGTCAAATTATTGCGACGAAAATGAATTTGCTAGCGCCGGGAAAAATGGGGCCAATTTCGCGCAAGAGATTGCTGGCCTTACGTCGGTTTTGGGTCGTAGGGTATCTAATAGCAAATCAGATTTCATCGCTCATTACCGAAATTCATATGGTGCGGTGCCCTTTTGGGTGCTGGTGAACGACCTGACTTTTGGGAATATCGAGCATTTCTATAACTTAATGAAGCCCAAGGATAAGTCTGCGGTTTGCAAAATGATTGTGGACTCGACGGGTAGGACCGGATCACACAAGCTCGGGTTTTTCAGCGTGGATGACGCGAGGATTTCGATTGAGGTCCTCGTTAAATTCCGTAATGTTTGCGCCCATGATGAGAGGCTTTATTGCGCTAAGGTCGGTGGGCGCAAAAACGTCAACTACATTCGAATGGTTTGGATGCTTGAGCGCTATCTGACCGAGAATGAGTTCAAACGGTTCATTAAGGAACTCACTGAGCTTCTTATGAGATATGTTGAGACGTATGCGATTAAGCACGTGTTAAACCAGATAGGATTTGTCGAACTGCTGCAAAAGACGTCAGACGGAAGCTTATTTGAATAGCTGGTCCGCTGCCGATGTTTGGTGCTGGTCCAGGCCTCCGTACCAGTTAAGGCCTTGGTCGTACTCCAGCTGGTCGAGCGTCCAGTCGTGGAGCCACAGCGCCATGTCGTATTCCGAGCCGTTTGTCTCTTGCCTGCACAGGTCCACGGCGTCGTTGACGATCTGCGTGACGCTCGGGCGGGCGGCGTCGTTTACGGTCACCTCCGCCGTGGTGCGCAGGTAGTAGATCCCCTTGTCGTTTTGGGGGTCGTATCTGTCGTTGTCCATAAAGTAGAAGTGGATGCGGTACGTGCCCGATGCCGTGAAGTCGAAGGCGAAGTCGTGGCCCTCGGCGCCCAGGTTGTGGTAGCTGGCCCATGCCGGGCGCGACGGGTCGCAGACGCTCTCCTGGCCGCCGCCGTCCCAGTAGGTGGGCACGTCCATGCGTGCCTTGGCCTGGGACGAGCCGTTGGTCTGGGTTACGTGGAAGGTCGTCGCGGTGCCCGCGGGGGCGTCGTTCCACGAGACGGTGAAGGTGACGCCGTTTTGGGTTGCGGTGGCGGAGTGGGCGTAGCCGGTTTGTGACGTGGCGGAGATGGCCTCGGGCGTGGGGTTGGTTTGGGCGCGGAGGGATGGGGCGGGGGTGGTGGTTGCGGCGGCTGCTGTGCTGTTGGGGGTGGCTGCGTCGGCGTTTTCTATGTTGTCTGCGCTGGTATCGGTGGATGTTGCAGCGCTGTCCTCTGCGGAACCTGCTGTCACATTTGCGTTGGTGCCGTCTTCTGCCTTGCCTGTGTCGCTGCCCGTGGCGTCGGCCTGCGCCTGCTGCTCGGCGGTTGCCTGAGGCTGCGTGGCTTCCGCTATGGCCGCCATGGGCATCGTAGCGCTGACCATGGACGTGCATGCGATCGCGCAGAGCAGGTAGTAAAGGGGTCGTTTCATAGCGGAGCCTCTCGGTGAGCAGCCAATAGGGTCCGAAGGCGGCTCCAGGCCAGCACTCCGCACATATTTAGTTGGGGATTATTTTACGGGAACCCCAGTCAACATCAGCGAACTTTCTGGATTTTGTTGGGGAGGGGAGAGTGGCGGTTCGTCGACGACGTTGTGATTTGCGCCGCGAGACTCGACACGGGCACCTTCTAGAAAAAGTCTGTAAGGCTACGCCCTGGGTCTAGCTCTGTACGCTTGTGCTCTTCGATTATGCAGTCAGGGTTGTATTTGTCGGGCCTAAGGTGCCATCCGATCGATCGCTTACGTTGGTGCGCTGAATGTAGTTGCCAATTGGCGACTATGCGAATATAGTTAGCATCATGCTAACTAAGGGGTGCTCATGAACCGAACCAAGTTTCGGCCGACATATTCTCTAGACGAGGCCAAATCCTTGGCCTGCTCGGGAGAGATGGTTGTAAACGGCAAGGTGCGCAGGCACCTGATCAACCACTATGGCTATTTGGATATTGATCGTTTTCTCGCCGATCTATTTGATTACCTAAAGCCCAGCGATTTCAGGAAATCCATCGCACTCGATATGGATGGGCCTTTGCACGATGTTTACGCAGACGTCTATGTTTGTCGGGATTTTGAATGTGAGGATTGGTACGTTAAGTTTTCAATCGATTCTGAAGGCAAGGCGCATTTAAACGTCTTGTCTGCGAACATCGATGGATATATTCATTAAAGGAGGAGTCATGCGTTGCATGGAATGTGGCAAGGAAATGCAATTTACCACGGCGCCAATGACTGAAATTTACCGTGGCGAGAAAATTACTGTTGAAGGAATTGGGCATTATATTTGTGAGTGCGGCAATGATGAAATGACCGCTGCGGAGGCGACTAAACTCGCCCATGCGCTTGCCGCGCAATACGCCAAGGCTCATGAGCTTCTATCTCCCTCGGAAATAAAGCATTTGCGCTCAGATCTAGGCTTAACTCAGCATGAATTTGAGTCACTTTTAGGAGTTTCAAAACCAACGTCATCTCGATGGGAGAACGGAGCGTCTCAGCAGACTGTTACTGCCAATATCCTTATGAGGCTCATTCGCGATGTTCCCGAGGCGCGCGAATACCTGGGCTTGGCTCTCCATGAGAGGACCGCAACTCTTAGCTCGCCGCTTTTGTCTGTAATACCAGGAGGAAAAGCCCCTGCTTATAGGGATTCTGATCCTTTGGTTGATGAGAATTCCTTCCGATTGGAGATGTAAATGGACTCGTTGAAGAAGCAGCGCATTGAGTCTTCGTCGATTACATGCGTGTCTAAAAAAGTCGATAGGTTTTCATTTGATGGCGGAATGGCCCCGAAGGAGGGAGTTGATAAGTCAGACGGTGAGTTTAACGTTAGAAATGACATAACGAGTGCCTTCTCTGATGAAAACGGAGTTAGATTTCGGCAACTCAACCTTGTCATAGAGCTCATTCCCAGTGATGAGGGCCACTATTATCGTTCCGAAATATCCGTGTCCGGTATCTATCGTGCTCCGTCTGATTTAGACGATGAGGCATTTGATAGGGAGGCGCTTAGCTTCGGCATGCAAGACCTGTATTCCTTTGCAAAGGGCATCATTGAGAATGTTGCTGCCGGTGGGGTATGGGGGCCGCTTTATCTGCCACAGATCAGCTTTTCTATGTAGCTCGACCTTTGTCCCCAAACCTGAAAAATGATTGACCACAGCCCGACTATTCCGTAAAGTAACCCTTGATGAGGCCTAGCGACGGTACGTCCGGCTTGGTCCGTGGGAACCGCCGAAAGGCGGTTTTTGCGTTTAGTGGGCTGTTTTCCGAGGAGCAATTGTCGTGTTTCCGCTTCGGACACTCGCTTTTACCGCGTTTTTCCGGAAATGCGGGGAAAAATCGGAAACCGCCGAGCGCAACTCGATTTTCGGTAACAAAACCGACGCTCCTATAAGTTGTCAAGAGGCAGTTTGCGGGAGCGCTCTCTCCAATTCGCACAGGAGCTCGTAATACCTCCTCTCCAGTTTCGTCGACCGCCGTTTCCCCCGTTCCAAGTGCCCGAGTGTGGCTGCGGACAGGCCGAGCTCCGCGGCGGCTTTCTTCTGAGTCACCCGCATCGCCTTGCGCATCTTCGCGAGCTCGGGGCCTTCCGGCGCGGCGCCGTCGGGGTTCGGGTCCATGAGCACGCGGTACACCTCCCGCGCTATGTAGCGCTTCAGGCAGCGGACCGCCTCCCGCCGGGACTTCCCCTCGGAGGTCCGCCTCGCCACGTACCTCCTCGTCCTCTCGTCGTACGCCATGCGCTTGATCGCGATCTCGT
>OFMU01001727.1_pt1 | contig 12696 bp, 8 predicted proteins | sample 1541861 | NCBI WGS metagenome assembly OFMU01 (sample SAMN04209238, study PRJEB22552) | human gut metagenome | biome: gut; material: feces | host: Homo sapiens | place: USA: Oklahoma
CATCTGCCGCACCTCGCTCGCCGTATCGGCACTTAGAATTATGCGGTATTGCCATGAAAATTTCAGATTGTCGAAAAGGTCTTCATAGGAGGCGCATTGTGCGCCCGATGCCTTGCGGAGAATGATGTGATGGAATATATGGCAAGGTCCGACATACGGGACGATGCGAAGCATCGTCCCCTACATGTTTTATACCCACATGCTCTGCAAAAGAAAGGCACAGTTTTTTCGACACACCGAATATTTCTTGGACGTTTTGCAGCTTTACAGTTCCAGCAGCACCGGGCAATGGTCGCTGCCCTGCACATCCATCAAAATCTCGGCCTTTTTGATCTGTGGGGCCAGCCGGTCCGATACCAGGAAATAGTCAATGCGCCAGCCTGCGTTCCGCTCTCTTGCGCGGAACCGCATGCTCCACCAGCTGTACATGCCGGTGGCATCAGGGTACAGGTAGCGGAAGCTATCGGTAAAGCCAGCGGCCAGCAGCTCGTTCAGCTTGCCGCGCTCCTGGTCCGAAAAGCCCGCAGCACCGCGGTTGGGGCCGGGGTTCTTCAGGTCAATATCCTCATGGGCCACGTTCAAATCTCCGCACAGGATCACCGGCTTTTTGCTGTCCAGGTCTTTCAGGTAGGCGCGCAAGTCGTCCTCCCACTGCATGCGGTAGTCAATGCGGGCCAGCTCGTTTTGGGAGTTGGGTACATAGACATTGACGAGGTAGTAGTCCTCAAATTCCAGTGTGATGGAACGGCCTTCGTGGCTGTGGGCTTCCACCCCAATGCCGTTCCAGGCGTTCAGGGGCTTTACGCGGGTATAGATCAGCGTGCCAGAATAGCCCTTTTTCTCAGCGCTGTTAATGTATTCGGTATAGCCTTCGGGGGCAAAATCCGCCTGGCCGGGCTGCATTTTGGTTTCCTGGATGCAGAACACATCCGCATCCAGCTGGTTGAAAGTATCCTCAAAGCCTTTTTTCAGGCAGGCGCGCAGGCCGTTCACATTCCAGCTGATAAGTTTCATCGGGGGTTCCTCCTGTTATTTTGCCACACATTTTTTCTTCCACGCACCAGATACAAAGCGGACCACAAAGCAGGTCACGCGGCACACCCAGTCCACCACCATGGCGATCCAGACACCGACAGCACCCATACCCATCTGAACGCACAGGATGTAAGAGAACGCCAGACGCCAGATTCCCATGGACAGAATGGAAGTAAGCATGGTAAAGCGCACATCATTGGCTGCACGCAGGGCGTTGGGCAGAACAAAGCCCGCCGGCCACAGGAAGATGGCGCTGCCCGCATGGATCATAACCAGCAGCCAGGCCAGGCGGCGGGTTTCATCCGAAAGGGTATACACGCTGAGCAGCGGGTTCAGGAAGATCAAAATTAGGGCATTGGTAGCGCCCTGGGCAATGTAATCCCACAGCAGCAGCTTTTTGGTAAAGTAGCTGGCCTGGTCCAGCTGTTGGGCGCCCACACAGCGCCCCACCACAGTGATCATGGCAAGGCCGATGGCCTGGCCCACAATGCAGCCCATGCCGTCCAGGTTGTTGGCCACCGCATTGGCGGAAATATGCACCGTGCCGAACAAAGAGATCATACTGACGACCAGCACACGCCCCAGCTGGAACAGGCTGTTTTCCAGCGCGGAGGGGATGCCGATATACAAAATGTTCTTTGCCATCTGGGGCTGCAGGTGCTTGACGCCATCCCAGGTAACGCGGGCGACATTATCATGCCGGGTGGTCAGTTTCAGGATGATGACAGCGCCCAGCACGCGGGAAACCAGCGTGGGCACCGCAACACCGGCAACCCCCATGCGCAGCACAAAGATGCAGAACGCATTGCCCACAACATTGGTAATGTTCATGATAACGGATACCCGCATGGATACCTCGCTGTTGCCGACGGAGCGGAAGATGGCCGCGCCCGCGTTGTACAGCGCCAAAAACGGGTAAGAAATTGCCGTGATGGTAAAGTAGATCATGGCTGCCTGGAACACATCGTCCGCAATGCTGCCAAAGAACAGCCGCAGCATGGGCCCGCGCAGCAGCAGGCAGAGCGCCATGACAGCCGTACCCAGGATAGAGCTTAAAGTAACCAGCTGCCCCGCGCTGCGGGAGGCTTCCCCCGGCTTTTTGGCTCCCAGGAACTGGCTGGTGATAACCGCGCCGCCGGTGGCCAGCGCGGCAAAAATATTCAGGATCAGGTAGTTGATCATATCCACCAGCGAAACACCGGAAATGGCGGCTTCGCCTACGCTGGATACCATCACGGTATCGGACATGCCCACCAGCACGTTCAGCGCCTGCTCCACCACCAGCGGCCACAATAGTGTTAGCAGCATACGGTTGGTAAATAGTTTTTGTTGTGTCTGCATTGTCAGACCTTCCTTCTTTCCTCTCCGCTCTAAGGTGTGTATCTGAAAGAAAAGAAGATGCCGCATTTTGCAAGCGCAAAATCCGGCTGTAACTGCCGAAACAGACTGTACTTTTGACTTTTCAGATACACCCCAGGGCAAAAACTACCCCATTCTTATCATTCAGGCAGAAGTATACCACAAAAAATGCCCCCGTGCAACGGGAGCATTTTTGCTGTATGCGGTTCAATTTTGCGCTGATGCCCGCCAGTTCGTCATCGTCTGCTTTATGGATATCCACCCCGTCCAGCGTATACTCGCCAGAGGTCGGCTTGTCCAGCACGCCGATAATATTCATCAGGGTACTTTTGCCGGAGCCGGATTCACCCACAATAGCAACGAACTCCCCCGGCCACACAGTCAAATTAAAAATGTGTGATGGGCCATGCCGGATATCACTCTCCGAAATCCGCCAATCCCCCTGCCCTTCCCCAAAAAACAAAAAGCCCCATTTCCAATAGGAAACGAGGCTTTGATGCAAAATGAGCAATTTTTTGCGAATTCTGCAAAAATATTTTTTACCGCTCCTCGCGGAAGTAGGAAAGGCCCAGATGCTCCGGGGGCTGGTTTTCCTTCTTTTTGCGCAGGCTGACCACGATCAATACCACGATGGTAACCACATACGGCAGCATCTGGATCAGGTCGGTCATATAGCTGGCAACAGTAACGCCAAGCAGGCTGGGCAGGAACTGATACAGCCAGTACAGCACGCCGAACAGGTAAGCACCCCAGATAGCGTTCAGCGGCTTCCAGGTGGTAAAGATGACCAGCGCTACAGCCAGCCAGCCCAAGGCTTCGATCTGGCCGGTGGTTGCCCAGATGCCCTGGTTATAATCCAGAACATAATACAAACCACCCACACCACAGATGGCAGCACCCGTGCAGGTAGCCACATATTTATACAGCGTAACGTTAATGCCGGCGGCATCGGCAGTGGCGGGGTTTTCGCCAACCGCGCGCAGGTTCAGGCCCGCGCGGGTGCGGGTAAAGAACCAGTGCAGCACAACTGCCAGCACAATGGCCGCATAAGCCAAAAAGCCGTAAGAGAAAAGCACCTTGCCCACAACGCCAAGGCCGGAAAGCACCGGAATCATGGCACTGAATGCTTTATAAGCCAGCGGTGCCGCGGTGTAGCTGGCACCGTTCAGGATAAACACACCAAAAAAGTTTGCCACACCCATGCCAAAGGTGGTCAGTGCAAGGCCGGTCACGTTCTGGTTTGCACGCAGGGTGATGGTCAGGAAGGCGTAAATCAGACCGCCCAAGGCGGATGCGATCAGGGCGCACAGCAGGGCCAGAATTACGCAGACAAAGGCGCTGGGGTTGGCGCTGAGTTTTTCGTAATAATAAGCGCTGGCAAAACCGGCAAAGCCGCCCAGATACATGATACCGGGAACACCCAGGTTCAGGTTGCCAGATTTTTCCGTCAGGGTCTCGCCCAAAGCGCCGTACATAATGATGGTGCCAAACGGGATGGCACGCAGGATCCATGCAATCAGACTGCTCATACTTACTTGCCCTCCTTACCATCATGATGGCCGCGCCAGACCAGGCGGTAGTTGATGAAAAATTCGCTGCCCAGGATAAAGAACAGGATAATGCCGGTGATGATATCCGCTGCATATTCGTTCAGGGAATAAGCAGAAGCAATTTCCGAAGCGCCGCGGTCCAGGAAGATCAGCAGGAAGGAGATCAGCATCATATAGAAGGTGTTGAACTTTGCCAGCCAGGCCACAATAATGGCGGTGAAGCCGTTGCCGCCTGCCGAGGTAGTGGAGATCGTTTGGTCCTTACCGGCCACAACCAAAAAGCCGCACAGGCCGCAGATGGCACCGGACAGCAGCATAGTGCGGATCATTACGCGGCTGACATTGATACCGGCATAGCGGGCGGTATTTTCACTCTCGCCCACAACGCTGATCTCGTACCCCTGCTTGGAGTATTTGAGGTAAGCGTACATCGCAAAGGTCAGCACCAGCACCACAATAATATTGATGGTGTAGCGCTGGCCGTTGATCACGGGCAGCCAGCCAGCCTTGGTGGCTTTGTTCAGGGTGCCCAGGCTGGATGCCTGGCCGCGCATGATATTCGTCATGCAGGCCACAATGCTGGTGGCAACGTAGTTCATCATCAGGGTGAACAGCGTTTCGTTGGTGTTCCAGCGGGATTTGAACCAGGCCGGAACAAAGGCCCAGATGGCACCGGCCAGCACACTGCCGATGACCATGGCGGCAAACAGCAGCGGTGCGGGCAGGCTGCTGCCAAAATACACCATGATGAGCGCCGCGACCAGGCCGCCGATCAGCACCTGGCCTTCGCCGCCGATGTTCCAAAAGCGCATCTTAAAGGCGGGAGCCAGTGCAATGGCAATGCACAGCAGGCTGGAAAGATCACGCAGCGCCCAAGAGAAACGGGTGGTGTTCATAAAAGTACCATTCCACATAACGCCGTACACGCTGATGGGGTTCAGGCCGGTAACAAAAAAGATGAAGAACGCATCCACAACAAGTGCCAGCAGGATAGCAATGGCGCGCACCAGCACTTTTTGCACAAAGGTGGCACCCTCCCGCTTGGAGATACGCACAAGCGGTTCAGCTGCAGTTTTGCTCATCATTTGCCCTCCTTTTGTACAAGGTTGGTCATGCGCAGGCCAACTTCTTCCTTGGTGGTGGTGCGGGCATCCAGCATGCCGTTGGCTTTGCCGCCGCACAGCACCAGAATGCGGTCACACAGCTCCAGCAGAACGTCCAGGTCCTCGCCGACGTAAATCACGGCAACACCTTTTTCTTTCTGCTCATTCAGCAGGTTGTAAATGGTGTAGGATGTATTGATGTCCAGGCCGCGCACGGCGTAAGCCGTCATCAGCACAATGGGCGAAGCCGCCAGCTCGCGGCCAACCAGCACCTTTTGCACGTTGCCGCCGGACAGGCGGGAAACGGGGGTATTCAGGCCGGGGGTAACCACGCCAAGCTCCTTGCGGATCTTTTCGGCCAGTTCACGCGGAGCACGGTGATCCACCAGCGGGGAGCGGCCTTCGCCATAGCTTTTCAGCATCATGTTGTCCGTCATGCCCATGGTGCCAACCAGGCCCATGCCCAGGCGGTCCTCCGGCACAAAGCTCAGGTGCACACCGGCATCGCGGATGTCCTTGGGACTCTTGCCCAGCAGCTCCATCGGCTTGTCCTCTTCGCCGGGGGCAAAAAACTTAACGTCGGAGCCGGATTCGGTATGCTGCAAACCGGCAATGGCTTCCAGCAGTTCTTTCTGGCCGTTACCGGAAATACCGGCAATGCCCAAAATCTCGCCGCCATACACATCAAAGCTCACATCATCCAGCACGTTGGTACCTTCGGGGCTGCGCACCGAAAGGTGGCTGATAGCCAAACGCCGGGTGGGGTCCTGCGGCGTGGTGCGGTTGATGTTCAGCTCCACCTTCTGGCCCACCATCATCTCAGTCAGGCTGGCTTCCGTTGCGGTGGCGGTTTCCACCGTGCCAACGTATTCGCCCTTGCGCAGAATTGCCACGCGGTCCGAAACCGAAAGCACCTCATGCAGCTTGTGGGTAATGATGACCACGGCCTTGCCGTCCGCCTTCATGTTGCGCATCACGGCAAACAGCTTTTCGGTTTCCTGCGGGGTCAGCACGGCGGTGGGTTCGTCCAGGATCAGGATATCTGCACCACGGAACAGCACCTTTACGATTTCCAGCGTCTGCTTCTGGCTCACGCTCATCTCGTACACTTTCTGGTCCAGATCCAGCGCAAACTGGTATTTTTCGCAAATCGCACGGGCTTTGTCCCGCACGCGGCGCAGGTCAAATTTTTCGCCTTTGTCCATGCTCAGGGCAATGTTTTCCACGGCGGTAAACACATCCACCAGTTTGAAGTGCTGGTGAATCATGCCAATACCAAGGGCAAGGGCATCGCGCGGGGAACGGATATCTGCCGGCTGGCCGTTGACGATGATCTGCCCGCCGTCCGGGTAATAGATACCGGCGATCATATTCATCAGGGTGGTTTTGCCGGAGCCGTTCTCGCCCAGCAGGGACAAAATCTCCCCGCGGCGGATATTCATGGTAACATCATGGTTTGCAATGACCGGGCCAAAAGTTTTGGTTACATGTTCCAGCTGGATGGCGTACTCAGTCTGCGGCATGGGAATGCTCCTCTCTGTAAAAATCCATCATGCGGTGCCGTAAACACCAATAGAGGGAAGCTCTGTTCAGTAACAGGCAGAGCTTCCCTCCATGTCAGTTCAGTTTGTGGGATCAGGCAACCGGGTCTGCATCCTCGGTAATGCCGTCAATGCGCAGGGAGAAATACGGAGCGCTGCGCAAGGTGGATTCAGAGAAGTAACCATCGGTGATGGCTTCCTCGGTATCGCCCTGGTACACAGCAACCGGGGTGCCGGTGGAGTAATCATAGAAAGTCAGGTCGATGGGAGCGGTGGTAACAGCCTCACCGTTGACGGTGAACTTGCTGGTATCAAACACATGCAGGCTACCATCTTTCAGGGCTGCTTCCACTTCGGCAACCTTCTCGGCAGTGCCTTCGGCAACTTCGGGGCCAAGGTCAGTGATGGCAACAGCGCCTTCGTTGTAACCCTCGGACCAGTTGGTAGCCGGGTTTTCACCGTCCATCATGCTCTTGAACAGGTATTCATAGTAAACTTCCCAAACGTTGGTGGCGGAGGTCAGGGCAGCGGTGGGAGCGGTCTCCAGCATGTCGATGTTGTAACCGACAGAGTAGCAGATCTTGCCGGCATCCTTCTGCTTCTGGGTGGCAGCGGGAGCGCCGGTGGAGTCAGCATGCTGACCAATGATCACGCTGCCGTTTGCAATCAGAGCTTCGGCAGCAGCGCCTTCCTTGTCGATATCGAACCAGGAGTTGGTGTACATAACTTCCATGGCAACATTGGGGTAAACGCTCTGCACGCCCAGGAAGAATGCAGTGTAGCCGGAAACAACCTCAGCATAGTTGTAAGCGCCGACATAGCCGATCTTGACCTTGCCGTCAGCGGTAAAGCTGTTGGGCTGGGTCTCCGGGGTCAGGGTGCCGGACTCAACCAGTTCCTGCAGCTTCATACCGGCAACAACACCGGCAACATAGCGGCTCTCATAAACATTGGTGAAAGCGTTCTTGAAGTTATCCAGGCCAGTCAGGGCAGCAAAATCACCGGTCATGGAAACAAAAGTGACATCGGGATACTTTTCAGCTTCTTCTACGATATAGGTCTGGTGGCCGTAAGAGTTGGAAACAACAAGGTTGCAGCCCTGGCCAACCAGGTCTTCTGCAGCGTCAGAGCACTCAGCACCTTCGGGAACCTTGTACTTCCAAACGATCTGGCTGTCGCTCATGCCAAGCTTCTGTGCAGCAGCCTTGATGCCGTTGATATGCGCAGCAGTGTAGCCTTCCGTCTCGTCGCCAATCGTGATAACGCCAACCTTCAGGTCGCTGGCAGCTGCATCGGTAGCAGTGGCAGCGTCAGCGGTAGAATCTGCTACTGCGCTGGATGCAGCAGTGCTGCCGCAGGCGGCCATGCTGAGCAGCATAGCTGCGGACAACACAATACCCAACAATTTTTTCATGTGTAAGTGCTCCTTTTCTTTTTACGTCTGGCCCGGCGGCAGCTGCCAGCCGGAGCCACGGTCCTGAAACCAAAAATGCGCCGTTTTGCTGCATGCTTGCAGGAAATCCGACACATTCTTTTCACATATGTTATTGTATACGCGGCAGGGACATTTTTCAATGCTTTGTGAATACGTTGTTAAAAGTTTGTAAATTACGGAACAATTTTCAAATTTCGGCTGCGTTCTGCCAGCAAAACGCACAATCTTTTAGCCGTAAAGTATGACTTTTGAACAAAAATCTGCGCTTCATCAGCGCTGATGCAGGTAGCGGCGGTCCAGGCCGTGTTTTTCTGCCGCGTTCAGGGCCAGCCACATCAAGGCAACTTCAATGGGGATCATGATGGTGTTTTTGACCATGCCGGTGCTCAGGTAATACAGGTAACCCTTGCCATACAACATAGCTTTCCACACACTGCCCAGCAGCACATTGCTGCCGTAATTGATCAGCAGACGGGTCACGATCAGGCGCGGGATGGTGGGTTTGCGCTGGTAGAGCATAACGCCGTAAATCAGGCCAGACAACATGGCCGTAATCAGATAGCCGGGGAAATACGGCTCGCCATAGCTGGAAAGCAGAAAGCCCAGCGTATCAATGACCGCACCAACGCCCATGCCCACCAGCGGGCCATAACAGGCGCACCCCAGCGAAACCACCACAAAGCTGAAATAGATCTTCAGGCTCTGGCCCAGCAGATAGATGGGGAAGCTTTCCAGAATAATGGCCAGCGCCGTGACCATACCGGCAAAAGCCAGAACGCGGATGTTCTTAAACTCATCGGCGGCCTGCTGCCAATAGGCCGCGGCATACAGCGGGGTACGGACTTGAACGGATTTTTGCATAATAAAATACCTCCATCGTGCGTGTTGCCGCACAAGGGAGGGTAAAGGGCAGGTGTGCAACCACACCCGCCGTTGCACACCTTTATGCAGCAGTGGGATGCGAAACCAGCACCGCGTGCCGGCAGCGGCGTGTACATTGCACTCCCCTGCCCTGCATCTTCGTCCTGCCACAACTCCCCGTTGGTCAGGCACTGCGGCAAAGCGGCGCCATTGCCGCTTTGCCTAACGCGCGGGTTTCTACTCTGCGTAAATATTATTTTACTGCTTTAGTATACCGCACTTTACGCAGATTGCAATAGTTTTTGCTGATTTTTTGTGGAGGGTGGGGGTAGGCTATAAAATTTGGAACGATGCGCATGCGTTTGAGGGTTTTATATAGGGAGGGTGGCGGGGTCAGGTGACCCCGCCCTACAGGAAATGGCAGGGCACATCACACTTTTTATCGTTTGCTGCAAAGCCAAAGCCCGCGGAACGATGCGAACATCGTCCCCTACAAATCATTTGCAGCGTTTGTCACAATCGGCAAAATTCCACCCCGGCGGAATGAGGGCATCCCGCCCTGCAGCTACTTTTATTGTTCAGCACATACTTCACAACCAGCACCCTCCCCCAAAATTCCTAATTTCTCATTCCTAATTTCTAATTTTTCGTCCCGTCCTCTCCCCCACCGCCGCCCCCATCAACTCCTCCCTCTTACTTCCTAACGCCTAACTAAAAACCGCCCCGGTCAGCCATGCATGGCAAACCGGAGCGGTTGATTTTGTTTATGTTCTGCTGTTCAGCAATTACTTGCCAACCTTTTCCTTCAGGCGGCCGCTTGCCTTAAAGCCGGGGATAGCGGTGGGTTCCAGCTGGCTGGTGACCTTGGTCTTTGGGTTGGTGAAGTTCTTGGTCTGGCGTTCGCGCATTTCAAAGCGGCCAAAGCCTGCAATGGTAACCTTATCACCAGCCTTCAGCACATCGCCGATGGTGCCGAAAATGCCGTCCATGATCTTTTCAACTTCAACGGCAGAAATGCCGGTATCGTTTGCAACTTTGGTAATCAACTGTGATCTGGTCATAACTCGTTATCTCCCTAAACATATATTTTATCATCAGGCAAGTAACTGCCCCACGTTTTAGTACGCTGATTATTATAAGGAAAATTTCGCGCAGAATCAAGTGATTCTGCCAAAACCTAGCCCAAAAAATCAAAAATTGGCATATCTCACAAAAAGATGCAACAATCCCGCGTTTCTTTCGGGAACGCGTGCATAGCGCACGGGCACCGCCGCAAAACATTTGCTGTACGGCACAAAAACAGGGCAGCAAAGCTCCCCGCAGCACAACGGCTGCCGGGCTTTGCTGCCCCAGGTTGTTTTTCTGTTTTACCCTTGGTTATTTGCCGTTGGCGGCATCGCGGTGCAGGGTGGCGATATCCACCAGCTCCATGCCGCTGATGTCATGGTCGCTGCGCAGGGCATTCACCAGAATGCGGGCGGTATCCAGCGCCGTGATGCACGGGATGGATAGCTCGGTTGCCTTGCGGCGGAACTTGACGGAATCGCGGTGCGGGTCACGGCCATGGGGGCTGGTGGAGATGATGTAATCCACCAGACCGCTTTCCAGCAGATCCAGCACATTCGGGCGTTCTTCGCTCATCTGGCGCACAGTGCTGCAGGGCACCATCTGGCTGTTCAGGTAGCGTGCCGTGCCGGGGGTGCCATAGATCTTATAGCCGTAGTCATGCAGCTTCCAGGCCAGCTCGGCGGCTTCTTTCTTGTCGGAATCCTTGACCGAGATAATTACGCAGGAACCGGGGCCGGGGGTCTTGAACTGGTAACCGGCGGCAACCAAGCCCTTGATCAACGCTTCGTGCATGTTGGGAGCAATGCCCAAAACTTCGCCGGTGGACTTCATTTCGGGTCCCAGCATGGTATCCACACCGTGCAGCTTCAGGAAGCTGTAGACGGGTACTTTAACAGCCACATAGGGGCTCTTGCCGTTGCGCCACAGGCCGGTGCCGTACCCCATATCTTTCAGCTTTTCGCCCAGGGTGCAGCGCACGGCCAGATCGACCATGGGCACACCGGTGACCTTGGAGATATACGGCACGGTACGGGAAGAGCGCGGGTTGACCTCGATGACGTAAACCTTGCCGTCCTGCACAGCGTACTGCACATTGACCAGGCCCACAACCTTCAGCTCGCGGGCAAAGCGGCCGGTGTAATCCACCAGGGTATCAATCACATCCTGCGGGAAATCATACGGCGGGTAGACACAGATGGAGTCGCCGGAATGCACGCCGGTGCGCTCGATCTGCTCCATGATGCCGGGCACCAGGTAATCGGTGCCGTCGCAGATGGCGTCAACTTCACATTCGGTGCCGTAGATGTACTTATCCATCAGCACCGGGTGGCTCATGTCCACATGCTTGGTGATAACGCCCATATACTCGATGACATCGCTGGAGTTATAGGCCACAATCATATTCTGGCCGCCCAGAACGTAAGACGGACGCATCAGGACGGGGTAGCCGACCTCCTGGGCAGCCTGCAGGGCTTCGTCCAGGGTAAAGACGGTGCGGCCCGCCGGGCGGGGAATGCCGCAGCGTTCCAACAGCTCATCAAAGCGTTCGCGGTCCTCGGCTTCATCGATGGCATCGGCCGGGGTGCCGTAAATGGGCAGGCCGATCTCATCTATATGCTTTGCCAGCTTGATGGCCGTCTGGCCGCCGAACTGCACCAGGCAGCCGTCCGGCTTTTCGGCAGCGATAATATGGTCAACGCTTTCGGGGTTCAGCGGGTCAAAGTACAGGCGGTCACCGGTATCAAAATCGGTGGAAACCGTTTCGGGGTTGTTGTTGACCAGAATGGCCTCGCAGCCGTGCTTTTTCAGCGTCCAGACTGCGTGGACAGAGCAGTAGTCGAACTCGATGCCCTGGCCGATGCGGATGGGGCCGGAGCCAAAGACGAGGATCTTCTTTTTGCCGGTCTTATGGGCATTGATGAACTGCTCGGCCTCGTTCTCCTTATCGCAGGTGGAGTAGAAGTACGGGGTCTTGGCGGCAAACTCGGCAGCGCAGGTATCGACCATCTTGAAGCCGCAGACATAGTTGTCCATCGGCAGCTTTTCGGCACCGGACAGGCGCAGGATGGTTTTATCCAGGAAGCCGTAATGCTTGGCTTCCAGATACTTTTCGCGGGTCAGGGGGCCATTTTTCAGGCCCAGCTCCAGGTTCGCCAGGTGCTGCATCTTATCCAGGAACCACCAGTCGATCTTGGTGATGTCATAGATGGTCTGGTGCGGCACACCGCGCTTGAGGGCTTCGTATACGCAGAAAGCGCGCTCGGAGTCCTGTACATGCAGGTGCTCAATGACTTCCTCGGTGGTCAGCTTTTCAAAGTCGGACAGGGTCAGGGTGTCCATGCCCAGCTCAATGGAGCTGACTGCCTTCATCATGGCGTGTTCAAAGTTGTTGCCAATGGCCATCACTTCGCCGGTGGCCATCATCTGGGTTCCCAGACTCTTATCGGCGTAAACGAACTTATCAAACGGCCATTTGGGGTATTTGACGACCACATAGTCCAGCGCAGGCTCAAAGCAGGCGCAGGTTTCGCCGGTCACATCGTTGGTGATCTCGTCCAGCGTGTAGCCCAGGGCAATCTTGGTTGCCACCTTGGCGATGGGATAGCCGGTTGCCTTGGAGGCCAACGCCGAGGAGCGGGACACACGGGGGTTGACCTCGATGACCGCATACTCAAAGCTGTCCGGCTTGAGGGCAAACTGGCAGTTGCAGCCGCCCTCAATGCCCAGCTCGGTGATGATATCCA
>OFMU01001748.1_pt1 | contig 12609 bp, 11 predicted proteins | sample 1541861 | NCBI WGS metagenome assembly OFMU01 (sample SAMN04209238, study PRJEB22552) | human gut metagenome | biome: gut; material: feces | host: Homo sapiens | place: USA: Oklahoma
CCTATCGGCTTCATCGTTCTGTGTGAGAACATACGGAATGGCAGGATATGCCACAGTCCGGTACAGCAGCTTCGCATTTCGGTAAATCACCGGATTGTGCATCGTGTTCGACCTGCGGCGAAAATCTTCACGGATTTCACAAGCATTGATTTTGAAGCCGCTAAATTGAGCCGCCAGTGTACGGCTCGGTACGGCAAAGTCTCTTTGTGTACGCTTCTGTACGCCTGTTTTGCGTACCAGCCGTCGGTTCAGCGGCAGATTTTACACTCTGCCGTGAAATACTCCACGGTGCACACAAGCAAAATGGTTTTTAAGAATGAAATCAAAAACAGCCGTACAGGGTGTACGGCGTGTACGGCAATTTTGAAGTCCATTCCTCATTTTTAATACGGCGGCGGATTGACCACCTCAATGCCCATGAACCCGCGCACCCGCTTGCCGCCGACATGGACGTTGTTGGTGGCCTCCACATTGTAAAGCCGCTCATTTTGTGCAAGCTCGGAGCTGACGCGGTTGGCAGACATGGGCTTCTGCGCGTTGTCGTCGCACCATCTTGTATAGGCTTCATAGATCGCCTTGGAGCTGGCTTCGCTGTCTGCCCGAAAGCGGATATAGCCCTCGGATTGCAGAAACTCGATCACATTGTTGCTGCTGCGCTTGACCGTCTCCATATTTTCTTTGGCTTTTCCCGAAATGCTGAACTGATAGTTGTTGCCAATCAGCCGGTGCAGCCCCTCCAGACACCAGAGGAAGATGCCCTCCTTTTCCCGCAGCAGCTTATCCACCAGAAACGGATCGTCTGCTCTGCCTGCGGGCCGGTCTTTGGTGGTCAGCACGATCTGGCGGCGAAAGAAACCGTCGGACTTATCGTGCAGGGCGGTCAGCGCACCGTTTCCGAAGCAGAGGAACCGAACATAGAGCTGGCTCTGGTAGCTCTGCACGCCCTTACGCTCCATGTCCATTTTGCACTCGGAGGTCACGATGGATTTGATGTAGTTGGTCTTGGGCAGGGCGCTCAAATCCATATCATCGTCCACCATCAGGAGCTTGTTTTCCAAGTCCGCACGGCTGAACCGGTTGCTCTCCACCTTCTGGATGCTGGTGGTATTCATGCTGTCGCCCAGCAGTGAGCGCATGACCAGCCCAATGCGGCTTTTGCCCTCGCCGCCCTTGCCGATGAGCATGAGCATTTTTTGCCCCTTGGTAGTCGGCAGCAGGCAGTAACCAAGGAACTCCTGCAAGGTGGGAATGTCCTCCGGTTGCAGCAGCTCGGACAGGAATTGCAGCCAGCGTTTCGGTGTAGGTGCATCAGGATTGTAAGAGACGGTCAGGCGGTTGTTGCAGTAGCTCTTGTTGGGGGTAAAGCTGCCGTCCATGAAATACGTCCCGTTGGCAACGTGGATGCGGTCCGTTTCAATGGGCAGCGGCGGCGAATAGGAAGAATGAGCTTGCAGGAGTTGGGGCGTGAGCCAAAAGCGGGTTTTGCCCGAGCCGGACGAGCCGATCCCGCAGAAATTGAGGTTGCGGGCATTGGCGGGATTTTGGGGGCGGGTATTCATGGTGAGCTGTTCTGTGGCGGTCAAGATCATATTGTTTTCAAACTTGGGATCGACAAAAGGGCGTATATCTTTTTCAGATCCCCAACGGGCACTGCCGTACTCCGCATCCCGGCGAAACTTCTTTGCGTTCTTGCTTTTGAAGTAGATCAGCAGGCGGAACGCCACCGCTCCCACAATGCCCACCAGCCAGTCAAAGAGGGCAAGGCCGGGGGCAAAGTCGGCAAAGGCTGCGCCGACAGTCTGACCCAGCCCGATGAATTTATGTGCGAAATCGCTGCCTGCCGCCAGACGGTACGCCGTCCCCAGCTTGAGGAACGCCCAGCCGATGAACACATAGGGAATGTTGGGCAGCACATACTTACGGAGCTTATCTGTCATGCGACACCTCCTTTCGTCGAACCAAACTCCGCTCTGCTCCTTCGGCCATTTCATGCCCGAAATCCGCCCGCTCCGTTGTTTCTCCTCTTCCCACAAAGTCTTGCGACTTTGCGGGAGCCCTGTTTTCCTTGGGCGGCTTTTCCTTGGCAAGCCGCTGTTCCGCCTGCTTCATCTGTTCGGGGATCGTGGGCTGGCGGGACTTGGCCTTATCCAGCACCTTGCGGGAGTATTCCGAAAAACAGGCGGTCATAGCGTCCGCCTGCCCGGATTTGAAGAACAGCAGGTATTTCCCCGGTTCAGTCTGATAAAAGGCGTAGTCCACATTCCATTTCCGGGCTACCCGGTCAAAGAGCTTTGTGTCCCCGGACAGTTCAAGGCTGTTAGTGGATGTGCCGTGCGCCATGAGCTTTTTCACGGTCTGCTTGCCGTGGGGCGCCTGCTTTGCCCGGTGTGCCTTAGCGATCTTACTCCCCACCGCCCGGACAACATAGGCAAGCCCCCGGGCGGTCAGCTTCGACGCCTTCACCGATACGGCAATCGTGCGCCGGGAAATATCCTCGTCTACCAGCCGTCATCGCCTCCTCTCTGATAGAAATATGACCTTGGGACAAAATGTCCCAAGGTCAGCGGTCATCATGCTCCTTTCTCGGGTGCAGGCGCTCGCCCTCCAAAGAGGAACGGTCTATGACCTCCTTGTAGGCCGCCATCTGCTCCCGGATATTTAACTTGGGGTACGCAAAAATGCGGTGTTCGGCGGGAATGTCCTCGATCCCGTGGTACACCTCCTTGAAATCGCCGCTGCGGGTCAGATAGCCCGTGGGGGCGAAGTGGCCGCCCTCGTTGATCCGCATATCCCGCCCATAGGCTTCAAAATCGAAGTAGGGCAGCACATTGTCCGGCACATCCAGTAGTTCCATGTCCTCCACATAAATGCGCCCCAGCGTTTCATCGTCGGTCACGCCGGGGTGGAGGGAATAGCAGTCCAGATTATGAACGAGGTTGATGATGTCCGCCACGCTGGAAGTATGGTCGCCCTTGTTGAGTACGGCCTCCAGCGTTTCGATCTCGTCGCTGTCCAGTTCGGAAATGAGATACGCCAAATGGTTCAGCTCGTCCAAGTTTTCATACTCGGTGAGATAGTCGTATAAGCCCATCACATCGCCGTCAAAGGCGGTGATGAAAAACTCCTCATACCGCACACCGTCCACGCCGATGTTCTTCAGAAGCGATTGCACCTCCTCCGTGGTGGCCGGAAATTTCAGCGTTTCGCCCACAAGCTGCCCCTCGGCGTATTTGCCGAGGTTGGTGATGTAGGCTTCAAATACCGTCATTTGCACCTCCTTTTGTCAGCGCCTCCGTGATCCCCGCCATGATGTACTCGGCACAGGGCAGCGCGATGGCGTTTCCCAATGCCCGGTAGCGGTGGGAGGATAGAATTTCCTCCCCGTCAGCGCCGTACCTTGTCCAGCCCTCCGGCAGCCCCATGAGCCGCTCACATTCCGTTTCCGTGGGAAAGCGGACGCAGCCCCCGGCGGGATCGTCCTCATACCAAAAGGCAAAGGGTGAAATGCCGCCCGCTAACAGAGTGGGAAAAGGGTCAGTTGGCAGTCCGAAGCTGTTTCGGAACGCTGTTTCCGTCCGCTCCTTGGCGGACGCCCGCATACGGAAGCATTGAAAGGGTCGGGTGACTGGTACACGCCGCCCTGCTTCAATAAAAGAGCCTCGATTTCCGCAGGCGGCGGGCAGCCCGCTATCTCTGCCAGACGCAGGAAGTGACTGCATTGTGCGGGGCTTAAAAAGTATTTCGTGGGGGCGCCGTCCTCCAAAGTCTGCCACAAGAAAGATACGCTGCCGTCGTGCCAGTCGGGGGCTTGCCCAATGCTGGGCATCCATGAGCCGCCAAGAGAGGTCAGGCGTTCGCCCTCGCACCATTCCGGCTCCTGCCCATCTTCCAGAAGCAGGCATTGAAACATCGGCGTCTGTGAAAGCGGATAGGACGGATCTAAAATCCATCCTGTTATTTGATGAAAACGCTCCCATGACGTTTTCCCAAACAGCGATTGCTGGAAATAGACCATTTGTCGCCTCCCTCATTTCACGGATAATGCGGATAGCTTGAAAGAACAGGCTGGACTTTTCTCCCGCAAGTTCCTTGCGGTTGCCGATCTGCGAGAGATTTTGACACGGTGAGCCAAAGGTGATGATATGGACGGGCGGGAGATCCCGCCCGTCCAGCTTTGTCACATCCCCCAAGTGCGCCATATCGGGAAAGTGACGCTTGGTGATAGAGATAGGGGCTTTTTCAATCTCGCTTGCCCATATTGGCTCAATGCCACAGCGCACCGCCGCCAGCGGAAACACGCCGATCCCGTCAAACAGGCTCCCCAGCCGGAGCGCCGTCATCTTATCTGCGCCCCTGTCCCTTGACGGTCAAAATGCCCTCAAGGGTGGTGACGGTGATCCCGAGCCGCTGGGCAACGGCGATGTCGTTCTTCATGGCCTCGGTGACGGTATGACCGCACACCACCAGCACATGAGAACGGCGGAGCAGGTCGCGCCCCATGTCGATACCGCTCTTATGCTCCTCGGGAACGGCATCATTGAGGAAAAGGGGCTGATAAAGCGTCGGGCAGATGGGCGAAAAGCCCGCCTCATAGACAGTGCGGCAATACTGCACCGCCAGCTTTGTGTTTTCGTGGTCGCTGCCGCACCACGCGGCGGTAACATACGCGAGGGGTCGTTTCATTGTAAAAACCTCCATTCATAAACGAAAGACCTCGGGACAAAAAGTCCCAAGGTCACTTTTCCAGATCCGTTTTCTTTTCGGGCTTGCCCAGCTCGGGCGGCTGCTTGGCCTTCCAGTCATCCAGCAGAGAAATGATCTTGTCCTTCATTTCCCTCGGGGACTTGTCCTTGCCAAAATACTTTTCCAGTTCTGCACTATTGATGATCACCTTGTCTACCTCCTTTTTCTCCTGCGACAGAATACCGTCGATCACATCGCCGTTGAGCTTGCCGTCCTTGTCCAGTTCCCGCATTTTCTGTGCCTGCGACAGCGAGGGCGAGGACTGCTGCCCCTCGATGGACACGGCGATATATCTCTGATTTTTGGGACGGATGAATGAGATCTCCACCGCTGGGGTGAACGCCAGCTTTTTCTCGTCCACCATTCTCTGCAAATCCGGCACAAGCTCGGTCAGGCGGATATACCGCTGCACCTGCTTGTAGTTCATGCCGTTGCGATCTCCCACGACCTGCGTGGAGCGTTTTCCGGCGTCCTTGTCCTCCTCACCGGGGCGGGAGCCTTGGTGCTTAATGGCCTCCACCTGCATTTTGAGTGACTGCGCCTTTTCCGTGGGCAAAATGCGCTCACGGTGGCGAAGGTTGTCATCCGTCATAGCGAGGATGGCCTCATCGTCCGTCATGTTACGGACGATACACGGCATATTCGCAAATCCGGCAAGCTCGCTTGCCCGCTGGCGGCGGTGGCCTGCGATGATCTCATAGCCGCCATCCTCACGGGGACGCACCAGCGCGGGCTGATTGACGCCCGCCGCCTTGACCGACTCCACAAGCCCCTGCATCTCCGCATCGTCCCGGACACCAAAGGGATGATTTTTGAACGGGTGCAGGTCAGACAGGTTGAGATAGACGATCTCCTCTTTTTCGGCGCGGGTGGCGTCACGGGGCGCAGATGGCTCCGGCATGACCTCCGCACCAGCGGGAGTGCCGCCCTTATCCACGGCAGGCTTCTCCGGGGCGGGCTTGCTTTGGGACTTTTTGTCCCGAGGTTTGGACGGCTTTGCCTTATCGGGAGCGGCCTTGCCATCCTTGGGCGGACGGCCTCTGCCGGGCTTGGCGGCCTTGTCCTTTTCCGTGAGCGGCTTCTGCTTGAGCGCCTTTTTCTCCTCCTTGGCCGCCTCGTCACGGGCAGCGGCAAAATCCACCACCTTGCCGGAATGTGCCGGGGCGGGATCGTCCTTGCCGGGAGTGGGCGGCTGTTCCTGTTCCTTTTCAGCCTTGGGGACTTCGGGAGCGGTTGGCTCCTCCACCTCGGTGTGAGTAACTGCGTCGGCGGGATCAGGCACGGCCTCGCCCATTTCAAAGAGTGCCGCCTGCCCCTCATGCTCCAGCATGACCGCCTCTGCGTCGGTCAGCGCAGGCTCGGGAGCGGGCGACTCCGGCACAGCGGCATTTTCCACCGCAGGAGTGGGCGCCTCGGCGGGCGGAGTTGCCTCGGGAATTTTTTTCTTATCATCTGCCATTTGCAAACCTCCTTTTCGTGGCATGAAAAAAGCCAGTCCGCAGACTGGCCGGCATCAGGAAACCTCCTTTCATATAATTATGTACACATGTGTCGCCTATTATCTCATTGTGCGGCACGATGCATTTATAGAGACCACGTTTGTGTACTGAAAGACACAAGTACAACTAGAAATAAAGAAATTATAAATATTAGATATGCCTCTTGACATACGTGTCGAATACGTATTATAATATGCGCAGATAAGAAATAGGAATCATGTGTCGGATAAAAGCAAGGAGTGTGGTTTGTATGATTGAGTGATGTGCGTCCATAAAAACTAAAGAAAGGAGTAAGCTGGTATGAGTTCACAGGAAATCATCTCCCTTGCAATAAATGCTGGATGTGAAGTCATTGACTACGGTGACCACTATTGTGTCAAGAAGCACTTGGACATCAACGTTGTGGTAACCATTCCCAAAGTGACGCACTTGATTGCGCAGCTGGTCGAAAAAGTCAAGGCTACATTAGGTTTATGATGAGGGACACTTGCAGGAGGCGGAATACCCCGCCCCCGCCTCCTGCAATGTGCTTGTGAAAATAATACCAGAGCAAGTATATATTTTATTTCGTTAGGAGGATGGTTAATAAGATGACTACTCAAGGATTCATAGGTTATGTTGCCTTATTTGTAAAAGCAGAAAATGAAAAATACTTTGTAGAATTTCCCGACCTAATAGGTTGCTATACTCAAGGTAGTACACTAGAAGAAGCAGTTTGCCATGCACAAGAAGTATTAGCAATCTATTATGTAGAAAAAAAAGGAGAACTACCCTCAGCATCAACTTTACAATCGATTCAGAATGCGAACCCTAATTCAGTTGTTCAAGTCGTTGCGATTGATACAGAAAAATATATTGTTAAATCAGTACGCGCAATTAAGAAAACATTGACAATTCCTGAATGGCTGAATGAACTAGCCGAGAAATACAAAGTTAATTTTTCACAAATTCTAAAAAATGCACTAATTACTCATTTAAGAAATCTTGATTCTATTTCCTCGTATGACCGGAAAATGCTAAATGATTGAATCCCCCATAACTATATTGCCTATCTCAATTTACAAGAATAATCACAGCCTCTAATCCTGGCTTAGGACGAACGCTGGCAGCATACCTAACACATACAAATCGAACGGAATGGTTCCTCAAAACACGTGGGGAATGTTGGGCAATGGGGAACCTATTTCAAGTAATGATAATTGGAAAATCTATTTATAGATCAAGGTAGGTGGTGTGTGATTCTGTGCGGTTTGCTCCGTGAAATATCGGGTTAAGTTCCGCAATGAGCGTTGCCTTTAGTTTAACTGTTTTACAGATGGGACATTAGCAAACCACAAAAAGATAATATAACATTGTGTGCTTCCTTTTTATGGAACTGGAAATATATTGCAAATATGATTAAGTATGGATTTTCTCCGACGATTAAACTTTATGTAGTACAGTTTTGACAAAATAGTAAATGGGCGACTTTCTGAAAAGGAAGTCGTCCATTTATTATGCCTTCAATTTTACCTATTTCGATATATTTCACAACGAGGATCTATTATTGCTTTACTTTTTTGTCAAAATATAGTAAAATATGAAAATAAAATTTAGTACAGTTATGTTTTGCCATCTGCGCTAAATAATCAATATACGGTTGAGAGGTAACAGTATGGGAAACGAGTTGCAAATACTGAATCCGTCAGATATTAAAGAAGATTTAATAGTGTTCTTCAAAAATAAGAGTTTAATTCCGATTGTTGGCTCGGGAATATCATGCGGCGTTCCGACCAGCAAGGGTTCTATCCCTTCCGGTGTGGATTATAGGCAGCACATGATGCAGGAACTGTTAAGTAACCCGCAGTTTACAGATGAAGAACGTACTGAACTTGAACACGAAAAATTTTCAACCCTATGCGATTACTATGAAGATGACGAAAACGTGTCAGCTAAACACCGCTTTTCGTACTTGAAGGAAAACTTCTATCGCGCACGTTTTGCAGATGATGATGTCAGAAGAAGTTTTTTTGATATTGATTGGCCGTATATTTATTCTCTGAATATCGATGATGCTATCGAGTGTTCTACACGATACGAAACTATCGTTCTGCCGAATAGAGATTTCCGAGATGAATTGTTTAACGAGGAACTTTGTCTCATTAAGTTGCATGGTGATATTAAGGATATTGTTACCTATAAGCAAAGCGACAAAATCTTCACTTCAACCGAATATGCATTAAGTTTAACAACTAATTCGCTGCTGAAGAAACTAAAAACTGATTATGGTTATCAGAATATTCTGTTTATTGGTTGCAGCCTCGATGATGAAGTGGACTTAAAGGCACTAAGCAATGCTGCAATTGATTTTCAATTCAAGGATACTCTTAGCCGAACCATCATTTTTGTTAAGGGTCAGCCAAGCAAACTGCAGAAATCTAAATTTAAGACCTATGGAATTACAGATGTTGTATGTTTTAATTCCTATGATGCTATGTATACTTTCCTTTTCACCGCTTGGGAGGAATCTACGCATATTGCTGATGAAGAACTGGAACAGTATAGCAATGTTTCCATCTCTCAAATAAGAGCCGATGAAATCGATACAAATAGAAAATTACTTTTTCTGGGGAAAAGGTTTGCTAGACCTCAAGCAAAAGAAAGTTACCTATCCGTATTTCTTTATTTCCAGAGATGTAACTGATACTATTATACAGCAGTTAGCTCAAAATAAAATCCACCTTATTTATGGTGGTAGAGTATCGGGGAAGTCCTATTTGTTGGCTGATGTGTATAGTAAGATTCGAGATAGGACTGTCATTTTCTTGGATGGTAAATCAAGGCTTTCAGAAAAAGCTTTTGCCCATCTGCTGGAAAGCAAAAACACAGTTGTTCTGCTGGATATAGGGGCTATCAATAGAGATCAATTTGAGAAAATCCTTTTATCTGCTGAAAACATCCATAAAAATGGATGTAACTTTGTTGTTTGTGTGAATGCAAACGACAGCGATATGCACGGAATTATCAAGTGGAAGATAAAGCAAGCCCCTTATATAAATAACTATCTTTTGCGCTACACATTGAGTAGCAAATTTCAGGAAAATACTGAAATCGATAAAATTAACAAGCTCATGCCCCCAGTTAATTTGCCCCAGTACAGCCATAAGCGAACCCTTTTGGATCAGCTTATTTATACAGAAAAGGTGCTAAAAGCAAAAGGGCAATATTCAAGTATACGATTAAAAATTAGCTCTACCAAGCAATTGGCACTTCTAATAATCTTGGCGATTAAAGAAAGTATCTATTCTTCCGAGATTGTCAATTTTGCTTTGGATCAAGAGATCGTGGAAGTTGCAAAGCGATACGTTCCATTTATTGAAAGGATTGAAACTTCTGCATTCGAAAAAGATCCGACCGATTTATCAAGCATTAAGTACACCCTAAACTCTAAATATTGGTTACGGAGAGAATTAGGTGCATATGCACGCAACGAAGCGAATCACATTCGGATCGCAGAAGCTTATCAATATATTATCAAATGCATAACCGAGATCTCTGGTCAGAATGAACATCGGCGCAGACGCCTTTGCCGAGACTATATCATGTTCGATGTAATGAATGATATTTTCTTGGATGAATACGGTGGAAACTTAAAACTGAATCTATTTATTTACAGTAAACTACACAGTGATTTAGCTGGGGACTTTAATTTCTTGCATCAAGAAGCCAAGTGTTATACGAATTATGCATATAGCTTGAAAAGCAACGAAGAAAAGAGAAAGAGCTTATCTATCGCCCGTGAGTACGCACTATTGTCCTTATCTATGGTTTCACAGCGCTATGAAAACACCCCGAACGAAAACTTAATAATTACAATAGCTCATGTACAGTATACAATTGCTACCATCCTTAGTGATCTGTGCAAAGTGGACAATTATGCAAATGGATTGTTACTACAAGAAACCATTGACGCTGTATGCGAGGCTCTGTGTTCGCCATATAATAATGACGATTATCGCCGAGAGCGTAGACAACGTGCCTCACGGGGAATTACGAACTTTTTGAAGTATGCATACACAAATCTTAATACGCTTCCAATTAGTGTATCTGCTCGGGTACGGATTGGCACATTGTTTAATTTTCTTGAATTTAGAAAGGTAGCTACTACTTTGGCTGCTCGCTAAGGAATGTTTTAGAGGTAAGTTGCCCGCGTATTGAAGCTCTCTTTTGACCCGGTTTAGAGGGGTATGTAACCGCACTAACCGGGAGAGCGCTTGAATGGCATTCAAGAGGTCAGCGGTTCGATCCCGCTTATCTCCACCATCACAGAGAGTGTGAAGAAAACCTCACTTCTTTGGGAGTGGGGTTTTTGCTTTATGCGGCGATTGCCGAAATGTCCAGTCCAGCGCTGAACTGCTCAAAGTCAATGTTGAAGTCGATATGCAGCCGATAGTCCCGATACACCTCCACGCGCCGGATCAGGCAGCTCACGATCATTTTCTTTGACTCCATGCTGGCGCTATCATACATTTCTGCCCATGATATAATATCGTCGTATTGAGCGTTTAAGGTGTCCAGCATGGCCTGTCCCTCGTCGTAGGCCGCCTGCGCTGTCTCCATAGTGCGCTGAATGGTGAGACATTTTTTCTCATTATCCGCAATCAAGGAACTGAGCAAATCCTGCGAAAAAGCACTTTCGCCCCGGAGGGATTTAATGACCTCCGCCCGGAGTGTATCAAGCTCGGCGGCAGCCTTGGCGTAGTCCGATTTTGCACTTTTGAGAAGTACCTTCCGTTCTTCCATCTTTTCACGATAGCGGATATTGACGATCTCGCTTTTGGGGATCGCTTTCATCCGTTCAAAGATCTGCCGCACCACCTTATCAATGATACCGTCAAGAATATGAGCTGTGTAGCCAGTCTGCCCGTCACATTCGGTTTGCTTGCGTGTCTTGCCGTAGCAGATATACCGTACACGCTTTACAATGCGGTGAGCATCTTCCTTGCACGGATAAGCCTTGCCGTTGGTGGTGAGCGCTAGCCGGGAGCCACAATGCCCGCAAAAGACATTCCCGGCCAGCAAGGACTGACCACGGGTATTCAGCGGTACGCGCCGTTCCTGTTCGGCGGAGTTGGCACGGGAGGTACGAATGTGTTGTGCAGCCTCGAATAGCTCCGGCGTTATGATCTGCAAGTGGGGCAGCGTTTGGGAGCGGCTTTCGCCGCTGCGAAGCACCCCGGTATATGTCAGATTGCAAATGATACCCCGGATGCTGGCGTGATGCCACATTTTACCCGTTCTCGCCCGATAGCCAAGATTATTTAAGTAGGTGGCGATCCGTTGAGCGCCGAAACCCTCATGCACATATTTGTCAAAGATGATCCGTACCACAGCGGCCTCGGCCTCATTGACAGCCAGCTCAAAAACTTCGTGCTTGCGTTTATTGAAGCGCCCACTCTTTACAAGGTCATACCCATAAGGAGCAAGACCGCCCTTGAAACCGCCGTCCTCGACGAGCTGGCCGAGAGCGGTTTTTGTGCGAATTGAAGTCTTTTCGCTTTCGCCGTCAGCCTGCCAGAAGCGGATGTAGTTGGTGAGCTTGTCCGTGTGATTATCAAAACGCTGCTCACCCTCCTGCGTACTCCAGACCCGGATACCGTTCTTGACAAACCATTCCACCACAAAAGGCGTTTCGTCAGCGATACGCCCGATGCGGTCAAACATAAACACAAGCAGAATATCGAATTTTCCCTGCTTGGCTCGTTCCTTGATGATTTGCAGCTTGTCCCGGTTTTCGGCTCTAACCTTATGCCCGGACACACCGTCCTCCTGTTCCTCGTGAACAATCGTCCAGCCCATTTTTTCACAGAAGCGATGGCACTCTCTGCGCTGCATGGGAATGTCGGCTTGGCTTTGGTCGGAACGCCGATAGCCGCCCCAATGCCGAAGCAGATAAGCTGGCGCTTGGTGAGGTTGAACGCGATCTTTGTCTTGATTTTGGAAAGGTCGTTCGGGACATTCACATAGGGCATCAGTCTGTCACCTCCAGTTTGGGACAACTTGTCCCAAAGTCCGGGATCGTCGGCTCCACCTCGTTGCCCCACACATCCCAGCCGGGAGAGGTCTGCCGTGCGAACAGCTCCACACGGGGCAGGTCGCCCATGAGGGCAACGATCTTGTCACGGGTTTCGTCCGGCTTTTTGCTGTGGGCTTCGATTGGCGAAATGATAAATTGATGAATGTCGGCAGCCTGCCGCTTAGGGTGTCCCTTGGTCGCCAGCAGGCAGATCTCGGCGTTGGCCCGCGTCCAGAAGCCCAGCCCATAAAACCAGCTATCCGCCTTTTTGTTCTTTTTGAGCCAGACAAAAGCGACGCTTTTATAGGTGAA
>OFMU01001754.1_pt1 | contig 12597 bp, 11 predicted proteins | sample 1541861 | NCBI WGS metagenome assembly OFMU01 (sample SAMN04209238, study PRJEB22552) | human gut metagenome | biome: gut; material: feces | host: Homo sapiens | place: USA: Oklahoma
CGCTCACCTTTGCAGCATCCAGTATTATCTGCGCTTTTGGCTTGGCATCTGCCGCGCCTCGCTCGCCGTATCGGCACTTAGAATTATGCGGTATTGCCCTACAAATGCTTGCTGGGGTTTCGTGGATATTCGTTATTTTCTCCCGCGCTGCAATTCGATCCAGGCCAGGTCTCCGCGCTCCAGGCCGTGGATCAAAACCTCGGCAGTGGCAATGTTGGTGGCAACGGGGATGGCGCGGGTATCGCACAGGCGCAGCAGGGTAACGGCGTTCGGTTCATTGGGCCGGGCGTTGACGGGGTCGCGGAAAAACAGCAGCATATCAATTTCGCCGCAGGCAATCATGGAGGAAATCTGCTCGGCACCGCCGCGTGCACCGGGATACAGGCAGCGAACCGGCAGCCCACAGGCATCGTGTACCACTTTGCCCGTCACGCCGGTGGCAACCAGTTCGTTCTGAGACAGAATACGCACATAGGCTGTGCAGAACTGGGCCAAAAGCTCTTTGCGGGAATCATGGGCAATCAATGCGATCCTCAAGGTGGGTGCCTCCTATAATTAGTTATTTATATAATATCATAGAATAGATTGCTGAAAAATGCAAGCCACCTTTGGTTAAACCACCCGCTAACCCCGAAAAAGCGTGCAGTGTTACCAAAAAACTTTATACGATTTTGGCAAAACCGCTTTGTGCGAATGTGCTATAATATGTACAATAAATACATAACCTGTAAGGCACCAAAAGCGCCGCACAGGCAAAGGAGGAAAAACGCTATGAAAAAATCCGCACAGACCGTCATTCGGGAAGGCGCCTGCTATACTATCGCTGCCGCCAATGGCCGCGTGCTGGAAGTTGCCGATTTCAACACCGAGAACGGCGCATCCATCCGCCTGTGGAGCTATGAGGGTCAGCCCTGGCAGCAATGGATTTTTGAGGAAGCCGCCGAAGGCCAGTACCGCATCAAAAACCGCTTTACCGGCAAGGTGATGGACCTGGCCATGAGTGGTGTTGTGAACGGAACCTGGGTGCACCAGTGGGAGAAAACCACCGGCAAGGGCCAGCGGTGGGAGATTGTTCCCGCCGATGACGGCAAGGCCAAGATCCGCAATGTGCTGGCTGATAAGGTCATTGACCTGGTAGGCATGCGGGTCGATAACGGTACCCAGGCCCAGATTTGGCAGGATGTGTTTGGCGAAAACCAGCTGTGGAGCATCCAGCCCGTGCCGGATAAGCTGCTGCAAAAGGATATGCCAAAGCCGGAACCCAAGAAAACGGCCCCCAAGTCCACCCGCACCCAGACCGGCACCGGCCGCGCCAAAAAGACCGGCGGCAAAGGCGGACGCCGCGCAGCCAAGTAAAGCAGAGAAAACCGAATAAATAAAATTGAAACAGCCCGCTCATCCGGCAACAAACGGATGAACGGGCTGTTGCGGTTATATTTTGAAAGCCAAACTTTACTGGCGGATCATGCGGTAACCAACGCCGATGTGGGTCTGGATATAGCGGGGGTGGCTGGGGTCTTCCTCAATTTTTTTGCGCAGCGTTGCCATAAACACGCGCAGGGACGGTGTGTCCGATGCAGCCGGGCTGCCCCAGACTTCGTTCAGCAGATAGTTGTGGGTCAGCACTTTGCCGGTGTTCTTGGCCAGCACGCAGATCAGCTTGTACTCAATGGGGGTCAGGTGAATCTCCGTTCCGCCGCGGTACACACAGCCTGCGGCATAGTCAATGCGCAGTTCTCCGTTCTCGTATATGCTGGCCTGGTCACCTGCGCGGGAAGTATCATACCGCACACGGCGCAGCGCCACGCGCAGCCGGGCCAAAAGCTCCTCTACGCTGAACGGCTTGGTCAGGTAATCATCTGCACCGGCATCCAGGGCGGATACTTTGTCGGTATCATCACTGCGGGCCGAAACCACCAGAATGGGCACGTTGCTCCACCCGCGAATCTTGCGGATCACATCAATACCGTCCATATCCGGCAGGCCAAGGTCCAGCAAAATTACATCCGGCCGTGCCGAAGCAGCTTCCAACAGGGCACCGGCTCCGTTCTGTACACGGTGGTACTGATAATTGCGGGTTTCCAGTGTGGTGGAGATCAGCCGTGCAACAGCCGGGTCATCCTCCACCACAAGGATCAGCGGTTTATTCATACAGGGTCACCTCAGTTCGCGGGAGTGTAAAACGGAAGCAGGCACCGTGCGGTGCAGCGTTCTGTACATCGATCACACCGCCATGGGCGGCAACAATGGAACGGCACAAGGCCAGCCCAAGACCCAGCCCGCGGCGGCCATCGCTGCGGGTTTTGCCAAGGGTATAAAACATATCAAACAGCTTGTCCCGGCTTTCTTCCGGGATGCCGGGGCCGTCATCCGTTACGCAGATGCGGACAAATTTACCCTCCGGTGCGGCGAAAAGCTCGATGCGGGAATGTTCGGGGGTATATTTGATGGCGTTGTTGATGAGGTTCACCAGCACCTGCTCGATCAGCTGGGCGTCCATATCGGCCATCAGCAGGTCATCCGCCACGTTGGTCACAATGGTGTGGCGGGCGGCGTCATGGTCTAAATGAGTCAGTACATCGTCAAAAATGTCTTGAATCAGCTCCGGCTGAATGCGCAGGTTTACCTGGCCGTTCTCCATCCGGGTGATGGAAAGCAGATTTTCCACCAGATGGTTCAGCCAGTTGGCGTCCTCATAAATTGCGGCGGAAAGCTCCCGGCGCTTTTCCTCGGTCAGCAGGGGATTTTTCTCGGTCAAAATCAGTGCGTTGCCGGAAATGCTTGTCAGCGGGGTGCGCAGGTCATGGCTGATGCTGCGCAGCAGGTTGGCGCACAGCTGTTCCTGGCGGGCGGCTTCCTCAATTTCGCGCCGGGTGCGGTTGGAGGCTTCTTTTTCCAGCGCCAGGGAACACACATCCAGGATGGATAATGCCAGATTGTGCTCATAGGTGCTGAACTCATGCAGCGCCGGGCAACTGCGGTAATCCGTCTGGCTGGGCGGGGGCAGAATCAGGGTTCCCGGTGCAATGTGCTCCGGTGCGGGGGCAAAGCAGACCGGGCGCTCCAACAGCTTGCCCAGCTGGGTGGCCGTTATCCGCAGAATGGTGTCAGGGTCCTCGGCCCCCAACAGGCTGCGGCTGGCTTCCAGCAGCACCTGCGAAGCATAGGCTTTGCGCTCGCTTTGGGCGGCCTGTACCTTGATACGCCCCGTCAGCGAGGAGCAGAGCAGCGAAACGCAGAGCATGACCACTGCCGTTACCATGTCGTCTGACCGGATGCGGAACTGCATAAAGGGGTCAATGAACATATAGTTGACCAGCATCACCGAGAACAGCGAAGCCACAACGCCGTAGACCAACCCCGATGTAAAGACGTTGATATACATGACGCCCAGGATATAGGTCAGGATATAGTTGGAAGAAACAAAATCCAGCCGGAAAAATACCCAGCTTGTCAGCGTACACAGCGCAAGGACCAATGCGGTCAGGGCGCAGTCCCGCAGCCAAAGCAGGGCAGGTTCGCGTTGCGGCATGGGTGCAGGCTCCTTTCCACTACAGGGCAGGGAATGCGGCCCAGCACTGTATTTATCCTAATTATAACATATTGCCGAACTCTTTGATACAAACGGAATAATCTTTATATAAATTTAATGCGGACCTGCCCTATCCGCGGCAGCCCCGGCACTTTTTTGCACGCTGGGCGGGGCATTGGTTGAAATCAGGCCGCAAATCGGTTATACTATTTTGTAATAATTGGATTGTTCTGCCCTGCGGGCGGTATTGCCATATAAAAAGGAGTGTTTTTACAATGTCCCATACCGTTATGGTGACCGGTGCCGATGGCTTTATCGGCAGCCATCTGGCCGAAGAGCTGGTAAAAAGCGGCGAGAAAGTGCGTGCTTTCTGCCTGTATAACTCGTTTGGTTCCCTGGGCTGGATCGATACCCTGCCCCCGGAAATCCGCAATGAAATGGATATCTTTATGGGCGATGTGCGTGACCCCAACGGCGTGCGTACTGCCATGCGCGGGCAGGAACGCGTGTTCCATCTGGCTGCCTTGATTGCCATTCCGTTCAGCTACCACAGCCCGGACAGCTATGTGGATACTAACATCAAGGGCACCCTGAACGTGCTGAACGCCGCCCGTGAGCTGGGCACCCAGCGCGTGATGGTTACTTCCACCAGCGAAGTATACGGCACCGCCCAGTATGTGCCCATTGACGAGCATCACCCGTTCCAGGGCCAGAGCCCCTACTCTGCCACCAAGATCGGCGCGGACCGCCTGGCTGAAAGCTTTTACCGCAGCTTTGACCTGCCGGTTTCCATTGTGCGTCCCTTCAACACCTATGGCCCGCGCCAGAGCGGCCGCGCCATCATCCCCACCATCATCACCCAGCTGCTGGCCGGCCAGCAGGAAATCAAGCTGGGCAGCCTGACCCCCACCCGCGACTTTAACTATGTCAAGGACACCGCCCACGGCTTTATGGCCATTGCGGACTGCGATGCCGCCATTGGCCAGGAAATCAACATTGCCACCGGCGTGGAACACTCCATCGGCGATTTGGCCAATGAGCTGATTGCCCAGATCAACCCCAGCGCCAGGATCGTCTGCGAAGCCGAGCGCCTACGCCCCGAAAAGAGCGAGGTCAACCGCCTGCTGGGCGATGCCACCAAGCTGCGCACCCTGACCGATTGGAAACCGCAGTATACCTTTGAACAGGGCCTTGCCGAAACCATTGAGTTCCTGCGCGGCAACCTGGACCAGTACAAGGTCGGCCAGTACATTCTGTAAGGGCGGTTGTAAGGAAGTTTTATGCCAATAAAATTACAAAAGCTGCCCGCCGCCCTGCGGTGGGGGCTGGCTGTGCTGTGCGCCGCCGTGTGCGGCGTGCTGTGGGCCTATTACTGGCGGGTGTTCTTTGGGCTGGATAACCGTGTGTCCCCCCTGGTGGTTACACTGGGGTGTGCGGCCTTTCTGGAAGTATGCCTGCTGGCCGGGTATTGTGTGCGGCGGTTTGCAAAAGGATTTGCGGCAAAAGGGGCCGTGTGCATCTTTTTGTGCGGGCTGCTGTTTGCATTTGCCAACCCGCCGCTGCAAACGCCGGACGAAGCCGACCATTACCTGCGCACCTATGCCATCTCCACCGGGCACTTTGATTTTGATGCTTCCCGCACCTACCCGGACGATGTGGCCTACCTGCTGGAAGCGTTCCCCGGTGCATGGGTGAATGCGCATACCTCTGCCGGTGTGGGCACTGACCCCGATACCGGGGCGGAAAAAGCCTATAACACCGCGGGCTATGCCCTGAAGCAATACGGCAAGGACGGCGCAGTGCAGAGCATGGCGGACAGCTTTGCCCTGTACCTGGCGCACGATGTGCGGGATTCTGTGCCGGACCCGGTCAGCGAGCCGGTCAGCTTTCTGGTCATTCCATTCCTGCCGGGTGCGGTCGGTATGGCGCTGGCACGCCTGCTGGGCTTTGGCGCGCTGGGCTGCCTGTATGGCGGGCGCATCGTCAACCTGCTGGCCTACACGCTGTTGTGCGCGTTGGCGCTGGCCAAAGCGGAGCGTTACCGCCCGGCCTTTGCGGCCATTATGCTGCTGCCGATGTCGCTTTTTATGGGGGCATCACTGAGCTATGATGCAACCCTGCTGGGCTGCTATTACCTGATGCTTGCCCTGCTGACCCGCAGGGAGTGGAACACCCAAACGGCGGGCATTTACACTGCCGCCTGCATCTTTGTCAATATCGCCAAACCGTACCTGAACCTTTTGTGGGTCCTGCCCATCTTTTTGGTGGCAAAACGGGAATGGCATGCCAAGGGACGCCGCCCGCTGTGGGCGCTGGGCGGCTTTGGCGGTGCTATGGCCGTTACCCTGCTGACGGAATGGTACGGAACGGCGTTCCGCTATAACTATCCCATCATTGAGCGCCAGGGCGGCAGCACGGTAAACGGCGGTGAACAGTTGGCCTTTGTGCTGCGCAACCCTCTGCGGACCATTGCTGCGTTCTGGGGGACCCTGGGAGAGAATGATTTCTTTATTGGGCAGCTCGGCCTGTTCGGCTGGAAGGACCTGCCCATCAGCTTTTTGAACCTGACCGGCCCGCTGGTGCTGCTGTTGGCCGCCCTGCTGGCTGCTGCGCAGCCAAAACGCGCCGATGCGTTCCCCACCCGCCGCCGCGTGGGCGGGGCGGCGCTGCTGGCGCTGGTGTACGCCGCCGGTGCCATGGCAGCCATGTATATCACCTATACCCCGGTAGGCATGGTGCGCATTGTGGGGCTGCAGGCGCGGTATTTCCTCTGCGTCTGGCTGGCATTGCTGCCCGCCCTGGCCGTACTGCTGCGCAAAACTATCCGCCCCGCCATCACGGAAGAAAAGGCCGAAGCGACCATCATCCCGCTGTGCGCCTGCTATGCCGTTTTGGGCGCTGTGCTGCTCTTCCAGCACTACTTTGTGGGGCCGGTGTACGTCGTATATGCGTGAGCTGGCTTACGCGTATATGAGAGAATAGTTAAAAGAATAAAGAATAATGGCGGTGTGCCTGCGGCACGATCAAATCTGCGGTTTTTCGCGGCTTTTGCGTGATAGTCTTCGGGTATAGAATCAGCCTTTATATGCTATCTTGCCCCAAATTTCTGAGCCGCCCACCGGGCGGCAATCCACCGCTAATGATTCATTGCTAATTGCTAATTTAATTCTGATTCCGGGAGGTGCTGTACCGTGCAGATTGTATTCGGCCTGCTGTTTTTGCTGTTCTTCTCCGCATGCTGTCTGTGCGTGGCGGCATGTACCCGGTTCGATGCCGCCCTGCTGCCGCTGCCCGCCTTGTGCGGGTCGGTCGTGGTGCTGTATCTGCTTTCCCTGCTGGGACTTTTGCAGTTCGGCCGTTTTATCATCATGGCGGTCTGGCTGGCCGGCGGGGTCTATTTTGGGGTGCGTGCCGGGTGGCGGGCTATCCGGCGGGCGCTGTTCAGCCCCGGCTTTTTGCTGTTTGTGGGCGGCAGCTGCTTTTTGTGGGTGCTGTTTGCTTTGCAGCAGCCCATGTTTACCCAGTGGGATGAATTTACCGCCTGGGGCCTGGCCCCCAAGATGGTGGCGGAGCGCGCTGCGCTGTATGTGGCGGATCCCATCAACCTGACGGCGAGCTTTACCTACCCGGCAACCAGCCTGGTTTCCTATCTCTTCCAGCGCGTACCGGGCCAGTTTTATGAATGGCAGTGCCTGGCCGGGCTGGATATTTTGTTCCTGGCCTGCATTGCCCCGGCGGCAGCCATGCCGCGCAAAAACTGGGCGGGTGCTGTGTTGGTATTTGCTGCGGGCTTTCTTCTGCCGTTCTTTTTCAGCGTGGTTCCGGCGGGCACCCCATCCACCATTTACGCCAACGCCATGGCGGATACCCCCCTGGCGCTGCTGTTTGGCGGAACCCTGTGCCTGTATGCCGCGGCGGGCGGGCGCAAAACCGGCTTTTTTGCCTGTGCCATGCCACTTGCCGTGCTGACCATGACCAAAGATATCGGTTTTGCCTATGCCTTGATCGTTACGTTCCTGATCGGGCTGGATCAGCTGTTCGGTACGCCGCACCCGGATACAAAGCCTGCCCGCATTTTCGGCGTATCGCTGGCAAAATGCAGTATTCTGGCGGCGGTGGTGCTGGCGGTGTTTATCAGCTGGAACCGCTATACCGCCGCTGTGACCCCAACCGAAACCACTGGGGCCAGCGTGGGCAGCGCGGGCCTGAGCTATGGTGCTGTGCTGACCGGCGGCATCAAGCAGCTGCTGGGCCTTGGGCGCGAAGAACGCTTTGCCCAGATCATGCAGAGCATGGGCCAGGCATTTTTGTACCGCCGCGTCTGTTTGGTGGGCGCGCCCATCATGGCCGTCAGCTGCATTCTGCTGCTGTTCACGGCGGCCTTTGTGGCAGCGCCTGCCGGTGCCGCACGCCGCCGCACCGTGGTTGGCTTTGTGGGCGGGGCGTTCTGCTTTGCCGCGCTGTATCTCTTCCACCTGATTTTGTACTTCTACAATTTCTCCGAGGCCGAAGGCTCCGCCTTGAAGGACTATGAGCGTTATATCGCGCCCTACCTGCAGGGGTGGATGCTGTACGGCTTCTGTGTGCTGGGCTTTGCGGTGGGGCAGGGCAGCGGCGCGGCGCAGCGACTGGGCCGTGCGGCGCTGGGGCTGGCCGCTGCGGCAGTGCTGGGTATTTTTGCCTGGCGCGGTGTGCCCGCAGCCGGGTTCTGGACCAACGCCGACAGCCTGTACACCCTGCGCCGCGATGTAAAGAACCGCGCTGAAGCAATGAACACCGTGCTGGACTGGCCGGACCGCGTGCTGGTCATCAGTCAGGGCGATGATGCCACTCGCTGGTACTACTACAAGTATGAGCTGACCGCCAAGGTGGTCAACGGCTATGGCGGTACCTGGTGGGGCAACGATGATTATTCCAGCCGGTGGGACTCCGACTTTATGAACTTGGTGGAAAGCCTGAACTGGACCTTGTATGACTTTGAGGCGGTCTGCACCGCAGACTCTCTGACCGCCTATATGGAAGAAAAGCAGATCGACTACCTGCTGATCGACCGCGCGGACGACTATCTGGAGCGGGAGTTCAGCAGCCGGTTCGAAGGCGGGCTGAAAGCTAATATGCCCGCAACCCTCTACCGGTTTGAAGGCCGCAGCAAGCCTATCGCCTTTACCCCGGTGGCTGTGGCAGAAAGCGGGGTGGTACAATGAAAGATAAACGCCCAACCAAGCGTTTTGCCGCCCCCGCCCGTGCGGGCCGCCCGCTGCGCCCCCAGCAGCTGCTGATATTGGCATATGCCGCCGCTGTTATTGTGTGGCTGGTGTACGTGCTGGTGGGCAGCGCTGTGATGCTGAACCATAAAGCAGACGGCACTATGGTGACCCGCACCCTGACGGCGGATGACCTGGAATTTGAAAGCTTTGTCAATTATGATGACGATGAATGGCATACCGCGCCGGTGGATGAACCCGGCTGGTATCTTTCCACCGACAACGACCCGCACATCATCTGGCGGGGCGAAGCCTGGCTGGAAACGGTGGAGCTGGACGCCGTGCACTACCTGCCGCCCGGCAGCGTAGCATTGTATTACCTGTGCCCCGGCCAGACCGAGTACAGCGAGACCCAGAAAGTTTTTGCCCGCGTGAGCGGCGAAAACCAGTATACCTTTGACCTGGGCGGCCTTACCGTGACCGGGCTGCGCATTGACCCGGACAGTGTGGGCGGCGTGCCTACCCGGCTGGACGGCGTGGTGCTCAACCCGGTGCAGCCGTGGTACCTGCGCTTTGTGCCAAACGGCGGCCAATGGCTGCTGCTGTTGTTTGCCCCGGCTGTGGGGGCTGCGTTTGCCTGCCTTGCCGTTGATGTTTTCCACAAAAAGTAAAAAAGAGCCCTGTGGGGCGGTGCGCCCATGGCTTGGGGGCACACCCGCAGGGCTTTTATGTTGTATAAAATGGTGATTCTATGGAGCTGCTTTGCATCTTTGCCGCGCTGGCGGTGCTGTTTTTGTTCTGCGCGTTCCTAACGCTCAAATGTAACCTGCATGCTGCGCTGGCCCCGCTGACCGCGCTGGGCATTGCCGTTGCCTGGCTGACGGCTGCGGGCATGGCAAACCTGCTGCTACCCGGCACTGTGCTGCTGTGGGCGGTGTTTGCGGGCAGCGGCGTGTGGGCGCTGGTGCCCCACAAAGGCCAGCACCCGGCCTACCGCCGCCTGGTTACACCGGGGGCGGTGCTGTTCTGGGGCATGGCGCTGGCATTTGCGGTGTACTTTTTCATCCGCCAGCCGCTGGCAACCAAGTATGATGAACTCAGCCTGTGGGCTACCGCCGTAAAGGTGACCAAGGCGGATAACCGCCTGTATGCCCTGGCTACCCTTGGAACCCCCTGGCCCCAGACCCAGAACCCCGGCCTGCCGCTGCTCTCCTACTTCTTCCAGTTTTTGGGCCATTATGCAGACTGGAAGATCTATGTGGCGTATGATGTGCTGGCCGCCGCCGTGTTTGCCGCGGTGCTGGGCGGGCTGAACTTCCGCCAGTACCGCATTGCGGTGCCGCTGGCAGCAATATGCTGGTTTGCCCCCTGGTTTTTGACGGTGTATAACCATACGATCTATCTGGATACCACTTATATGACCGCCTATGGCGATGTGCCCGCGGGCCTTGCACTGGGCGGCGCTGTGGCGCTGTGGCTGGCGCTGCGCAAAACCGGCGGCCCCAAGTGGGCCGTACTGCCGGTACTGGCGCTGGCGGCCAACATCAAGGCCAACACCTTTGTGCTGTCCCTGGTGGCGGCGGGGCTGATGGCTGTGGATGCCTGGCTGTTTGCGGAGCACCCCTTCAAAAAGGGCCTTGCCCGCCGCACCGGCTTTGCCATTGCCTGCTTTGCCGCGCCCATGCTGATCTATTATTTCTGGAACATCCGCTATGTGGGCATTCTGGTTGCCAAAAGTGCCAGCGAGGGCGGCACCGGCGAAACCAGCGCCCCCTTGTCCGCTGTGGTCATCAACGGCATCAAGATTTTGCTGGGCCAGCCGGTGGAGGGCTTTTACGCCGAGCGCCAGAGCCAGTTCACCCAAGCCATGGCCGATATGGGCCACCAGTTCTGGACTTCGGATGGTCGGCTGAGCATGATCGGCCAGGGCCGCAATGTTGTGGTGCTGATTCTGTTGGTGTTCTTGGTGGCGGCCATCTGCGCCAGAGGCCGCCAGCTCAAGCTGCGCATTGGCTGCATCGGGGTGCTGTCCCTTGCATGCTTTGTGGGGTATAACCTTATGCTGGCGCTCAGCTATGGCTTTATTTTCAAGCCGGATCAGGCCGTGGGGCTGGTGGATTATAACCGCTATATCTATACCTACTATATCGGCTGGTTCTTTATGGCGCTGGCCTGCTGGAGCACCGCCCTGCAAACCGCGGATGGCGAACAGAAAGCCCCGGCCCGCCGCTGGATTGCCCTGGCGGGCCAGGCCGGTGTTCTGCTGATGGCCGCCGCCATGCTGGTGCGGGTGAACGGCATGATCCTGCCGCAGCTTTCGGTGCTGGGCTTCTCAGATGGCGAATTCGCCGACCGCAAGACCGCCCGCGCCGAAGCTGACTGGCTGTGCAGCGATTACCTGAACGAAAACGACCGCGTGTTTTTTGTCAGCCAGGGGGATAACGGCGAACACTGGTTCTCTGCCGTGTTTGATTTTTACCCCGTCCTGGTGGATTACTCCGGCGTGGGGGCCACGCAGGAGGGCGGCGGCGGAACCTTCGGCCTGCCGGAGCTGGAACCGCAGGAGGAGGGCGTGAAGCAGCGCTACTACCACCCCTACACCGCTGAACGCATGGATGAAACCGTGCGTGCCAACGGCTGTACGGTGCTTTACCTGCAAAAGATCGACGATATCTTTGTGCAGAGCTATCAGAACCTGTTTACCGACTACCTGGCCGCTGCGCAGGCGGGGCAGACCCTGCTCTACCGCGTAACGGATGCCGGGTATGAGCCGGTCACAATGCAGATGAGCAAGGAGGCGGCCCAATGAAAGAGATGACATGGAAAAGCCGCCTGAACCGACTGTTTGCCCATCGCTTTGCCTTGCCGGTGCTGTGCTGGTGCGCGGCGCTGGTGTTCTGGCTGGTGCAGGGTGCGGTGGCCTTTGCGGGGGACAGCTCCGCCAAGGCAAAAGGCACCCTGACTGAAACCTCGATCCCCATTGAAAGCTGGCAGCTGGCCGAGCTGACCTGGGGGGAGCCGGGGGAGAACAGCGCACCCCAGGGCCAGCTGATTACCACAGGCGGCGACCCGCAGATGATTTTGGAGGATGTATCCGGCCGCGTGGTGCGTACCGTGAGCTACAACGTGGAGTTTGACGGCGATTCCCGCGAAATGTGCCTGTATTACACCACAAAAACGGGGGAGCCCTACAGCCAGGACCGCCGCGTCTTCCCCAAAGTGCTGGCAGACGGCACCTATGTGTACACCCTGCCGCGCACCCAGATCGTGGCACTGCGGCTGGATCCCTGCAGCCCCGATGAAAACAAGACCGTGGGCCTGACCTTTACTCCGCAAAGCATTACCCTGAACGCCGCCAGCACCCTGCCCGGCGGGGCAGATTACTTTATCCCCACCTGGTACCAGCTGTTCGGCCTGATCGTGTACCCCGCCCTTGCCGCCGCCGCATTGGATTGGCTGTGGGCCGTGGGCAGACAGCTAGCCAAAAAGAAACAATAACCCGACAATAGCCTGATACAACAAAGCACCGTGCCGCAAGCAGGAGAACCCCCTGCATGGCGGCACGGTGTTTGTTGTTGGTATGGGTGAAATCAGCAAAAGGCATCCCCCAGCCGAGAGCGAATGTATTCCAGGAACGCGGCAGATGCTGGGGCATATTGCCATCGGGTGGTGCTGTCCTGGGCATTGTTCCCGGCCATGGTGGCCACCGGCACCGACAGGATCTTCGCCAACCTGTTCTGGATGGGGGTGATGATCTGGAGGAAATGAAAAGCGGGTTAAGCAGCCAAAAAGGAATCACAATGTTGAGGCAACACCGCACAATTCCCGCCTTGCGGCTTAAGCACCGCTCCGGCAGCTGCG
>OFMU01001758.1_pt1 | contig 12588 bp, 8 predicted proteins | sample 1541861 | NCBI WGS metagenome assembly OFMU01 (sample SAMN04209238, study PRJEB22552) | human gut metagenome | biome: gut; material: feces | host: Homo sapiens | place: USA: Oklahoma
TGACAGCAGCCTTGGAGCCGGAGTAGGCCGGGATCTTGGTCAGGGGCAGGTAGGCGTTCATGCTGGAGATGTTCATGATGTTGCAGCCGGGGCGGCCCACCATCTGCCGGGCAAAGGCCTGCGTGGGCAGCAGGGTGCCGATGAAGTTCAGGTTGAACACCATCTCCACGCCGCTCTCGTCCAGATCGAAGAAGGTTACGGTGTCATCGTCCAGATCCGCCATCTCGAAGAATTCCTTGTCGGTGTTGGCCCGGGGGTTGTTGCCGCCGGCACCGTTCACCAGAATGTCGCAGGGACCCAGATCCGCCATCACCTCCTCTGCCACCTGCAGGCAGTTGGCCTTGTTCATAACATTGCAGGTGTAGCCCTTGGCCACGCCGCCTTCTGCCTCGATCGCATTGGCCAGCTCCTTCAGCTTCTCCATGTTGCGGCCCAGCAGAGCCACTTTGGCTCCTGCCCGGGCCAGAGCCTTGGCGAAAATGGAACAAAGGGTGCCGCTGGCACCGGTGACCACGGCAACCTTGCCGGACAGGTCGGTGTTCAGAACATTCTTTTCCACGAGGATACTCCTTTTTTGATCAGATGGTTGTGGTGATACAGATGATTGTTTTCAGGCGGACAAGGCATCAGACCCTGCCAGCGCCCTTGTCTAGGATCTTATTGAACTGGAGGAAGAAGGTGGTGGCGGTCACGGTAGCGGCGATGATGTCACTGACGGGCTCGGCAAGGAACACGCCGAACACGGGGTTCGCAACCACATGGGGCAGGATGAAGATGAGAGGGATGAGCAGGATGAGCTTGCGCAGACAGGCCAGCAGCAGGCTGACCTTGGCCTGACCCAGCGCCATAAAGCTCTGCTGGCAGGCGATCTGGACACCGGTGGAGAAGATGCCCGCCATGTAGATGCGCATGGCCCAGGTGGTGTAATCGATCAGGGAGGCATCCGAGGTGAAGATGCCAGCCACTGCACCGGGAACCAGCATCATCAGCAGCCAGAAGATGGTGGTGTAGCTCAGGCAGAGGGTCAGCTGGAAGCGGAATGCCTGCTTGACGCGGTCTTTCTTGCCTGCGCCGAAGTTGAAGCTCATCACCGGCTGGCCGCCCTGGCAGATGCCCGAGATGGGCATGGTGCACAGCTGGGAGGCGCTGGTGATCACGGTCATGGCACCCACGGCCACGTCACCGCCGTAGCGGGCCAGGCTGGAGCTGAAGCTGATGGACAGCAGGCTCTCGGTGGAGAGCATGACGAAGGTGGAAATGCCCAGTGCCAGCACGGGCATGATGATCTTCCCTTCCAGCTTCATGTCCTCTTTGCGGATCTTGAGGATGGTCTTGGGGCCGGTGAGGAAGCGGATGACCCAGATGGCACCCACTGCCTGGCTCAGCACGGTGGCAATGGCAGCACCCTTTACGCCCATGCCCAGCCCAAAGATGAGGATGGGGTCCAGCACGATGTTGATGACCGCGCCGATAACGGTGGTCAGCATACTGATCTTGGCAAAGCCCTGCGCAGTGATGAAGGTGTTCATGCCAAGCACGATCAGCACGCAGATGGTGCCCAGAATGTAGATGCGGCTGTAAGCCAGAGCGTAGGGCAGGGTGGTGTCACTGGCACCAAACAGCCGCAGCAGGGTGGGTGCGGCGGCGTAAAAGACGATGGTCAGGACGACCGAGAAGAGCAGCAGCATGGTAAAGCTGTTGCTGACGATCTTTTCTGCCTGCTTCTTGTCGCCCTGGCCCATGGCGATGGCGGTGCGGGGCGCGCCGCCGGAGCCGATGAGCATGGCAAAGGCGTTCAGGAGCATCAGGATGGGGGTAAACAGGCCTACGCCGGTCAGAGCCGCCGCGCCGATCCCCGAGATGTGGCCGATGTAGATGCGGTCCACGATGTTGTACAGCAGGTTGACCACCTGCGCCACAACGGCGGGGATCATCAGCTGGAGCAGGAGCTTTTTCACGTCACCCGTGCCCATATCCTGCTGTTTTTTCTGCGTTTGTGCCATGGAAAGTGTCTCCTTTGGTTTGAGCGAGACGGAGAGGGCTGCCCTCAGAACGTCAGGCCGAAGTTCATCTCGTAGTAGTTGCCTGCGGCATCACGGTAGGCGTAAGCCTTGCCGTTCTCGTCCTTCATGCTGTCGGGCATGTAGGCATCCTTTGCAAAGCCGGGCACGTCGTTGGGGCTGATGCAGACACCGTCCGCGTTCACAGCCAGCACCTCGTCGCCCTTGGGCAGGGTCAGGGGCAGTTTGCCAACGGGAGCAAAGCGGCCGAACATCACATCCAGCGTTGCGGAGGGGTAGGTGTCAAAGCCAACGGTCAGAGCGTCGGAGACCTTCTCCACATTGCCGACCTCCCAGGCCAGCGGGCAGTTGATGTTGGAAACGACCTTGCCGCCGTGGGCGTGGACCGCAGCAGCGATACCGGCCAGACGGTTTGCGCCCACCAGAGTGGTCTCCTTGTGGGTCTCGGTGGTGGGCTTGCCGCTCTCATCCACATTGCAGACCGTCTTGTCCTCGCAGATGTCCAGCTCCAGGTAGCCCGGGGTGGCGTTGAAGTATGCACCGGACTGGGGGCTGACCATCAGCAGGGCCACCTGGGCCTCATCGGGGGTGTCCACCAGAGTGACATTGCCCAGCATCTCGCGCAGGGCCTTGGTGGCGGCCTCACCGGCCTCGGCGCTCTTGCCAAAGGCCTCAGCGTAGACCTTGGTGCCGTCCTTCAGGGGCAGGGTGCCGTCGTTCTTCAGCAGGACAACGGACTCGCGGTGCACGCGGGAAGCTTCCTCCCAGTCGGCCTTGGTGGCAACGACCTCGGCGGCTTTCCTGGGGTCGGCGTAGGTGTCCTCGAACATACCCTGACGGAACAGCTCGGTCAGGGTGCGGCTGACAGCGCGGTTCAGGCTGGCATCGGTCAGCACCAGATCTTCCTTCTTGAAGCCGGCGGGCACCGCGTGGGTGTCGTAGTAGTCGTTGGTGCCGCGGGCGTAGCTCTCCTCGCCCAGCTCATTGTCCAGCAGGCCGGAGATCAGGTCCACGCCGCTCTGGGTGACAGCATAGCCGATGCGCTCGGGCTCGTCCAGCATGTCAACGCCCCAGCACATGTTGTGGACAATGCCGGTGTCGGAGTTGATGTAGCCCTTGAAGCCCATCTGGCCGCGCAGCAGGCCGTCGATGAACACTTTGTTGTAGGCAAAGCCGTAGGGCTGGAGCTCGATGGGGTTGCCGTTGAAGTCCTCCTGCGGAGCGCTCTTCTCGGCGCTGGGCTTGGAGTAGTAGGGCATGATGGACTCGGCATTGTGGCGGATGGCTGCGCGGAATGCCGGGATGTGGTACTTCTGCAGGGAACCGGGGGTGGCGTAGATGTTCCACTGGCCTGCTGCATAGTGGGGGTCAAAGCCGTTCTCACGGGCACCGCCGCCGGGGAAGTGCTTCACAGTCATGGAAACACCCTCGGGGGTAACGCCGTTGCTGCCGCCCTGGATGCCGGGGATCAGGTGGTCGAAGATCTCCTCAATGAGCTCCGGGTCCTCGCCAAAGGTGCCGAAGGTGCGCTGCCAACGGGGGTCGGTGACGCAGTCGGCCATGTACATGTAGCCCTTCTTCAGGCCGCAGGCGTTCCACTCGCGGCGGATGGTGTCGGCGAACTTGTCGATGATGTCAATGCGTGCAGTGCCCTTGACGGCAGCAGCAATGCCCAGGGTGCCGGGATAGGTGGCAAACACGCCGGTGGCATCGTTCATGCCGAACACGACCTCGCCGTTCTCGTTGCGGCTGTTGGACATGACCTGCATGGGAACAAAGTGGTCACAGGTCTCGGTCAGGTACTGCAGCTGGTTCAGGTAATCTGCCAGATCCTCGGGCGTGGGGCTCTCGCGCAGGATGACGTGGCGGTTGAAGCTCTTCTTGACCATGTCAGAGGTGCTGGGCAGGGACTGGGAGCCGAAGATGCTGTCGGAGACGTTCACGGGTGCCTCGTCCAGCAGGCCGCTTTCGTCCGCCACGGGCTTGTGGCCGTTGGCTGCCAGACGGGGGGAAGGATACTTGGGGCCCATGCGCCAGTCGGAGGTGAAGATCTGGCCGATCTTCTCGCTGGTGGTCAGAACCTTGACATAGGCCTCGGCGCGCTCAGCCGGGGTCAAGCGCCAGTCGTTGACTGCGCTGACGGTGCCGGTGCCGTCGATGTCCTTGAAATACAGGCCGTCCTGCTCGATGACCTTGCGCTCCACGGTGCTGATGGTGGGGCCGTTGGGGTTCTGGTAGCGCTTTACACGCTCGGATGCTTTCACTGCCATAGTGTTTTCTCCTTTTCTTTTGAAAGCAGCGGCCCATGCCACAGAGCCGCAGATGCTATACCTATTATAATAGGCCGCCGCGCGGAACAACTAGAAAATTTTTTGGATATTTCCGCACTTTCCTTGTATTCTTTTTTTGTGCGCGGTTGGAATACAAGCCCGTTTTGTGGAATGTGCTGTACTAGTATCTTACAATCATGTGCAAAATGACGAACGCTGTTTTTTAAAACTGTTGATTTCGCCCAAGGAGAGTAAAATTGTCCTGTTTTACCTCAAAATTTTACTAACAGAAATTTGATGGATAGTTCATAATGTATACATAAAAATCCCCCGGTTCGCGATGTGGCAGCCGCAGCCCACGGGGGACCGAATGAAAGGCCGGAGTGAGTGGCAGCACACCGGCCGCAGAATTGAAAGGAGAGCTTCTCTATGGCAAAGGTCAAACAGCCGCTTGAAGAAAACGGCATCCACAGAGCGAAAATGTGGGAGATCATGATGTACGCTCTGAACAACACCTCCACCAACACCTACATGATGGTGGTCGGTTACATCAGCTACTTCCTGATCGGTATCGTCGGTCTGGCATCCGTGCTGGCCGGTTCCATTGTTACCATCATGCGTATCTGGGACGGTGTCACCGACCCGTTCGTTGGTATGATGGTCGATAAGACCAACGGCAAGTTCGGCAAAAACCGTCCGTTCATTGTCATCGGTCAGATCATCATGTTCGTCACCACCTTCGTGATGTTCAACTTCATCCCCAAGATGGGCACTGGTGTCCGCTTTGTTGCGTTCATCATCATCTACATGATCTACATCATTGGCTATACCTGCCAGTGCGTTGTCACCAAGTCTGCTCAGACCTGCCTGACCAACGATCCCAAGCAGCGCCCCATCTTCGCAATGTGCGATACCGTGTACAACATCATCCTGATGAACATCGTCATCCCTGTCATCGTTACCGACAGCCTGGTTCCCAAGTTCACCCTGACTGCCGAGGCCAACGCTGCAGAGATCACTTCTCTGGTGGCACAGAACCCCGCTCTGGCAGGCATCGTGGAGAAGTCTGGCGGCAACCTGTCCGCTTTCTACAACCCCGGCCTGTTCACCACCATGCAGCTGATGTTCGGCGGCCTGTCTGCAGTGTTTGCAGTCTGCGCCATCATTGCTCTGTGGCGTAAGGACCGTCCCAAGTACTTCGGCCTGGGCACCACCCAGAAGGTCGGCGTTAAGGATTACGTTGACACCCTGGCTCACAACCGCGCCATCCAGATGCTGGTGGTCTCCGCATCTACCGATAAGCTGTTCATGTCTACCATGAGCAACTCCACCGTTATGATCTGCCTGTTCGGCATCATCTTCGGCAACTATGCCGCATTCTCCAGCTACTCTCAGATCACCTCTATCCCCATCGCTCTGATCTCCATCCTGCTGATGAACAAGATCGCTCGTCAGATGGGCCAGAAGGCATCCATGATGACCGGCACCTATGGCGGTATCATCGGTTCTATCATCATCACCCTGTTCCTGGTCTTTGTGAACCCCAGGGGCGATGCTTCCAAGTTTGCGATCCCCGCATTCCGTATCATCCGTCCCGACACCTGGGGCACCCTGTTCACCGGCTGGAGTGCAGTGGGCCTGATCTTCATCCTGCTGGTCATCGCATGGCGCGGTGTGCAGGCTCTGTCCTCCTCCATCGTTATCACCATGACCGCTGACTGCGCCGACTACGAGGTTTATCGTACCGGCAAGTACGTCCCCGGCCTGATGGGCACCCTGTTCAGCTTTGTGGATAAGCTGGTCTCCTCTCTGGCAACCACTCTGGTGGCCCTGTTCTACTCCATGGTCGGCTTCAAGGACGCTCTGCCCGATACCCTGACTCCGTACTCTGACGGCATCTTCTGGGCAACCATCGGCTGCTTCGTCCTGCTGCCCATCGTTGGCTGGCTGTGCAACGTTGTTGCCATGCACTTCTATCCCCTGACCAAGGAGAAGATGGAAGAGATCCAGGCTGAGATCGGCCGCATCAAGGCTGAGGCTGCTGCAAAGCAGGCTTAATGCCAACCATCTCCCTGCGGAAATTTTGAATCCGGGACAGCGCCGCTGTCCTGCATCGTAACCGGAAATGTCCTGCGGCGGGCCATCCTCTGCCGCAGGACTTTCTGATACCCTGAGACCCGGAAGGAATACCACTATGGCAGAAGAAAACAAGCTGAACCAGACCCCTGAGATCACCCCGGCCCCCTCCGCTGAGGCCCCGGAAAAGGCCCCCACCACCGGCGAGCTGCTGGGCGATGTGGAGCACTACGACGAGGAAAAGGACGATTGGAGCACCGGCTATTACGGCACCGGCAGCCGCCAGCAGGTAACGGACGATGTGTTCCACAAGCTGGAGACCGGCGAAGAGTTCACACGGGATGACTTTATCAAGGCGGAGCTGGCGCTGCAGGATGCCAAGCTGGAAGCCGGCATCGATCTTGAAAAGGAGAAGAGCCCGGGCCTCATTGGTAAGTATCACGATTGGAAAAAGAACCGCGTAAAGCACAAGGTGAACAAAAAGAAGTACCTTCTGCTCTGCCTGTTTCTGGGCTGGTGCGGCGGCCACCGCTACTATGAAAAGCGGTATGCGCTGGCGGCCTTCTACACCCTGTTCTTCTGGAGCGTGGTGCCCTTCTTCCTCTGCGTGACCGACCTTCTCATTGCACTGCCCATGCAGGCCGATGAGAACGGCGACATCCTGATCTGACATCTTCCTCTATTCATTCATTTACCTCCTAGCGCCAGAAAGGGCCTGCGGCATTTGCCGTGGGCCCTTTCTGGCGTTTGCAGGCCCGTTCTCCGGCGCAGAACATAGTGGCAGCTAACTGGCGTTGTGCTATACTAGTATATCAATTGATTGTGCAATAAGCACAATAGAATTTTTCACATTAGTGAAACTTTTCCCATAATCGTAAAATCGACCTGTTTTACCTTAAAATATTACTAACAGATAGATCAAAAAACGTTCATAATATAGACATAAAGTTCCGGACGGGCTGGTACGCAGTGGCAGCTGTAAGCCCCATGGAGAAAACGGAGAATGTTCCCGTGTGAACAAAGGAGAGAATGAAATGGCAAAAACCAGAAGTCTGCCGGATAAGTTCTATGATAAGGACTATGAGCACAACGGCATCCACCGCGTTCCCCTGTGGCGTATCGCAGGCTACGCGCTGAACAACACCGCAACCAACGTTTATCTGATGATGATGAACTACGCCACCTACTACCTGATGGGCTGGGTCGGCGTTGGCATGATGGTCGCTTCTTCCCTGACCATGATGATGCGTATCTGGGACGGTGTCACTGACCCGTTCGTCGGCTTCATGGTCGATAAGACCAACGGCAAGTTCGGCAAGAACCGCCCGTTCATCGTGATCGGTCAGATCATCCTGTGCGTCACCAGCTGGGTCGCATTCCATGTGACCCACAAGCTGCCTCAGGGCGTGCGCTTCCCCTTCTATGTGGTCGTTCTGATGGTCTACTACCTGGGCTACACCTGCCAGTGTGTCGTTACCAAGTCCGCTCAGTCTTGTGTGACCAACGATCCCAAACAGCGCCCCATGTTCGCTTCTTTCGACGGTGTGTATAACACCTTGGTGTTTGCTATCCTGGGCATCATCATTCCCCGTATCGCCAACAGCTACAACGATGTGGGCGGTTACGCATCTCTGGAGTTCTTTGACACCCTGTGGAAGATGACCGCTGTCATGTCTGCGATCTTCACCATCATCGCTGTGATCTCCATCGCTCCCAAGGATCGTTCCGAGTTCTTCGGCACCGGCAAACCTGTCAAGGTCGGCCTGAAGGATTACTGGGATACCCTGAAGAACAACCGCGCCATTCAGATGCTGGTCCTGTCCGCATCTACCGATAAGCTGGGTTCTTCTGCAAAGTCCAGCGCCGTCATGGTCGCCATGTTCGCCTGCATCGCCGGTTCCAACCTGCTGCAGAGTAATGTTACCGGTCTGGTGACCATCCCCAGCACCATCGTGTGCTTCCTGTTCATCAGCTTCTTTGCTACCCGTCTGGGTCAGCGCAAGGCTATGTTGATCGGTTCTGTGGGCGGTCTGATCACCAATGGTATCCTGGCAGCTCTGTGGCTGTTCGGTGATCCTACCACTATGACCTCCAACCCCGAGACTGGTGCTCTGAACTGGGGCTACTTCCTGATCATCTATCTGGTCTTTACCATCGTCACTGCTGGTTTCCAGGGTATCTCCGGTAACATCGTTATCCCCATGACCGCAGACTGCGCTGACTACGAAGTCTACCGTACCGGCAAGTACGTCCCCGGCCTGATGGGCACCCTGTTCAGCTTCGTGGATAAGCTGGTCTCCTCTTTCGCTCCCATGGTCGCCGGTATCATGTTCAGCATGTGCGGCTTCACCGACCACAACCCCGTTATGGGTGACCCTGTTACCCCGGGCCTGCGTATGGGCGTTGTCTTCTGCGCATACGGCATGATCATGATCGGCCTGGTCTGCAACCTGATCGCTATGAAGTTCTATCCCCTGACCAAGGAGAAGATGGAAGAGATCCAGGATGAGGTCGCTCAGATCAAGATGAAGACCATGGCTGAGAACGCCTAATTGGTACTTGCAATTTTCTGCGGAAACCTGTAAAATCAAATAGGAAAACCGCTCGCCCTTGCGGCGGGCGGTTTTCTGCTTTTGGAACAAAATTCAGACAAGAGGTACATCGTAAATGGAAGAAAAGACACAGTGGGTAAAGGACCCGGACCATGGGTTCATCTGGAACACCATCGACCACCTGTTATACTGGAGAGAACACCGTGAAAAGCACTGTGTCAGCCGTAAGAAGTATATGCGCCTGTGCATTCTGGGTGCGTTTGGTGCGCACCAGTTCTATGCCAAGCGTCCGGTGCTGGGCCTGCTGTATCTGGCAACCTTCTGGAGTGGTTTCTCTGCCGCTATGACCATCGTGGACTTCATCATTGCCGTACCCATGAAACCGGACGAGAACGGCAACATCTGGCTGTAAAAAACCCTCTGGCGGCCTGCTGGGCCGGAAAGGAAAACACCCTATGGATAATGTCATGCAGTTTCTGTTCAACACCAACCACGAGCAGCCCAGCATCCTGGTCTGGATCCTGCTGATCGTGATCGCGGTCGTGATTCCCAATTACGTCAGATATCGGATGGAGCAGAAGCGCTCCAATGATTCTGTTCCCACCCAGAACCCTGCCCGTTCTGCCCCGCGCAAGAAGAAGCGCAGCAAGAAGCGCTGAGCCACAGGCTGAGATCGTATGGCAGAGATGCTTTGCCATTTGCCGCATACAAAAACCGCCCCGGCGGCTGCTTTGTGCAGTGCCGGGGCGGTTCGTTCGTTTTTGGTGTTCAGATGCAGGAAGTACTTACTTCTTGATCTTGATCAGCTGTGCGTTCAGGCTCTCGATAAAGCCGTCGGGCATGTTAATCATCTTAGCCATAGCCTCAGGGGTCATGCGCTTCATCATATCCCACATGCCAACGCCGGGCTTGACATCAAAGTTGGTGGCCAGCTTGACAGCCCTGGTGGCGAGAGCCAGAGCCTCTTCGTTCTTGGAGAGATCCTCCATGCTGTCCTTGATGCTGTAATAGCCCTCGGGGAACTCCATCGGAGCCTTCAGATCCAGGCTGCCGACCTGCTTGAACCAGTTGGCAACGCCCTCCTGACGCTCGTTGAACTCAGGCAGAGTGTAGCAATCAGGCTCCTTCTCGACCTTTTCCAGCGTGATGGAATCCTTCACGTCACCGGCAACGGCCAGGATGGTGTTGAAGCCCTCTTCCAGAGCAACATTGAACTTGAACACGCGGTGTGCAGTCTGCTGGCCGACTTCCTTGCCGTTGACGTACAGCACAACGGTGTCCTGGTTGGAGTAGACCTTGATCTCGGTGGTCTCGCCTGCGCGCTGTGCATGGCGGCGGCCAGCGATGTGGACCATGGGCTGCTTGGACCAGTATGCCTGGTAGACAAAGTAGCTGTCCTTCTTGGTCTTGCGGTCAATGGTCATCAGGCCCTTGTTGTTGCGGCCTGCAACGCCGCCCTCGTTGCGGGCAGCACAGCCAAAGTCGAACATGTTCCAGCAGTGGGTAGCCCACACCCAAGGACGATCCTCGAACACCTGAGCCAGATGCTCGTGGTACAATGCCTGATACTCCTCGGTGTAGTCCTTGCACTGGGGATCGTTGCTGTGCCAGTTGATGATGCCCTCGGTGCCGTACTCGGAGATGCCGATGCAGATGTCGGGGTGCTCGGCGTGGAACTTGTCCAGCCAGGGGCCGTTCTGCTCCATCTTGCCGCCGTACCAGCCGAAGTAGTGGTTGTAGCTCTCTACATCGGTAATGTGATGCATGGGGCCGTCAACAGGGGTGTTGGAGACGTGAGCAATGGTGGTGAGACGGGTGGGATCCAGCTCACGCACCAGCTTCTGCAGGTCGTGGTGGTTGTCCACCAGCTCCTGGCAGATGCCGCCGATCAGGATCTCGTTGGACAGGCCCCAGAACATGATGGAGGGGTGGTTGTAGTTCTGGATGATCAGCTCGGTCATCTGGTGACGGCAGTTCTGGTGAGCGGAGGGGTCCTTCTTAAAGACGCTGATGAAGGGAATCTCAGCCCAGACGGCGAAGCCCAGCTCGTCACATGCGTCGTAGAAGTCCTGGCTGTGCTGATAGTGGGCCAGACGGATGGTGTTGGCACCCAGCTCCTTGATGAGCATGGCATCCTCGTAGTGATCCTCAGCGGTCAGGGCGTTGCCCTTGTACAGACGATCCTGATGGCGAGCCACGCCGCGCAGCGGGGTGGGCACGCCGTTGATGGAGAAGCCGTCGTTCGGGGTCACAGTATAGCTGCGGACACCCACGTTGGCGTAGATCTCGTCAAAGGTCTCGTTGTTCTTCTGCAGGCGGGCAGTCACGGTGTACAGGTTGGGCTCGTCCATGCTCCACAGCTGGGCATCGGGAACGTACAGGGTGACCTTGGTGCTGTCGCAGGGGCGCACGCCGGAAGCAACTTCGTTGCCGTAGCAGTCCTCGATGCTGTACATCACAGTGTAGGCCTCTTCGCCGTTGGTGACCCAGCTCTCGATCTCAAAGGTGGCACCGCCGTCCTCAGTGGGCTTGGGAGTGACTTTGATGCCGGGGCCGCCGAAGTAGTCCAGGTCAAAGTGGGTGCCGGGCACGCTGATCAGGTTCACGCCGCGGTACAGGCCGCCGTAGAAGGTGAAGTCGGCGGAAGCGGGGTACATGGAGGGGGTGTCCTCGTTGGAGACCTCGATGGTCAGCTCGTTGTCGCCCTCGTGGCACAGGTCGGTGACATCGGCACGGAAGATGGAGAAGCCGCCCTCGTGGGTGGTTGCCACCTGGCCGTTGACCTTCACGGTTGCAGCCAGAGCAGCTGCCAGCACCTCAACGTAGGTGCGGCCGCCAGCCAGAGGCTGCTTGGGCTGGGTAAAGGTGCGGGTGTAGACACCGGTGGTGCGCAGATAGCTGCCGTTGCCGTCCATGCCGTCCACAGCGTTCCAGGTGTGGGGCAGGGTGACCTGCTCGGTGGGACGCTCGCCCTTGGGGAAGGACAGGGTCCAGTTTTCGTTTAAGGAAATGATCTCTCTCATCGATACTGCTCCTTCTGGTTTTCTTCTTTGTTTCGGCGGCCTGTATGGCAGAAGAAATGCCGGAAACAGGCCGGTTGTTAATTTTAGTATAGCACATCAGAGGGGGGCAGAGTTTGTACAATCTTTTGGCAAAATAGTAATATTTTGTGAAAATCCAGACGATGATTCCACGATTTTACAATCTTGCCCTTGGAAATGACAGTACAGCATGAAAAAGGCTCCCCGGAGCAGAGACGAAAAAGAGGGTGTCCGTCCCCGCAGAGGGTGGCAGTGGCTTCCGCTCATCCCTGACCAGAGGGCCTCTTTGGCGCTGCGGGCTCCTCCGGCAGAAAGTGTTGACGGAACGGCGGCTTTTTGCTATAATTATATAGCTATGAATATGGAGATGTATCGAAGTGGTCGTAACGAGAACGACTCGAAATCCAAGTGGATGCTTCGCCGGATGTCTCCATATCACACGAGAAAACGTCAATTTTGATGTCCAGACAGGCTTCAAAGCCTGTCTGAACGATGCGTTTTCTAACAATATTCTAACAGCAACTGTTCCAAGTTTCAAGGCCGATTTGCGATATACAAATCGTAAATTTGCCATGAAAATATACTTGGAGATGTATCGAAGCGGTCGTAACGAGAACGACTCGAAATC